>Ga0272440_1002126_pt1:7500-15661 | contig 15661 bp, 13 predicted proteins | sample SSMMMBAug17_FD_192440 | JGI IMG/M metagenome (GOLD analysis project Ga0272440, IMG submission 192440) | Marine sediment archaeal communities from Little Sippewissett salt marsh, Falmouth, MA, United States - SSM-MMB-Aug17 | ecosystem: Environmental > Aquatic > Marine > Wetlands >... | reverse complement strand
AAACACATAATTACCAATTTTTAAAGATTTTTCCAATGATTTACTAAAGAATTCTTCAGCATTCAATCCATTGCTGTTTCCAACGCCGCCAATCATTTGATTGACTTCCTGGATTTGTTTATTTAAATCTTTGTTTAATGCATCAATCTTTTTATAATAGGCTATTTCCAAAGCTTTACTATCTTTTTTAGACTCTTCAAGCAGTTTGAAATAGTTTTTTTCTAAGGCTTCATGCTTTTTATAATAGTCTTTTTCCAATAGTTCGTGTTTTTTACTCAACTCTTTGCTTGATTTTTCAATTGAAGCATGAAGCTCCTGGCTTGATTTTTCAATTGAAGCATTAAGCTGCTGGCTTGATTTTTCAATTGAAGCATTAAGCTGCTGGCTTGATTTTTCAATTGAGGCGTTCAAATCTTTATTTGATTTTTCAAGCGTTTGATCAAGCCTATCCAAGATACTTATCATTTGTTTTTCAAATTCATTCATTTGAGACTCCTTTTAGTGTTTTTGTTTACATTGATAAATAAGTTTTGAAAAATAACTTCCCAACTTCAAAATGGGCGTATGAACAAGTTGGGGAAACACATTTACAAAATTTTCTTAGCCCCGATAGAGGCGACAAAATTGTAGGCTGGGGTGTAAGCCCCAGATAATTGACCAGTAAGTTTCTAAGCCCCGATAGGGGCGACCTTGTTTTCTATCAATCAACGATTTATGTTGCCCCTATCGGGGCTAAGAATCTATGTATGTTCAATTACCTGGAGCTAACGCCCCAGTCTACAAAGATTACGCCCCTAGCGGGGCTAAGAAATATTTTTTAAATGATGTTTCCCCCAACTTGTACATACGCCCCTTCAAAATAGATGAGCAAGCCTTGTTCCCAAGCTCCAGCCTGTGAAAGCATAAGTAAGCGATCATAAATTTTCGGGTAGATCGTAGTTAATTATTTAACATGCTTTGGGATACTGACTTTTTAGCCCTGAAAGTGCGTGACTTTTTAGCCCTGAAAGTGCGTGACTTTTTAGCCCTGAAAGTGCGTCACATCTATGTTAAATGTGTCGCCCTTTCAGGGCTAAGATTCTAATCAATCTTTAACCCAGGGCGTTGCCCTGGGCTGTTATATTACTCCCTTTCAGGGCTAAGAAAATGCCCCTTTTTTTGAAATGCGCCCTTTGACATATTCCATTTAACTCTTTTTCGAGTACAATTTGTCTTATGTAGAGAGGCACGGGTTCGCCATTGAGAAAAAATCAGTATCAATCCCTAACTTTCTGTATCAATCTCCTCAACAGGTCCCAAAAAAGCCATGGCCATCTGGTCAATATTCAGTACATTTTTTGCCAATTCCTGGATATCCGCAGGTGTGACTTTATCAATATTTTCAATAATTTCTTCCACTGAAACATATCGATTATACATTAATTCAGACTGACCCAATCGAACCATCTGATTGTTCACACTTTCCTGTGCAAGCTGCATTATGGCTTTTGTATATTCTTTGGCTTCCCTGATGATTGTTTGAGAAAGCTGTTTCTCAATCAGACAGTCCAGGGTTTCATAAACAACCTTAAGGGCATCGTTGACTTTTGATGGTTCAACTGCCATATAAATAGATTGCATGCCACTATCTGTGTACATTGTCAATGATGAAAACACATGATAGGCCAGACCATATTTTTCACGAACTTCCTGAAATAGCAGAGAACTCATATTTCCACCTAAAATAATATTGAGCAAGGTCAATGCGTATCTTTCAGGCGATTCAATATCGCATCCCTTTCCACCCAGACAGATATGCACTTGTTCCAAATCCCTATATTTTATGATTTTCTGTGCTCCTGGCTGTGGCTTTTTTTTAGAGATTGGATAATATTTCGTGCGGGTCATTCCCCCTAAAACTCGCTCTAATCGGTGGACAATTGCATCATGATTGACCTTTCCTGCAAGGGCGATAACAATATTTTGAGGGCTGTAACGCTCTTTATAATAAGAACGAATCATATTGGCATTGAAGGACTCAATGTTCTCTCGTGTACCCAATATTGAACGGCTGACAGGATGCTCTCCCCAATAGGCTTTGCCCAGTAAATAATTGATATAATCTTCAGGATCATCTTCAAACATACGAATTTCTTGAAAGATCACCTGACGTTCCCTGTCAATATCACTGACTTTGAATGATGATGACAACAGCATATCACACAATATATCGGTAATTTTATTTAAATGGGTATGATAGAATCTGGCATAAAAGCAGGAATATTCCTGGGTGGTCATTGCATTGGCCTGACCGCCGATAGCATCAAGCGCCTTTGCAATTTCATAGGCATTTCTTGTATTCGTTCCCTTAAAAACCATATGCTCTACAAAATGTGACAGCCCGTGTTGATTGGTGTGTTCATGTCGGGCTCCCACATTTATCCAGAATCCCATGGCAATGGTTTTTGCATGGGGTATGATTTTAGTAACGACCCGAATCTCGTTTTCGAGAATACTTTTGCGAACTGTCGTCATCGTAGTGTGCTGCTTTCTTACTTAAGCGAATTTTACCATCTCGACCAATTTCGATGACTTTTACCGAAATAATGTCGCCTTCTTTTACTACATCGCGAACTCTGGCAACCCGACGATTTTCAAGCTGTGAGATGTGAACCAGACCTTCGGTGCCGGGTAATATTCTGACAAAAGCACCAAAATCAGTAATACGAACAACTTCACCATCATAGACAGTTCCAACCTCAGGATCTGTAACAATATCCTTGATTTTGTTCAACGCAATATTGGCTTCTTCCTCACTCAATGCGGATACCCTGACTGTACCAGAGTCATCAATATCCACTTTGCTGTGGGTATCACTTTGAATGGCGCGAATGATTTTACCCCCCGGGCCAATGACATCACGAATTTTATCGGGTTTTATATGAAGACTGAGAACGCAGGGGGCATAAGGTGATAGTTCTGACCGAGCGGTTTCAATGGTTTGCATCATTTTATTCAAAATGAACAAACGCCCTTCTTTGGCCTGCTCAAGTGCTTTTTCCAGGATTTCTTTAGAAATGCCATGAATCTTAATATCCATTTGAACAGCAGTAATCCCATTTTTAGTACCCGCAACCTTGAAGTCCATATCTCCCATGTGATCTTCATCGCCCAGGATATCGGATAAAATGACCACCTGGTCATTTTCCTTAATCAGTCCCATAGCGATGCCGGACACAGCATCTGTGATCGGTACCCCCCCATCCATCAATGCCAGACTGGCGGCACAAACAGTTCCCATAGATGAAGAGCCATTGGATTCCAAGACTTCCGATACAACTCTCACTGTATAATCAAAGTCCTCCTTTGATGGAATCACTTTATTGATGGCGCGTGTGGAAAGTCCACCATGACCGATATCCCGACGACTGGGAGCGCCCAGGCGTTTGACCTCACCAACTGAAAAAGGTGGGAAATTATAATGCAGCATAAAGGGGCGAAATTCTTCACCACTGAGGGTTTCAACGCGTTGTTCGTCAGCACTGGATCCCAGGGTCAGTACGCCCAGTACCTGGGTTTCGCCTCGCGTAAATAGTGCCGATCCATGAGGTCGGGCAAGCACACCAACTTCAGCACTGATTGGACGAATTTCATCGAATTTTCGATTATCAATGCGTCTACCATCATTTAAGATCATATTCCGCATGAAATCTCGCTGCATATCATGCAAAATGTTGCTTATGACTAATGACTGATCTGCATAGGTTTCCCCCAATGACTCCAGAACGTCATTTTTGATATTAAACAATGCCTTATGCCGATCTATTTTATTGCCAATAGTTAAAGCATCTTTGGTTTTTTCAGTGGCAATGGCCTTAATTTTTTCAACCAGTGCCTCATCAATTGTTTCTTTAATGATCTTGCGTTTTTCTACACCTGCAATTTCTTGAAGTTTTTCTTGTAAGTCAATCACAGGTTGCATGGCTTCATTGGCAAAAAAGATGGCTTCCAATATTTCTTGTTCCGAAACAATCTGACCTTCACCCTCAACCATTACAATGCCTTCTTTTGATCTTGCGACCATGATATTGATATCACAGGCATTCAAAGCATTAATAAAAGGATTGATAACAAAACGATTATCCAATCGGGCCACACGCACACAGGCAATGGGGCTGGCAAAAGGAATATCAGAAATGGTCAATGCTGCGGATGCGCCAATCATGGACAGGGTGTCAGGATCGTTTTCCTGATCCATTGATAAAACAGTTGCAATAACCTGTGTTTCATATCGAAAATCTTTTGGCAAGAGCGGTCGAATGGGTCGATCAATCAACCGCGCGGTTAAGGTTTCTTTTTCACTGGGGCGTCCCACTTCCCTTCGAAAGTAATTGCCAGGAATACGCCCGGCAGCATAAATCTTTTCTTGGTACTCTACCGACAAAGGGACAAAGTCAATACCGGTACGTAATTCATTTGAGGCCACAACTGTGACCAAAACCTGTGTATCCCCATACTGAACCAAAACAGATCCAGAAGCCTGTTTTGCCAGTTTTCCAGTGCGGACGCTTAAGGTTCTTCCGCCTATTTCCGCTTTAAGCTCTAATTCCATTAAATTCTCCTACATTGGTTGGCAACGACAGTTGTTAATGCCTGTGACAGATAGATCGTGTCGCTGCAAAAATATAATTATCGCCTGAGTCCCAGGCTTTGAATGAGAGAACGATAACGCTTGACATTTTTTGCTTTTACGTAATTCAACAAACTTCGTCTCTTGCCAACAAGTTTCAATAAACCTCTTCTCGAATGATGGTCCTTTTTGTGTGTTTTAAAATGCTCTGTTAAGTTCGTGATTCGGCGTGTCAGAATAGCTACCTGAACTTCTGGTGAGCCGGTATCTGAATCATGAACCTTGTATTGTTCGATCAAACCTTGCTTGTCACTTCGGGTAATAGACATTTTTTTATCACCTCCTGGGCTGTAATTTAGCCATCCCCCATTTCCTGGGGATATGTTTTAGTTATTTATTATCTGATAATCCAAAACGAATGATTTTACATTCATTGCTTTCTTCATGCCATTGAATGACTGCCAAAAGCATATTATCAGGTGTTACAATTTTCAAGATATTTCCTTGCTTTAGAATCTCTTGAGAAAAATGGTTCCGAAATAGTCGGCCGCCATTTTTAATCTGCCTTTCAATGGCAGGGGGAGCAATCAATTTTGGGACTTTTTTCAGGGCATCCGTGATGGGAACAATTCTGGATTTTAACATATTCATAGTTTCTTGTGCCATCTGTTCATAAGTTAGAGAGTGATCAATTGAATATCCACAGCTATCAATACGACAGAGTTCTTTTAAATGTCCGCCGCATTTCAATGTTTTGCCGATATCCGCACATAGGGTCCGCACATAAGTGCCTGATGAACATTTTACTGTAAAATAAACATCAGGTAAGGCAATGGTCTGAATCGTCAAATCGTAAATATGAACTTTTCTTGGCGGTTTTTGAACCGGACAACCTTTTCTCGCCCATTGATACAGGGGAACCCCCCTATGTTTTAATGCTGAAAAAGCCGGGGGGATTTGTTCTATCTGTCCCAAAAAAGATCTAAAAGCTGCTGATATTTCTGTTTCATTACAGTGGGGTTCTTTTTGTGATATTATTTCCCCGGTTTTATCTTGAGTATTTGTATCGATACCTAAGTGAAGTACCCCTTCATAGGTTTTATCACCTTTCAAAAAAAACTGAGCCAGTTTTGTGGCTTGATTGATACAACAAATAACCAGTCCAGTTGCAAATGGATCCAAGGTTCCAGTGTGCCCCACTTTTTTTGCATTTAATGTGCGTTTAACTTTTGCCACAACCTGCGCTGATGTCTGCCCATCAGGTTTATTAACAAGTAATATCCCTGATGGGACATCAGGGTCAAAATTCTTGGGTTTTTGTTGCATGTTTGATTTTTTCAAAAAGCTGATCCATTTTGGAACCAGTATCCATTGATTCATCGAATAAAAATTGAATGTCAGGCATATATCGTAAATCCAGACGACCAGCCACTTCGCGCTTGATAAATCCCAAAGCGCTTTTTAATCCCTTTGAAGCATTTTGTTTTTGAATATCGTCACCCGCAAGGCAATAGTAAACTCTTGCTTTTTTGAGATCATTGTTCATTTTAACAGCAGTAATGGTAACATTCTTGATACGTGGATCTTTAACATCACGTAACAATACCCTGGATATTTGTTCTCGAATTTTACTGCTCACCCGCTCTGATCTTGGATATGTTTTCATAATACTAACAATGCATTATTTCTATTTGTGTATCAACAATTTCGGCCATCCCCATATCATCCACCATATTAATAAGTTTATCCAGTTTTGAGTTAATATGCGCGGAATTGTTGCCCACCATGGAAAAACCAAGTTCTGATTTACGATGGGTATCATTTTCGCCGATTTCTGCTGCTGATACATTGAATGTGTTTTTCATCTTTCCCAATATTGATTTGATAATTTTTCGCTTGCCTTTAAGGGTATTGTTTTCTGGCAATCGAAGGATAATTTTGCCAAATCCGATAATGAGGCTCATTTATGATGTCTCTTCAATCATCGGTTTAATTTCTTTGAGATGGAAGCATTCAATAATATCACCGACTTTAATATCATTGAAGTTCTCAATACCAATACCGCACTCATATCCGGTTGTTACTTCTTTGGCATCTTCTTTGAATCGTTTGAGGGAAGAAACTTTACCAGTATAAACAACAACGCCTTCACGAAGTAATCGTGCCTGTTGATTTCGTTCAACCTTTCCTGTTTTAACATAACACCCTGCAATAACGCCAATCTTAGGAATAGAAAAGATTTCTCGGACTTCAGCATGGCCCAGAACTTCATCTTCAAAGGTGGATTCCATCATCCCCACAACAGCATCTTTGATATCGTTAATTAAATTGTAAATAATATCATAAAATCGAATATCGACGTTTTCTTCATTGGCCAAGTCCTGAACGCGGGCTGATGGTCGAACGTTGAATCCAATAACAATGGCTTCCGACACTGCGGCCAGTGAAATATCTGACTCTGTGATTGTTCCAGTGGCAGAATGGACAATTTCAATTTTAACTTCATCACTGGACAGTTTACTGAGGGAGTCATTGATGGCATCAATAGAGCCATGGACATCTGTTTTAACAATAAGATTGAGAGATTTAACATCCTGGGTTTGCATTTTTTCAAAAAAGTTATCCAGGCTGATCCGATTGCTTTTTGCCAACTCTATCATCCGCTGTTTTTGAGAACGATGGGTACTGACTTGTTTGGCAGTTTTATCATCTGCAACAGCAATTAATTCATCACCAGCCATTGGAACGCCGGTTAATCCCAGGATTTCAACTGGAATGGAAGGACCGGCACTCTTCACCTGTTTATTGCGATCATTGATGAGGGCTCGAACTTTACCAGAATGAACACCGCAAACAATAGGATCGCCTTTATGCAAGGTCCCCTCCTGAATTAATACTGTGGCCACAGCGCCGCGACCCGAATCAATTTTAGCTTCAACCACATGTCCCCTGGCATGCTTGTTAGGGTTGGCCTTTAACTCCATCACTTCACTTTGAAGTAAAATCATTTCCAGAAGTTCATCAATACCTTCCTGATTTTTTGCAGAAACATGCGAAAATATGATATCGCCCCCCCAATCTTCAGGCATGAGACCATGCTCTGATAATTCTCGCTTCACTTTGTCTGGTTCTGCACCGGCTTTATCTATTTTATTGACAGCCACAATAATGGGTACATTGGCGGCTTTAGAGTGATTGATCGCTTCAACAGTCTGAGGCATGACACCATCATCCGCTGCCACAACCAGGACAACGATATCTGTAATCTGGGCACCGCGAGCCCGCATACTTGTAAAAGCCTCATGACCGGGTGTATCCAAAAATACAATCTGTCCACGTTCTGTTTGAACATTATACGCACCGATGTGTTGTGTAATGCCGCCGGCTTCAGAGGCAGTGATACGCGTTTCCCTGATAGCGTCTAATAATGATGTTTTCCCATGATCCACATGCCCCATGATTGTGACAACAGGCGGACGATCTTTCAAGTCTTCAGGGGCATCATCAGAATGTTCCAGAACAGTATCTTCTTCAAAAGAGGCTTTTTCCACC
>Ga0272440_1002126_pt1:0-2500 | contig 15661 bp, 13 predicted proteins | sample SSMMMBAug17_FD_192440 | JGI IMG/M metagenome (GOLD analysis project Ga0272440, IMG submission 192440) | Marine sediment archaeal communities from Little Sippewissett salt marsh, Falmouth, MA, United States - SSM-MMB-Aug17 | ecosystem: Environmental > Aquatic > Marine > Wetlands > Sediment... | reverse complement strand
AAAGTTCTGGGCAAATTGCTCATATATATATTGTATTTCATTCTTGAAAAATGCTTATAAAACCAAGGCAATTACCTATTTTGCATATAGGTAGGACATTATTCAACATTATTCAAAACAAATTTTTTATGTCATGATGATAGATAAAAGAAATATAAATTTAATTCAAAATTATTTAAAAAATCAGCCAGTATTAAAGGCTTTTATATTTGGATCAAGAGCAAGATGATGCAAAATTTAGTAGTGATTTAGATATTCTTGTTGAATTAGATTATTCAAAGCCAATAGGTTTAAAGTTTGTTAAAATGCAACTTGAGTTACAAAGTCTGTTACAAACTAAGGTAGATTTAGTTTCGTCAAATGGAATTTCAAAATACATTCAACCATTTATAGAACCTGAAAAAAAGGTAATTTATGAAAAATAAAATTAATGATACAGCGAGATTGAATCATATCATAGATGCTATTTTGGAAATCGAAGAATATGTAGCGAATGAATCATATGTAAATTGTAAATTCGAAAAATTTACACATAGATCATTCAGGATTAATAAACTATGAAAAAATTAACCATATCTGAACTCAAAAAGGTACTACAAGGCAAATCAAATGAAGAATTGATGAATGAAATTGTTAAACTTTATAAAAAATTTCCTGATGTCAAAGATTATTACTCTCTCAATTTATCAAAAGAAGGAATAACCGAGGTTACAAAAAAATATAAGAAAATCATCAAAAATCAATTTTTTCCATCTAGAGGAATAGGTAAACTCAAATTATCTGTTGCAAGAAAAGCAGTAAATGATTTTAAAAAAATATCCAACTCAACTGAAGATATTGCAGACATTATGCTTTACTATGTAGACAATGGCGTTATGTTTACAAACTCATATGGTGATATATATGATTCATTTTACAACAGCATCGAAACAATGTTTGAATCAGCATTAAAATATATTTCTCAGAAAAATCTTCAGGAAAAATTTTATGAACAATGCAAGCAAATTGTCGAAGATACTTCAGGAATAGGTTGGGGTTTTCATGATCAAATGACATATTTATTCGAAGAATACTTGGCGGATTAAACTTTGAATAGGTTAATTGCTTGTTGTTTAATACTTTTTTGAAATGACAGTATGAGGTGAGTAGATGAATGTTAAAGTAGAAGTTGAACTTATTTGTCCTCCTAAGGCCAAACATAGAGAACAAATGTATGACGCTTCTGAAAATTTAACTGATGATAAAAGTGGTATTCTTATATCAATTCCATCAAGTAAACTGAAAACTGTTGTAGCTGAATTTACTATAAAAAAAGCACGGCAAATAGATGTTGTTGATAAAATTGGTCGTGAATTTTCATATTGCTTAACTGATTATAATAATTTTTCAATTTCATTTCCCGCTCCTAAAAAGAAATCAATGAGAGGAAAGTCATCACTAAAAAAAGAAAAAGAAAAAACAACTTTCACTGAGAAACAAGGCCAATACTTAGCTTTCATCCATAAATTTATCAAAAGCAAAGGTCATTCTCCAAGCGTTTCTGATTTTGGGCAACATTTTTGCGTTGGGTCCACAAGTGTATATCGTATTTTATCAAAACTTGAGGAAAAAGGACTTATAAAGCGTAACTCACAAAAGTCTCTCAGCATAGATTTATTGGTTTCTGAAGATAAACTTCCAGATTTAAAGGGTTGTGTTTTAGGTAGGAAAAAATACGATAAACTATTTCACTTGTTTTAGAGTTTTTGTTGCAGGTAAAAATTAAAAGTGCTTTAAAAACATCACTTAGTAATTGGTATTAATAACGTTAATCAAAATTGCTGCCAGCTACAAGACAGCTTGTTAGCGATCCAAAGCAATTTTTTATAATTGTTTGTCTTTAGCTAATTGGCAGGGCTGTCATCACTTTTGCAGTTAGCGAGAACATTATTCAACATAATTCAAAAGGTTCATTGCTAACACTTATTATATTGGTTAAAGATCAAAGTTCTCGGTTTCTATCGCGTTTAGCAAAATTTACGCCAGCTACAAGGTTGAAAATTTGTAATATAAATTTAATTTAGTTATTATTGTGTGTAATTAGGCAATTAGCTGGGCTGTCATAAATTTTGCAGTTAGCGTGGACATTTTTCAACATTAATAAAAAGGTTCATTGCAAAAATTTTCGTTCTTGGTTATTGTAAAAAAAGCAAAATTGCTGCCATTATGTTGCGTGTTACCTTATGTTTCGTGTTTTTAAGCGAGAGCATTATTAAACACCATTTAAGCTTTATTGCAATGATAGATAATACGACTCTTTGATTTGGAGAATTTTTATGGTAAATACAATATATGCATTATTTGATGGACAATCTTTTATACCTGAAAGAAATCTAGATTTTCAACCTAATGAAAGATATTTAATTAAAGTAGAAGTATTGAATGAAAAGAAGGTCAAAAAGAAAAAAAATATTCTCAAACGCATTTCAGAACGAGCAACGAATTTAGGTATATCTGATTT
>Ga0272440_1002125_pt1 | contig 15663 bp, 16 predicted proteins | sample SSMMMBAug17_FD_192440 | JGI IMG/M metagenome (GOLD analysis project Ga0272440, IMG submission 192440) | Marine sediment archaeal communities from Little Sippewissett salt marsh, Falmouth, MA, United States - SSM-MMB-Aug17 | ecosystem: Environmental > Aquatic > Marine > Wetlands > Sediment ... | reverse complement strand
AGGGCGCTTTAGCGTCCTTTTTCCATTCAGCGTTGGGCTTTAGCCCTACGCTGTTCTTGGATTTGCCGAAATAAATCATTTTTCAATGTTTCTCTCTAAAAAAGTCCGACTTTTTGGGAATGCGCCCCTTTTAAGTCACCATCTACTGCACATAATTTTTTAGTTGCTTTTTTTAGTTTAAACTTATCAACATCAGAATCAGTTGTATAACTATTTATCTTAACTTTAACTAACTTAACTTTAACTTTTATTGGAAAAGTAAATTTCAAATTTCAAATCAATATTAAAGGTTGAATTAATTTTCATGTTAATATCCCAGAACAAACAAACTACAAAATTATTACATTAAAATGCATAATTTCTCGTGTTTGGTCAAGAATGAAATACAATATGTTATTCACTTGGCAAAATGCACGAATCATTCCATGACAATTTATATAGACGACCCCTGAGTCTTCATTAAGGGAATTATTCTCATCAAAAGCTGATATGCATTATTAACAGGATAAAACTGTTCGGCTGACTCACCACTTTTGTCTGGGTGATATTGTTTAACAAGTTTTCGATACTGTTTCTTGATGCGATGAATATCACTGGTTTCTGAGAGGCCCAGTATTTTGAAGCTTTCTTTGTACAGATCATAATTGGACAAGATTTCCCAGGTTCCTTTGATAAATAACTCGGCTGTTTTTTCATCCAATTTATAATAATTACTCGTATCAAGATAGAAATAACGCATGGATTGTCTATCTAATTCGGTTTCTCCCACAAGACGTTTATGAAAATCACAGTATTGACATTCCTTTTCACAAAGCGCGCTGCAAAATTGTTGATAAACATCGTCAAAATATCTACAATGCCCTGTTTCAGGATAATTCAAAAGCTGTATGCGCATAAAATGGACGCTCAAAAACTGATTCTTCTGAAAATAATAATCTTTTAGCTGATATAGAATATGAAATAATATAAAATGGTGCTGATACAATTCCAAAGTACTGCATCTGATAATGTTCATATCTGGAAATGCAATGTGCAACAATGTGCTTTCATAACAAGGTTCAGTCATTTCTGTGAGAAAATCTTGGATATCTGATTTCGAAACACTTGCCAGATGTTTCTCAAAAGAATTATTTGTCATAACAATTTCGAAAATAAGATAATAGTCCAGCAGTAGAGCAATCATGGTGGGATAGATTTACCGGACGATTTTCATTCATAGCCTTTTCTTCCTCAAGAATTGTTTTTGCCAACACCTTTCCCAACTCTACACCCCACTGATCAAAGCTATTAATATCCCACAGAATACCCTGAACAAATATTTTCATTTCATAGAACGAAATAAGTCGCCCAAGATTTCGGGGGGTCAAAAAATTTATTAATATGGATGTTGTTGGCCGGTTGCCTTCAAATACCTGATATGGAATTATTTTCTCATTATCCTGTCTGTCATTGAGTTGCTGACGAACAATATCACGAGATCTTCCACACATCAATGCTTCGGTTTGTGCAAAAAAATTGGCCATCAATTTAAGATGATGATCCCCAATATTAAAATGCGAATTTACGAACCCAATAAAGTCCGCAGGAATCAATTTTGTTCCCTGATGGATCAGTTGATAAAATGCATGTTGCCCATTTGTACCTGTTTCTCCCCATACAATGGGACCGGTTTGATAGTTTACCATGTTTCCTTGTGAGTCAACGTATTTGCCATTACTTTCCATATCTGCCTGTTGTAAATAAAGAGGAAGAGACCTTAAAGATTGATCATAAGGTAAGATGGCAAGTGTCTCTGCACCATAGAAATTATTGTACCAAAAACCAATTATTGCAGCCAAGACTGGAATATTTTTATCTAATGTGGTGTTCCTAAAATGATTGTCCATATCGTGCGCACCGGCGAGAATCTCGGTAAAATGATCAAAGCCAATATAACAGGCCACAGATAAGCCAATGGATGACGCCCATGAGTAACGTCCGCCAACCCAGTCCCAAAACACAAACATATTTTCTTTTGCAATGCCAAATGATTCCACACCTGCCTGATTGGTTGACACAGCTACAAAATGCCTGGCAATGGCTTGTTGATCCCCCATATTGTCAATAACCCATTTTCGGGCAGTATGTGCGTTGGTCATTGTTTCCTGGGTTGTAAATGTTTTTGAAGAAACAATAAACATTGTTTCTTCAGGATTTAGATCTTTCACCTGATTGATAAAGTCTGCACCATCAACATTGGAAATAAAACGCACAGCTAAATGACTACTGGCATAAGGATGCATAGCCTCACAAATCATTTTAGGGCCCAGGTAGGAACCACCAATACCAATATTGATAACAGTTCGAATTTGTTTTCCTGTAAAGCCTTTCCATTTGCCAGAACGAATATTATTTGAAAACGTTTCCATTTGAGACAACACACGATTGATTTCAGTCATAACATCCTGACCATTCACATATACAGGTGTGTTAGAACGATTACGAAGCGCAACATGGAGTACCTGACGTCCCTCTGTCCAATTAATTTTTTCACCGGCAAACATCATCTGAATTTTTTTTTCCAATTGTCTTTCTTTTGCCAGAGCTAAAAGCAATGATTGTGTTTTTAATGTTATCAGATTCTTGGAAAAATCAAACAGGATATCATTTTCAAAACTAAAGGAAAATTGGCTAAAACGATTGGGATCTGTTTCAAATAAATGTCTGAGATGAACAGATTTCATTTCAGTAAAATGAGATTGAAGTTGTTGCCAGGTTTGTAATTCGGTAAGTGATTTCATATTATCTCCATTAAAAACGATATTGCATCCCGCCATAAATATTGGAATCCCTCTCATATTGTCCCAAATACGTATGGTCTTCATTGCCAACAAAAAAATTTGCACCACCTATCACTGTGAAATATTCATTTACGATGTAATGAAAGGTTGGACGTATATACAGATCTGTATCTGTGGGACAGTAATACCCAAGTAACGATATATTAACATTAGGTTCCAACAATTGTTGTGATAAACGTGCTGTAAGAACATGGCGACCTTCATCAGCCGGTGGTTCATTTAGAGGTGAAATAGCCAACGCTTTCTGATAATTCATATGATCGCGCATGATTTGTATATAATACTGTGTGCTGAGTTGAATTTGATTGGGCAAATCAAAACGATATCCAAATAACATACGAAGCTGGCTATTATTGACCAAAGGATTGTTTCCTGCTTTATCATCCTTGGATTCATAAAGCCCCATTTCAAAGCAGGCAACACCATTGATTACAGGACCTTGAACACTCAGTCCATAAACATTCAAACGTGGGTAATAGGCTCTCATGGTAACAGGTTCCAGACCGCCAGGAGATTTCCAATAGCCATTGTATAAATACAGGGCAAATTCAAAATCGTTAATTGTGTTGTATATTCTGGTTGCCCATTCATCATCTTTGAAAAGGTCGTTACGTCTATGAATATCCATTGTATAATCCTGCCCCACACGCTTGCCAAGCACTGGATTGTAATAGCTAAGTCGTTCCCCAGTCGGCACACGATCTGAATCGAACATGGGAACATAAGCAAAATCCATATTGATATACAAACTGTAGAATCCCATCTTGATCGCATCAGTAGGCGCATTGTGGTAGCTTTCATCCCTGCCAATGTATAAAGAACGCCAGTCTTTTGGAAATAAATTATTGATAAACAACAAGTCCCCGGTTCCCCAGGTCAGTGTCTGGCGGCCTACAATTAGATCCATATTATCTGATGGAATAATTGTCAGATTCAACATGCGAAGATCAACAAAACCAGTCCCTTCTTTGAGTTTTACAGCATATTGATCAAGAACCGGATCCAAAACAAAATCTACCTGACAGTTTAACGTCAAACTATCTACCTGATGTTTGTATCTGGTCTGTAAACGAGCTTCACCAATAGAAAATTCATCCTGTTGGATAGCAGACTGGGTGCGTATGCCCACACGTGTATCAAAAATGGCCGATAAATTGTTATCCTGTGCTTGTTGCGATAATTGTGAGGATTGATAATCATCCACTGTTTCATATTCTTCAGGAAACAAAGGGAAATCATCCTGATACATTGGGGGTGGGCCTGGTGTTGGCGTTTGCGGTTGAGCGGGTTGGTTGTCATCCTGTGCATTGCCATAACAAATACAGGCAATACTTATCACCAGCATGAAAATAATGCTTTTGATAAATTTGTGCATCATATCCTCCACTTGTTTAAATATTATCAAGTCTTTTAAAAATAAGACAGGCATTTGCCCCACCAAAACCGAACGAGTTGTTCATGGCATAAACAATTTTTTGAGATCGGACCTTATTTGGGACATAATCCAGATCACATTCCGGATCAGGCGTTTCATGATTGATTGTTGGTGGAATCATTTCATGTTCAATGGAGAGCGCACATATTGCACTTTCCAGACCACCCGCGCCGCCCAATAAATGGCCGGTCATTGATTTCGTTGAACTTACCGCCAGATTCTTTGCATGATTTCCAAATACCTGATGTATTGCACGGGTTTCCGAGCTATCATTCATCAGGGTTGATGTGCCATGCGCATTGATATAAGTTATCTCTTCAAGTGTTGCGCCTGAAAACTGAATCGCCTGTTTCATGCAAGCAACTGCACCTTCTGTATCAGGCTTGCTGATATGAAAAGCATCACAGTTCATGGCAAAGCCAACTATTTCTGCATATATTGCTGCATTTCGGGCAAGCGCATGCGTATATTCTTCAAGAATAAGCATTCCAGAACCTTCACCAACAACAAAACCATCACGATCATTATCAAAAGGCCTGGATGCCTTTTCCGGTTCATGGTTTCGTTTGGACAATGCTTTCATTCCTCCAAAACCAGCAATACACAATGGACTGATAACCGCTTCCACGCCACCGGCTATCATGATATCGGCATCATTTCGACGAATCACATGAAAAGCTTCACCGATTGCATGCGCACCTGAAGCACAGGCTGTTGAAATTGTTGCATTCGGGCCTCTTGCTTTTAGCTGAATCCCTATCATGCCTGCTGACATTGAGTTAATAACAGATGGAATAAAAAATGGATTGGTTCGCTTTGATGATCCAGAAATTAATTTCAAATGTGTTTGCTCAATCTGATGAAGCCCACCAAACCCACAGCCAGAATACACACCGATACGATGGGAATTACTTTCTGATATTGTCACATTGGCATCAGATACTGCCATTCGGGATGCTGCAACGCCATAAGCAACAAAATCTTCAACATGTCGCGCTTCTTTTTTTGTAAAAAAATCATACTTATCAAAATTTTTGACCTCAGCAGCAATCTGAGTTTCCATTTGTGATGCGTCAAAACGTGAAATTGGCCCAATTCCTGATTTTCCCAGACATAGCGCACGCCAGTTTTCTTTTGTGCCAACTGCCAGAGGCGAAATCATACCAATTCCTGTTATAACGACACGTCGTTCAGGTGATGTTGATATTGACATTTTCTACGATCAGGAATGTTTTTCCAGATAATCCAGTACATCCTGGACTGTTTTCAATTTTTCAGCATCCCTATCATCAATATCAAGCTCGAATTCTTCTTCCATAGACATAATTAATTCGACAAGATCCAGAGAATCCGCGCCAAGGTCATCAATAAATGATGCTTCAGGAACGATTTCATCAACATCTATTTCAAGCTTTTCTGCAATAACCTTATACACTTTATCTTTTAATGACATAAAACACCTCAATTTATATAAAATATTACATAACCAATCCGCCGCACACCTGTATCACCTGGCCAGTAATATAACTGGCATTATCCGAAACCAAAAACTGAACCAATGCAGCAACATCATCAGGTCGCCCCATGCGTTTCATGGGGATGCGGTTAATAATTTCCTGTTGCTGTTTTTCATCCATTTGTTCAGTCATTTGAGTTTGAACAAAACCAGGTGCCACGACATTTGCAGTAATTTGCCGCGAGGCCACTTCCTGTGCGATGGATTTGGTAAATCCAATTAAGCCGGCTTTTGCAGCAGCGTAATTGCTTTGTCCGGCATTACCAGTGATACCCACCACTGATGAAATATTGATAATACGCCCCCACCGCTGACGAATCATGTGTTTTAAAACAGCTTTTGTAGATAGAAATGCGCCCCGAAGATTAACAGCCATTACCTGATCCCAATTGGATTGCGGCATCATGGCCAATAATCCATCTTTGCGAATACCGGCATTGTTGACAAGCACATGAATAGCTGATGTTTCTTGTAAAATAGTTTTAAAAAAAGCATCACAGGCATCATCCATTGAAATATCAGCACGTATTTCCTGACATATCCCCCCATTTCTTTCAACACTTGCACGTGTTTTTTGTGCGTCAGTGTCATCCCGGGATGTATAACTAAAGAATACATGCATGCCCATACTCGCCAAGGCTTGAACAACAGCCTGTCCAATGCCTCTGGAGCCGCCTGTAACGACAGCTATTTTGGGGGATTTATTATTCATAACTCAAATGGATTTAGTCTTCGATTTCCATAACAGTTCTATTCTTATAAGATCCACAATCAGGGCACATATGATGTGGCAACTTTGCCTCTCCACATTGTGGACACTTTTGAACATTGGGCACAGCCAATTTTTGATGGGTACGTCTTTTATCGCGTCTCGATTTAGACACTTTTCGCTTGGGTAAAGCCATTGATTTGCTCCTTTCTGATCACCACTGATATTGTTTTGCATAATCAGTACCAATGATGTTAATTTTTTGAAAACTTTATTTATACAGCTATCATAATAAAAAGTCAAGATTTTGAACAAAATTGAATGTCATTTTTTTTTTGTACCAGGTCGGTCTTTTTTTTCAGATTTGGTAGAGACTTTCAAAAATTGTTCATCATCACGAGGATCAAAACTCACTTCGAGCTTAATATTTATTTTAAAGCCTTTGATAAACTTTTTTATCTGTTCACCAATTTGAGCCTGTACAATAACATTACGAATCTCTTCAGCAATAATTCGAATCAACTCATTTTTAGATTTAGATGTTTGCTGAATGATAAATTGAACCAGGTCTGAGGGCAATTGGATTTCACTCAGCATCTTTCGAATGGTATCCTCCGAAAAAAACTCACCAGAGACACCCAGCACAATTGCTTTTTTAACAACATCTGGGATAAGCATATCAATGGCTTTTCGAAAAATATCCATGTCTTCTTTTGAAACATTTTTTTGGTTGGAATTGTAATTTAACATAAATTTCCTGCCATATAATAATGTTAGTTAGAAGGATCACATAATTGAAGATGTGCCCCTCTTTCTCTTGGTAATTCTATCTTTGGGGGTAAATCAGTTCACCTCCCATATGGGGTTGTTTTTATTACCCCCATTTAATATGTTTCTCATCATAGAATAATTTAGACATGAGGGATAAGGTATATTATAAACATGTTAAACACAAGAAAAAAACTGGTATACAAGAAAAATCAATTTGTACTGAAAAAGCATTGTTCACTATTAAAAACCACAAGCCTTTCTAGCGGAGAACAATTAAAATAGTGTCTGAATGGAACAAAATTCTGATGTTTTCTACATTTGGTATTCGCCAATCAGAACAGATTTTCATTTGACATATTATAATAAAATCGTGTATTATATCCTGTTTTTTATAATAAAACATCGGTTATAGCGACTGACAGAGCTTTGATTACAATAAAATATCCAGGCATAGACAATGACGATAACTGGTGTTTTGCATTTTAAGTCTTTAGGAGAACAAATATGAATAAATCTCAAAACCAACAAGAGCCGGAAAAAGGATCAATGACTGTTAAACAAGGACTTGCCCAAATGCTCAAAGGGGGAGTCATCATGGATGTTGTCACGCCAGATCAGGCAAAGATTGCTGAGGATGCCGGCGCTGCGGCTGTAATGGCGCTTGAACGTGTTCCTGCTGATATTCGGGCGGATGGCGGTGTTGCCCGAATGTCTGATCCCGGACTCATCCGACAGATTATTGAATCTGTTACCATTCCGGTCATGGCTAAATGTCGTATCGGTCATTTTGTCGAAGCGCAAATATTACAACAAATTGGTGTGGATTATATTGATGAAAGCGAAGTACTGACACCGGCTGACGAGAGCTATCATATAAATAAACATGATTTTACAGTGCCTTTTGTTTGCGGATGTCGAAATCTTGGCGAAGCTCTCAGACGTATTGGTGAAGGCGCTGCAATGATTCGAACCAAAGGTGAAGCAGGCACTGGAGATGTGGTCGAAGCTGTTCGTCATGCACGAACTGTGATTGGCGAATTACAACGACTTCAATACATGCGCGATGATGAACTAATGACCTATTCCAAAGATTTGGGGGCACCTTATGAATGGGTCAAGATTGCCAAAGAAATGGGACGTATGCCAGTAGTCAATTTTGCTGCGGGTGGAATTGCAACACCTGCAGATGCAGCATTGATGATGCAATTGGGCGTTGATGGCGTCTTTGTTGGATCTGGCATTTTTAAAAGTGGTGATCCTCAAAAACGTGCAAAAGCCATTGTTGATGCAGTAACGCATTTTAACAACCCTGATATTTTGGCAAAAATCAGCGAAAATCTGGGCGCACCAATGGTTGGTATCAGTGTGCGGTCACTGTCTGAAAATGAAACACTTGCAAATCGGGGTTGGTAAATTCAATGAAAGTTGGTGTATTGGCGCTTCAGGGAGCGTTTATCGAGCATCAAAATATGCTTAAAGGCCTGAATGTTCAAACAACTGATGTTCGATTACCTGAACATCTTGATACGATTGATGGCCTTATTATTCCGGGCGGTGAAAGCACAACTATCGGTAAACTGGCAGAAGCTTACAATTTGATTGACCCGATTCAGACATTCGCAAAAAAACGACCCATTTGGGGTACCTGTGCGGGCATGATTTTTATGGCCAAAAAAATTGACCATCCAAACCAGCAAATTTTGAAATTAATGGATATTCATGTTAAACGTAATGCCTTTGGTCGTCAGGTGGATAGCTTTTTGACATCTTTAAACATTCCTGCATTAAATGGCAGACCATTTCCGGGCGTGTTTATTCGCGCGCCTGCTGTTGTGGATTGTGGGCCTGATGTTCACATTATATCAAGCCTGTCTGATGGCAGAATAGTTGCTGTAAAAGAAAAACAATGGCTGGCAACGGCTTTTCATCCTGAATTAACTGATGATAACCGATTTCATCAATTCTTTTTGGATATGATTGCAGGATAATAATGTAATAAACGTACAGTTTAACTGTTAATGCCATATATATAAGGATTATGATTATGAGTAAAGATCAAACTGTTGAAATCAAATGTCCGGGCTGTGGATATACAAAAATTGTCAGCGTTCCAAAAGAATCCATTCCGGTCTGTCCCAAGTGCAAAAAACAAATGTTGATTAAAGAAATTTTGCGTGAGGGAAAGTCCTATTAAGCTGTTTATACTTGTTTGCATAGGAATGTACGTAAAATAGCATGCTCATTTTGTCTTGATTGTACAAAAAATATATGATCTTATAGAAATGTAGCATGTGACATCTCTACAGTACAAAAGCCCCAATATGAAAATTTTAAATGGGGCGCTTATTATTCATGCATTCCTTATCGGATTTAACCGATAATAATAATAAATCAAAAAAAAGAATTAGGAGAAAAACAGAATGAATTATTATCGAAAATGTATCATTGCTTTTGCCTGTATGTTGTCATTTATTTCTACAGTAATGGCATCAGACATTGAGTTGGCAAAAAAATCAACACTGGAAGATATTCTAAAACGTGGGGAACTTCGTGTTGGTTTTGAGGCGGGTTATATGCCATTTGAAATGACTGACAAAAAAGGAAATTTTGTTGGTTTTGATATTGATGTGGCAAAAGAAATGGCAAAAGCCATGAAGGTTAAATTTGTACCGGTGAATACCGCCTGGGATGGAATTATTCCTGCTTTGATTACTGGAAAATTTGACATTATCATAAGTGGCATGACCATCACGCAAGAAAGAAACATGAAAATCAATTTTGCTGATCCTTATATTGTTATAGGTCAAACCATCCTGCTCAACAAGAAACATGAACAGAATGTAGAATCCTATAGAGATCTCAATACCCCGAAATACACAGTTGTTTCAAAACTGGGCACGACAGGTGAACAGGCCACCAAAAGAATGATTCCAAAATGCACGTACAAATCTTTTGAAACAGAAACTGAGGCCGCAATGGAGGTTGTCAGCGGAAAAGCAGATGCGTATGTTTATGACTTACCCAATTGTGTTGTTTTTCTGGCGCAGCAGGGCGCAGGGAAACTCATATTTTTGGATAAGCCTTTTACATATGAACCGCTGGCATGGGGCATTCGCAAAGGTGATCCTGACTTTATGAATTTTCTTAATCATTTTTTACGTCAAATTAAAAATGATGGCCGATATGATCGCATATATCAAAAATGGATTAAAAGCACACGCTGGCTAAATAATATTCAATAGTCCAAAAAAGGGGGAAATGTGCAGCAATTAAATGAAAAATATGCTTACTACTTCTGGGCTGGTGTATTTTTTCTGATGATGTTTAGTTTGTTGGCTTTGATGTATTATTCCGCAACCAACATTGATTATGTATGGCGATGGTATCGTATTCCACAATATTTTATTTCACAAGAAACCATTGAAATTCGCTCTGAAATTCAGGGTGAGGCGCAATCAATAATTAACAAAGCTGGCATGTCAACCATTGTGATAAAGGAAGACAATACGAATGATTCCCAAACCTATACTGTGCCAACAGATTCAGTTTTGATCAGTGAAGGCGATTTCATCTCAATGGGGGATGTACTGGGAACAGTCAAAGAAGTACGTGCTGGAATCATGCTTTTGGGTTTATGGATCACACTCAAGGTAAGTATTATTGCAATCATTATTGGAATATTGATAGGTTTGATTGGGGGGCTCGCTAGAATTTCCGACAACCCTGCCCTAAAATGGTCATCAATAACTTATATCGAATTGATTCGTGGCTCTCCACTGCTTGTCCAAATATTTATCTGGTATTTTGTGCTGGGAACCCTGATCAACACGATGTTGAACAGTCATGGGATTCCTCAAATTCCACCTTTATGGTTTGGTGTCGCAGCATTATCTACCTTTACCGGAGCATATGTCGCTGAAATGGTCCGGGCAGGCATCCAGTCCATTGATAAAGGACAGACAGAAGCTGCCAGATCCCTGGGCATGACATATTCTCAGGCAATGATTCATGTTATTATGCCTCAAGCACTGCGACGCATTCTTCCCCCATTGGCCGGTCAATTTATCAGTTTGATCAAGGACTCATCCTTATTGGGAATTATTGCCATTCGTGAGCTGACAAAAGCTACGCGGGAAGTTGTTACCAGCAGCCTGCAACCTTTTGAACTATGGTTTATTTGCGCGCTTTTGTACTTGATACTTACATTTTCATTATCCATGTTTGCGCAATATCTTGAAAGAAAAGCCGGATAGATATATCCAAAGATAGAAAAGGACGCTCGATGATTCGTGTAACAAATATCAATAAAACTTTCTATCTTCCTGAGCCGATGAAAGCCTTGAATAACGTCTCCTGTCATATTAAAGCTGGAGAGGTTGTTGTGATAATAGGGCCATCAGGTTCCGGAAAAAGTACACTGTTAAGATGTCTCAACCGATTGGAAAAACCTGATCCAGGCGGACATATTTTAATTGATAATATTGATATTATGGCTCCCAAAACCAATATCAATAAAGTTCGTGCAGAGTTAGGCATGGTATTCCAATCGTTTAATTTATTTCCCCATAAAACTGTGTTGGACAATATCAATCTGGCACAAATTATTATTCGAAAACGTAGCAAAGTAGAAGCTGAAAAACGTTCCATGGAATTATTGGAAAAAGTCGGAATTCCAGACAAAGCCGGTGTATATCCTGGAAATTTATCTGGCGGACAGCAACAGCGAGTGGCTATAGCAAGAGCATTGGCAATGGACCCAAAAGCCATGTTGTTTGATGAACCCACTTCTGCATTGGATCCTGAAATGATTGGCGAAGTGCTTGATGTCATGAAAACCATGGCGCGTGAAGGAATGACAATGGCTGTCGTAACACATGAAATGGGCTTTGCACGAGAGGTGGCAGATCGGGTTATTTTTATGGATAATGGGGCAATTATTGAAGAAGGTACGCCTGAACACTTTTTTACCAACCCGACACATGATCGAACAAAATTGTTTTTGGGACAAATTTTGTAACATAATCATTTTTCAAGATATCATTAGGAGAAAAAAATGCCTCAACAGATAGAAACATTATCACTACATGCCGGCCACACACCTGATAGTGATACTGGGTCACGCGCTGTGCCTATATATCAAACAACCAGCTTTACATTCAAAGATGTCCAGCATGCCGCAGACCTGTTTGCATTGAAAACACCAGGATATATCTACACGCGTATCATGAATCCCACAACAGACGTTCTTGAAAAACGTCTGGCTGCCATACATAATGGCTCTGCCGCCATTGCAACAGCTTCAGGGATGTCAGCCATCTTTTTTGCAATTACAAGTATCACAGGCTCAGGGCAAAACTTTGTATCCGGATCAAATCTTTATGGCGGTACACATACATTGTTTGAACATACCCTGAAACGATTTGGTATTGATGTTCGCTTTGTGGATTCCTCAAATCCGCAGAACTTTGAGAATGCAATTGATAAAAACACACGCCTGCTTTTTACTGAAAGCATTGGGAATCCAAAATGTAATGTCGATGATCTTGAAACAATTGCCCAAATTGCACATAATCATAACATGCCTTTTATTGTTGACAATACTGTTTCTGCACCGCCCATATTCAATCCCTTTGATATTGGGTGCGATATCATGGTGTATTCATTAACTAAAATTATTGGCGGTCATGGTAACAGTATTGGTGGTGCCATAATTGAAAAGGGTTCTTTTGATTGGAACGCAACAAAAAAGTTTCCAGAGATAACTGCACCTGATTCAACCTATCATGGCGCTAATTTTTGGGAACAATTATGTACACTGGAAGGCACTCCCTGTACAGCATTCATTACAAAAATCAAAACCGGTCTAATGCGAGATATTGGTGCTGCCATAGCGCCTTTCAACAGCTATTTAATTCTTCAGGGAATGGAAACACTTGCACTGAGAGCCAGAGCGCATTGTGATAATGCCATTCGTGTCGCACAATTTCTAAATAATCATCCAGCAGTTAAATGGGTCAACTATGCAGGTTTACCTGATCACCCCGATTATGAACGCGCAAAAATATTGTTCCCTTTGGGGCCTGGTGCTGTTTTTGGATTTGGCATTCATGGCGGGCGTGATGCAGGTCAAAAATTTATTGAAGCCCTCACATTGTGTTCACACCTGGCTAACATCCTTGATGCCAAAACATTGATTATCCATCCGGCATCGACAACGCACTCTCAATTGACTGAAAAAGAACTGATCATGGCTGGTGTTGAACCTGATATGATCCGCATTTCTGTTGGTATTGAGCATGTCGATGATATCATTGCTGATTTAGCCCAGGCATTGAAATCTTCACAAAACTAATCTTTGCTTACCGGAGAGTTTTCATGTCCATATCAGACAAAAATCGGACCAAAAGAATACTTAATGAGGTGCTGGATAACATTCAGCAACTCAAGAAGGAAAAACAGTCCCAAATTAAATATTTAAAACTGATTGAAGACAGCGGAGTTCAAATATCTGAAATGATTGAAAATTCTCTTGACATATTCAAAATGGAAGAAAATACCTATGCATTTGATCCCTGTCCCTGCAATCTTGTTGCGATTTTCAATAAGCTTACAACGGATCTAACCAGACTTGTCCGGCAAAAAAATCTTCGTCTTGAATTTTATATCAATGACCAGCAAATGCTTGATGATCATACGTTTTGGGTTTTAGGAGAATATCGCCTGTTACAAAATTTATTTGCCAACCTGATTAAAAATGCTATTGAGGCATCCCCATTGGATAAACAGATACGAATTGACATAGATCCTCAGAACGTCAACTCTGCCATGATTCAAATTCATAACATGGGCGTTGTTCCAGAAAGCATTCGGGATCGTTTTTTTGATCGATATGCTACATCTGGAAAAAAATCAGGAACAGGCCTGGGAACTTATAGTGCAAAACTCATAACCAAAACGCATCAGGGCGATATCTGGTTTGAAACTGATGAAACAATGGGGACAATTCTGTTTGTCACTTTACCCACAGCACAGGCGCCTGCAATTGATAGCGATGAATCAAAAATGAAAACGTTTCAATCCAGGTTATCAGGGTCTATTCTAATTGCTGACGACAACCTGATCAATCAACAGGTTTTGAAGGGTTTACTGGAAGATCATCTCATTGAATTGGATATGGTTGAAAATGGGCAAGAAGCTGTCCAAAAGGCAACGACAAGACAATATAATTTGATATTAATGGATTTGGAAATGCCTGTTATGGATGGTCGAGAAGCAATTAAAAGAATTCGGCAAAAATTCTCTCATTTGGATTTGCCAATAATTGCACTGACAGCTCACAATATGGAAATTGAAGATTTCAATCAAACAGGCCATATGATAAACGATATTATTATCAAACCGATTCAACCGGAACATCTGTTCAATGTGCTTCGTAATTACCTGATCACTGATTCTAATAATAAAACACTTGTTGCTCCTGATAACAAAGAAAAACCGCCTGAAACAGTAAGTCAACAAATTTTAAATATTGATCTGGCGTTGCGTCAATTGATGGGAAAACGCTATTTGCTTGACAATGTCATGCAAGCATTCAGAAAAGATCATAATAATGCGCCTGAAATTGTCAAGCAATTGATAGAGAGCGATCAATTGGCAACTGCTCAACGTAAAGTGCATTCAATAAAAGGCCTGGCTGGAACAATCGGAGCGCAAAGTCTACAACGTTCAGCCCAGGAATTGGAAACAGCTTTAAAGGATAAGTTGTTATCCAGACTCAATCAATTGCTGATTTCATTTGGTGAAAACCTCTATCCAGTAATTGAACAAATTGACAAAATATTGCCTGACAACATTTCACAAACAACTGAAGAGGCCTCATTCTCCAATAAAATTGCTGATCAACTGGATACACTGGAAAAAAATGTGAAACATCTACATACATTGCTGATTGACTGCGACTCAGAGGCAAATGATGCCTGTGATGAATGTTTGCCTGCTTTGGATTATCTGACACAAAATACCAACGATCGTTTACTTCTGGATCAATTAAAGCAAAACCTGAAAAGTTATTTATTTGATGATGCGGCATCAGTTCTTGAAGAAATATGTGAAAAATTAGGTTTGAATATCAATATAATCTAAATAATAAGGAAAGATCTGAAAATAACGTCCCCATTATTGATATTGTTCGTTTTGAGGTAATTGTACTGTAGAGACGTAGAATGCTACGGGGCGTATGTACAGTTTAGGGGAAGTGAATTTCATGCAAGGAATGCTCGATTTCGGCAACCCCAAGAACAGCGTAGGGCTAAAGCCCAACGCTGAATTGAGAAAGGACGCTAAAGCGCCCTCATACAACATAGGTACTGATTTGGGAATATCATGATTTTCA
>Ga0272440_1002124_pt1 | contig 15669 bp, 7 predicted proteins | sample SSMMMBAug17_FD_192440 | JGI IMG/M metagenome (GOLD analysis project Ga0272440, IMG submission 192440) | Marine sediment archaeal communities from Little Sippewissett salt marsh, Falmouth, MA, United States - SSM-MMB-Aug17 | ecosystem: Environmental > Aquatic > Marine > Wetlands > Sediment ... | reverse complement strand
TAATGATAATTCATCTACCGCACCGAGCAAACGAATAAAAAACCTTATGCGAGATTATGAAAAACCACTTCATGGCATACTGGCAGCGTTAGAGAACTGACAAAAAACGATGTCCCTCCATAAGCCAGGTCCAAAGAAATAAATTAAGTGAGGTGTCCCCGGAATCAAAGACATGTCTTGTCTACGCAATCAGTTTGATGACAATCATTTAAAAAGTTGGAAGGATATAATGCAAAAAGACTTAATCCAAAAGTTAGCAAAAAGTATTCACGCAAGGATATCTGAGGTAAAAAAGAATATCACATCTTATGAAAAGTTAACCCGCCCTGTTTCTCCTGATAATGCGATTGGTCGACTCACTCGCATGGAGGCAATAAATAGCAAAAGTATCAATGAAGCGGTATTACAAAAATCCAAACAGACATTATCTCAGTTAGAGCATGCGTTGACAAGACTTGATGATCCTGATTTTGGTTTGTGTAGAGAATGTGAAGAACCTATTCCCTTTGCGCGGTTGAAAATTATGCCAGAAACCAGTATTTGCGTTAGTTGTGCTGAACAACTATATGGTTAATTCGAATAAATTAAGGATTGGATATGGAAACACTTGTTTTCTGTGCCTGCTTCACAATGATTGCCATTTCATCAAAAGAAATCGGTCGAACACTCATAAAAACAGGGCTTCCACTCATTAGCGGCTTTCTTTTTACCGAATAATTCCGGGGACATAATTCCGGGGACACCTTACTTAATTGTTGACAAAACGATAAATTCTAATTGAACAAGATATGGCACGAATCGCAAGAGCAGTAGCGTCTGGAATTCCCCACTGCAACATCTCATTTAATTATAAATACAGTATGTTATTGCCATAATGAATGACTGTTGAAACAAACAGGATGTATCAATCATCAAGGTATAAAAATTGCAACACACGAATAATTGTTTATAACTTTACTTTATATTTATTTCAACGAGTCATTGAGGAAGAGATGTTTTTTAACCAACTGAAAACAAGAATATATCTGGGATATTTTAGTTTAAGTTTTATCATTGTTTGCCTGGTATGCATATCTATTTATCAATTCATATCATTTGAAAAACAGGTTAAGTATGTAACAGAAGATATCGCCATATCTGTAAAAACAGCCACTGAAATCCGATCTCAAATTCTTTCATTAAGAACTGCTGTTGAGAAGTACATTTATAAACGTTTAAAATCTGACGAGTTAAGTGCAGACAAACTGATTGAACAAATCAAACTGCTTATTAAAAATGATTTTGAAAGGATGCGTCGGTTTGGCAAGGAAACCGATTTTGTCACCATGAATAATAAAATTAAAGCTTACATGGAGAACTTTAAAAATGTGGCTGTCAGGGTGTTTGCAGCTCATTATAATACACAGTTAATTCAAAAAAATGCAATGGAAATCATTGATCATTTCAATGAATTAATGGTTTCCTCAAATCATAATAAACAACTTGTGTCCAGTATTGTTAATATATTTACACGATTTGTCAATGTATCATCAGAAATTCAATACTATATTTTTTTTCATCAATCAGATCATGCTCAACAAGCCATATTGAATTTGAATCAAATCATTGATCAGATTAATACCTTACCCAAAAAAGAGTTTGATGATCTTCTATTTTTAATTGAGGATCATCTCGACACTTTTGAAGGATTTATGGATGTAGTCAATCAACTAGACAAGGAAATTGATAGAACTCTTCTGCCGCTCGCTCCAGAAATTGTTAACATGACACAAAGAATTACTGATGCTGGATGGAAAGAAATGGATCATTCCAGACATTTGATTGATTCCAAAGCAAGAAAAAGTAAAAATGTTTTATGTATATTTGGCATCGTGGCAATTCTTTTGGGATTGATCATGGGTCCTTTTTTATCAGGACAGATATTCAGGCCAATTAATGAACTGGTCAATTATGCATCAAAGGTTTCAGGTGGGGATTTATCCATAACCAGAAAAATCCATACCAGTTATGAAATTAGTAAGTTAAATAAGGCAATCAATGTAATGGTTTCAAACTTCAGAACCATTGTTTCTGATATCATTACCAAAAGCAATCAGTTATCCAGTGAATCAGAACAACTGGTCGCAATATCCATGTCTCTCTCTCAAAATGCCAGTGAAACACAATTACAATCTGAAAATGTGGCAGAAACATCCTCAAATATGACCGAAAGCATCAATACAATCGCAAGCGCGATTAGTCAAATGAACACAAATATCAGGAAAGTCTCGTTGTCATCAGAAGATATGTCAACAGATATTCAAACAATTACTGTTGATATTGAAAAACTGACTGAATCAATGACGACCATAGATAAAACCGCTTCAAAAGGGACGAATACAGCGAAAGAAGCCAAACGCTATGCTGAAGGGGCACGTCAACTATTTGATAAATTAGGGAAAAGCGCGGATAAAATTGGGAGCGTTTCTCGACTGATCAAACGTATCGCCGAAAAAACAAACATATTGGCGATTAATGCATCAATTGAAGCTTCTTCTGCCGGTAAATATGGTCAAGGTTTTGCTGTTGTAGCAAAATCAATTCATGAATTTGCGGATCAGAGTAATCATGCGGCGAATGACATCGCAACACGCATATCTGATGTTCAAAACGATATTCACAAGGCAATCGGTGCCATAGCTGATATTTCAAATATCCTGGCAAATCTGTTTTCTGATTCAGAATTGATTCAACTTGATGTCGATAATCAGTTAAAAATTACAGAAAATATTTTTTCCAATATTTCCAGCGCGAAAGATAAAACTAAGCATGTTACGCAATCGGTCCATGAAATTGCAGAAGGCATTGATACAATCTCTGAAAATGCGAAAAATACTGCCAGTGATGTCAATATTGTTGCCAGAAATACTTCCAGCGTCAGCATTGCTACAAAGCAGACTGTTGAAATTATTAAAGAGGTTCAATTATCCACCAATGAATTATCTCAAATGGCAGAACATTTGATGCAGCTGGTTAACCATTTTAAAATAGAATAGTAATTTAACATCGATTATTTATTTTTCGTAAATCAAAGATAAAAAACTACTCCTAAAAAAAGAGGTGATTATGAAAAAATTATTAATTAAATATAGTTGCTTAATATTATTAACAATTCTAATAATTCAGCCAGCAATATGTATGCTGCATTCCTCTACAAATAAGTCACTATTTGTAAATAAATGTTGTGCATGTCACAACGATGTAAAGGCAAGTCGTATTTCTCCATCGCTGAGTTCTGCCAGACAATGGAAACGTTTTTTTCAAAGAGACAAGCATAAAAGAAAATATAAAGACATCAGTGAGTATATTTCCAGTGAAGAGTCTGATGCAATTTTATCATATTTAATTGAGCATGCCGCTGATTCATTGAAACCTCAAGCCTTTGGGTTAAGATAAAAATAAAGGAGAATATTCATGAACAAGACAAATCAAATACACAAAATGGCCTTGCTGTGCATATTGTTATTATTATTGTGCCACCTTTCTTACGCAGAAAATCAATTAACTGAAAAAAATACAAATGTGGAAAGTGTATCAATTACAATCCTGAATGAAATTGAAAAAGTAAATCATCATAATAACAATTCACAGCAAGATATAATTGATATTAAAAACAAACTGGACATAATTTTTCAAGAAATTGACAGTCTGAAAAAGAATGCCCTGAAAAATAACAAAGAAAAACAGGTTGTTGAAGAAAAATTTAGATTTATTGAAAAAGATCTTGATGAAATTGATGATATACTCAATCAGGTTGAGAAGGAAACATCGCTTGATCGTATCAACTTTTATGCAGAGCTTAGGACGCGAATGGATTGGTATCATTTTAATGGCAACGATGTTGTGAGTCTTTTCGATCCCACTGTAAAAGACTATGACGATAATATTCATATGTTGGGAAGCAATCGACTCAGACTCAATATGTCTTCTGTGTATACAAAAAAATTGCGGTTTTATTCAAGAATTGGCATACTGTGCAACTGGAACGATCAAAACTACAACCAGACACCATTTAAATATCTGATAAATGAAAGACACTCAACAGATACAACGTTAAAAGTAGAAAGAGCGTATGTAGACTATTTTGTTGATCGAATTGGTTTCTTACCTTTTTCAATTTCTTTTGGAAGGTTACCGACGACTGATGGTCTTTCAACAGATTTTAGAGAAAACTCTCCAAGAAGATCAACGTTTCCCGCGTTGGCCTATGATAATTCCGGAGATGGGCTGGGATTAAGTTTTGAATTGAATAAAATTCTGCCAACTTCACAATCCGCCTTACGATTTATGTATTGCAAACGCAGTGAAAGTAATAATGAAACAACATATAAAGATCATCAATATGATATATCCAATGTATATGTCACAACAGGACAGTTTGAAACTGACTTAAACCCATTGCTGGATCGTTCATTCTTTCTGTTTCACTATATTAATGTGAAAGTTGGTGCTTTAAATATTTATGATAACAATTCCATAAAAATTCCAGGCGGCACCATGTTTCCTGGTTTTCCTGCGCCTGTAACCAAAGATGCGACAATAGATTTGGAACCTGTTGGCTCATTACCGGATTCACTTGGAAGAGTTGAAAAATACACCCTTTTCTTTCAGACAAAAAATTTGTTTGAATCCGGGTTTGATTTTTTTATGGAATATGGCATGTCCAGATCCTCGCCATCCGGAACAGTTTCACAATTTGGTACATCCTTGGTAAATATTGACGAAAACCTTGCCGCACTGATTGGCAATATCAAAGTGCCTTTACTAAGCGTTGGCATCCTTGATGATATGAACAAGTGTCCGCGAAATGGTCAGGCATTTCATTGCGGATTTAAATATCATATTCCTTTGAACTTATTGAATATACCGAAAATTGGAATGGAATACTATAAATCTTCAAGGTATTGGGTCGGCTTGAATTTTGCCTCTGAAGATCCTCTCAATACACTGGATACTCGGGGAAAAGCGTATTCTTTTTACTACATTCAACCCTTAAATAAACGATTTTCTTTTAGATTGGGTCATAATCATATTGATTGTGATCATAAAACTGGTTTTTATACGTTTTATAATACACCGGTGCCAGTTGACTGGCGTTTAACCAATAGCTATTTTATTCTTGATGCTGTGTTTTAAGTATTTGGATACACAGGCCAGAAGAAAAACCAGATAATAATGATTGTGGAAATAAGTTCATTCTCTTGTTGAACACCTGCCTAAATTTGAAGTTCTTTTGACGTTTCTGATAAGCCAGTAGAGATATTTTTTATTTGAATAACACCCTTCAGACTTCTTACGATTGCTTGACTGACATCTTTGATACTTGATGATACATGGTCAAAATCTCTGGCAATATTGGTAATGTTTTGTAAAATATCATCTGCATTACTGGCCAGATCATGGATAGATTGGGATATGCTATTTGCTTTTTCTTCTGATGTATCTGAACGTTGCACAATATCAACGATTGTTTTTCCCTGGTCTTCTATAGTGTTTGAACTCTTTTGCGATGAGGAATGAATGTTTTCAACAATACCTGAAATTTCCGCAATGACATTTCCGGCTTCCTGTGTCCTCAATTGAATATCAGATATAATTAGAGTAATTTCATCAGCGGCCATCGCACTTTGATCGGCAAATTTCTGAATGGAATTTGCAACAATTGCAAATCCCTTTCCAGATTCTCCAGCACTGGCAGATTCGATAGCTGCATTTAAGGAAAGTAAATTGGTTTTGTCTGAAATTCGTTTGATAAATTCAGACACTTTTCCAATGTCAACAGCCGCCTGATCCAGATCAGACATTGAAAGTGTTGTTTTTTGCGATAATTTCAAGGCATCATGTGAAATACCCAGGCCCTTGAGCGAACTTTTTTCAATATCCTGCATGGATTCAGACATCTGATCAATGGATTGAAATACAACCCGAATACTTGATGACAGTTCCTTTGCCATAGATAATGTATGGTCAATGGAATTCCCCATGTGATCTATAGAAATAGCAATATTTTTAATGTTTTCTGTCATTTGCTCTGAAATCTTGCTGACATCTTCTGCCTGTAAATTAACTTTTGAAAAATTTTGGGTCAGATGATCTGATGCAGAAAAGATTTTTTTAGATTCATTGTCAATCTGACATCCTGTTCTGACCTGACTGTCATGAATTTCCTTTTGAACGTTTAACAATTGTCTACTTGAAATAATTGCATCTTTTAGTACTTGCTCATTTTGATTTCGTTGATAATGAATCCGATCAACAATAGCACTGGACATCAGCATAATAAATAAAACAGAACCGATTTGATATGAATACTCAGTTATAAAATTTGCTGGCACAATGCCAGCTGTTTTCAATATAAACAATAGCGCGCCCAAAAAATAACTTAACCAGCTAAAAAAAAAGAAACGTGATGCTGGATATTTTTGATAAAATGCGACTATCGCTGATATAATAACAATCAGTGAAGAAAAGAACGAATACAACATCACAATTTTAATATTGTATTTATATTGTATGATAAGTGTCAAAGGTATGATCAGCACACCTGAAATGAAGGTATATAAAAGGACATTTTTCCAAAGCAGTGAAGATTTGAAAACTTCAATATAGCGTTTTGAGAATAAGACAAAGCTGGTTGAAGAAACAATTATCCAGATGGGAAGTGTTTTGTTGGCCAATAAAGGCGAATCCTGCCAGAGATACTGAAAAGCATGTCCATTAATGGTCAATTGCGACAAGGTATAGGTACTGATTGCTGCCAGCAAATATAAAATCATTTTGTCTCGGATAGCAATAAACAGGAAAATATTATAAAAGAATAATATCAACATGCCGCCGGCAAACAGGCCATAAAAAATTTCTATAACAGATATATATTCTGAAAAAAACGTTTTTTCCCAGAAAAATAATGGAATTTGAATAGAACTTTCCGAACGAATCTTTAAATAAAACCGCTTGGATTCATTCGGCTTGAACGTAATATGAAAAATATAATTTTTATAAGCCATTTCACGATGATGAAATGACAGCCTGTCACCCGCTTTTCTGATATCAACATTGCCTTCTTTATCTATAATATAAAGCTCAATATAATCCAGATGCGGATAACCTGTTTCAAGAAGCCATTCTTTTGATGTTTTGCCGGTATAAACAACATCCCATTTCAACCAGTAATCTGAATCTGAAAACCCGAAATTTGGAATATCAGCATGATGTAAATTAAAATCACTACTGGAAACATCAGTGAATGTCAGTTTATTCGATTGATCTTCAATATACTGAATCATTTTTCCAATACAGTATTTATTCTGGTAATCTGTTAATTCAATTAATTGAGCGCGAACCATTGAAGAAAAAAAAAGAAGCACAAACATGGTAGTCATTCTAACGATTATATATGGATTCATTTCACTTTCCTGTCTATTTCAATCATTTTACCGGACAATTCTGACAGATATTTGAACGCATGCCTGATGAACGCTATACTTTGTTTGTTGTCATTCATTGTAAGGCTGACGTTTTTGGTCAGAAGAGCCACTTCATTCACACCTTTACTAATATTGTCAGAATGCTGTGATATCAGTTGAATTTCTCTGGACAGTTCTCCAATCAAAGATAATATTTTTTCTGAAGTCGATCTGACTTCAACAGTATTTGATGCAATGGTATGGGCTTTTTTTACATGTTCTTCTATGGTTTTAAAAATGGTTTCAGACGAATCATGAATGATTTCAATAATAGATATAATGTCTACAATAAAGTTGATAGAATCCTGCGTTTTGTTTTGAATTTCAAAGATACTCCGCCCAATGTCATTGGCCGCATCGGCGATATCTCCTGCAAATGTCTGGATAAAACGTGCAACAATAGAAAAGCCTTTCCCCGCCTCACCTGCGGATGCTGCCTCAATGGCCGCATTGAGTGAAAGTAAGGTTGTTTTGTCTGAAATCTGCCTGATAAGATCGTTCACGCTATTAATTTTATTGGCAGCAGTTTCCAGATCCGACATTGTCTGTTTTGTTTTATTAGATAATTGATTGGCCTGCATAGCAATGTCCACACCATCCTTTGTGTTTTGTTCAATTGTATCCATAGTTTCAGACATGACATTGATACACAGATACACAGTATTCATCGTAGAAAACAAATCCCTGGCATCCTTTAAAATATGATCAACCGGTATTTTTATATTTTCAATTGCGGTAGAAATTTGAAAAATACTGGCCGATATCAAATCTGACTTTTTGGCCACGTTATCAGATTGTTCTGATAATATGGTTGTATCTTGCAGCAATTTTTCAGAAACATCCAATACAGTTACAGCATCAGTTTGAATCTTTTTTGCAATCATCTCCTGCCTGACACGAATTTGTCTTTGTGTATCCAGAAGTTCACTGCTTTTATTCAATTCTTGTTGTTGTTTGATTTCCGAATCATGTCGTTCAATATTAACTTTGTCAACCATTGCAATGGAAAGCAGTGTGATCAGATTAACAAAACCAAATTGAATGGCATGCTCAGTAACAAAATTTGAAGAAACAAAGCCAAAGGATTTCAATGAATAAATAAATACTGCGGATAAAAACGCTATCCATGCAAAGAGATAAAACCGAGCGGCCTGGTTACCTCTATACAGTGATACTATTCCAGATGTTAAAAGTATCATAGACCACAGAAGCGCGTAAGCAGTAGCCAGTTTTATACTAATGCCATAACTGAGATTGAATGTCAGGAGTGAAGTTACCATACCGATTACAATAAGAATAAAAATAATTTTTCTCAGTAATGGGATGTACTTTTCAGTATTAAGAAACTTTGTAGAAAACTGGTAAGCACTCGTTGCTGTTATCAGAATAAAAAAGGGCAATGCCTTGTTTCCCCACCAGGGAGAGTCGTTCCATAAAAATTGAAATGAATATCCTGTCAGACTTGCTTGAAAAAGTGCATGAAAAATAATAAATAAAAGATAGTATAGAACATTGATATCATTAATAATAAGGAAAAGAATAAAATTGTATCCAATCATGATCATCATCATTCCAAAAAAAATACCATATGCGAATTTTTCAACAATAATATGTTCTGTGTAATCTAATTCACACCATAATATCATTGGCACCTGTATTGAACTACTGGTATTGATTTTCAGAAAAAATTTCTTTGGCTGATGTTGATGTAATTCTATTTTAAAAGCAAAGGTATTGTTTGCAATTTCTCGATGACTGAAGCAGAAATGATCTCCTGTAGAACGTTTTACGAAACTGCCATTTTTATCTGGAATGTATAAATCAATAAAATCAAGAAGCGGGTATGTAATTTCAAGTATAAATGTCTTTTTTTCGTTTTTCCCTGAGTATTTTAATTCACCTGTCAGCCAGTAAGTGGATTCAGAGAAACCAAAATTGGGCACAGACGTCGTATTTTGAATAAATCTGCTTTTCGTATCAATTGACACAATATCATCAATTGTTAATAATCCATCTTTATCTTCCAGATATTTAATTGATTTCCCCAATATGTATTTGCCTGTTGTATCATTGACTTCAACAAAGGGTTTTGATTGAACAGTCACAGAGGAAAACAAAAAGGAGACGACAAAAATAATTACAAAAAGTGTTTTTATAATTCGGTTTTGCATTTTATTCATTATTATTTTAAATGGTTCAATAAGGGCGTATGTATAAGTTATTCCTTAATTCTAAAAATTCTATTAATTCTGCAAATTCTGATTCAAAAAAAAGACAGGATTTCATTTTTTTTAGCTTTCCCCTACCTTGTATAATTCAAAGGACTGCAACATTCCTGCCAGTTTTAAGCAATATGGAACGAATACAGATTCGTTTGTTGCGTTCGGATATGTTGCCATTTTACAGATGGTTGAGGCTATTGAACAAAGTGGATCATTGCAACGATCTTTCACAGGCTGAAACCAACAATGGTACGATCATCCTGAACGTCATTCTCCCCGCAAAATTCAAGGAAGATATCAAACAATTGTTGTTTTTGACTTTCCATTGGTAAATGACATATTTCTTGAATCACATTCATCAATCGGGTTTTACCAAAACGCTTCTGTTTTTCACCGCCGAGCTGATCTTGAAAACCATCGGTTGCCATATAAAAAATCATGCCATTTTGGATATCAATGATATGATTATGAAACATATAATCAATGTTTGAATGCTTTGATTCCTTATAGCCAATGCTTTGTCTGTCTGGTTTGATTGTATGGATTTGATGATCAAAATAATAGAACAATGGCAGTTTGGCACCAGCAAAAATCAGTTTGTTTTCATCTGGATATATCACGCAAATACCAATGTCCATTCCATCATCAGATACCGCATGTTCTGTATCCTGATGAAGGGTTGTTTTTACGGCACTGTTTAATTTTTGAAGAATGATTGCCGGATCATTTGTCTTTTCATCTTTGACAATTCTTTTTAAGGCGGAACAGGCAATCATTGTCATAAATGCACCCGGCACACCATGACCAGTACAGTCAATCACAGCAAGAATAAACCCATTGCTGATTTCTTCAACAAAATATATATCGCCGCCAACGATATCTTTGGGTTGATACAGAAAAAAGCTTTTTGGAACCAGTTTTTCAATGGTTTGAGAATCAGGAAGTAATGAGGATTGAATCATTTTTGCATATCGAATGCTTTCCATAATTTTTTCATTGATTGCTTCTAGAAGCTCTCGCTTTCGATTTGCTTGCTCCTTTTCCTTTTTGTCAGTAATATCGTTAAAAGAGCCTTCAAAAAATATAATGTTGTCATCCTTATCCCTGATTGCCCTTGCAGATATGATCCCCCATCCAGTGGAGCCATCAAGACGAATAAATTCTCCTTCCTCCCCAACAACGCTGCTATGTGTTAATATTTCATTGACAAATCGATTTCGATCTTCTGGATTGGCGTAGCATTGCGCTGCAAGATTTTTATCAGATTCAATCATTTCTTTCGGGGATGGATATCCAAATATTTTGGCCATCGATGGATTGGCTTCAACAAATTTTCCATCAGGTGAGCTTCTGAAAATGCCTTCCATTGAATTTTCAAAAATGCCCCGAAATTTTTCTTCTGCTGCCTTCATATCCATATAAAATCGGGCATTTTGAATAGAAATGGCTGCCTGTGATGCCAAAAGCAGAATCATTTCAACACGTTCTTTTGTAAACGCTGCCTTTGTTTGATTGTTTTCAAGATATATGGCACCTGTCAATACATTCTGATGAATAATCGGTGCGCAGAGAATGGATTTAATCTGATTGCTTAAAATATATGGATCCTGCATAAACATACCTTCATTGCAGGCATCATTTAAAACCACATTCTCACTGCTTCTTGCAACATAATGAAAAACAGTTCCCGGGATTTTTTCAAACTGTTCTACCGGAATGATATCTTGTGCGCATTGATTGTTTTCAAAAGATTGATAAACCACACAAAAAGTATTCTTTTCTTCTAAAATTAAGACACCTTTTTCAGCACCGGCATTTTCTTTCACAATTAGCATTAATTTTTTCAGAAGACTGCCAATCTCAATTTCCTGTGAAATGGCCTGGGATGATTTAAACACTGTGCCAATATCCAGCATTGAATGACCCGCTTTACTTGAATGAATGGTCTGTGACATGTTTTGGTCATAAATATTGCCATACATCTGAATGTTTTTCAACAAATGGGGGTATCGTTTTTCCAGATCACGAAGTTTATTCAGTGCGCCCCAGTTCTTGTAAGCGCGATAAGATCGTTGAATATAAACCCCTGCAATGGATTCATTTTCTTTTTCGATCCAGAATTTTCCGCATAATTCTGCAGCAAGCCCTTCTTCATTAATAAATCCATTATCTGATGAATACTTGATGGCTTTTTCATAATAATCAATGGCATCAGTATGTTTACCAATAATCTTACATTTTTCAGCTTCAACAAGAAAGTATTTATTTATAAAATTCATGGGCGCATGTTTTGCCCATTTTTTTATTTTTTTCTGGTTGGCAGTTATTTTTTTCAATATCTTTTTTTTCTTATCTGGATCAGATTTTTCATAAATAAATGAATGGGCCAGTGAATCATAAAAATAATAAAGCGGCATTGCATATGAAGATTTTGTTGCATCAACATACTGTGAAAAAAACTGAGAAATCTTTACGCTGTTATCAATTTCATTAAATGTAATCGCAAGTAATAATTTATAACAATAGATACCTGATAAACTGGGGTTGTCGTTGCTTTTTTTAAAAATTGGAATCATTGTATTTTCATCAAGATAGCTGTTGGATAATATTGAAGGATTATCTTTGGGATTAATCAGATTAAGTATTGTACCCAAGGTAATACAAAAACGATTGTAAGGCATTTGCTGATTTAATAATTCCACCTGCTTTTCATAAGCAAGCATTTTTTCTTTTAAGAAAGATAATGGTCTGCCTGAATAAAATGCAACCAGAAAATGAAAAGAAATACAAAATGCAGCATATTCAAAATCACCAGTTTCCATGCCGATTTTAAATCCAGTTTCCAGTGGTGTTATAGAATTTTCCAGAGGCTCTATCCAGGGTCTTAAAAAAAAGTTAAAAATGAAACTCACTCGGGCTTCTAGTTCTTTTGCGTTGAATGAATCGAGTATTTGAAAAGCGAGTTTACCAAAACGATAGCCTGATTCAACATCATTCAGTATACCTGACAGAACAATGCCATAACTTGCAAAGCCGGTGGAAGATGCTGCTGAATTCCCATATTTTACAGACAAACGAACACGTTCAAAGACAATCATGGCATAGAGTTCAGGCAATGATTGATAAACAGATGACCCGGCTTTTGATAATATAGTATTGGCTGAAATCATCATCGGATCAGTCATCTCAGGTATTGTGGAAAGCGATTGGATATCTTTTCCTTTCAAGCACAGCTTTGTTTTAATTAAACTGTATAATATTTTAAGCTTGTTTGTATTTAGCGAAATTTTGATACCAAGTCGATTGACAGCAGATATTGCCACTTTTGCAGCCTCAACAGGTTTGTTTTGTGCCGTATAGGCCAGTATTTTGACTTCATAGATCTTCGTCTTGTCAGTTTCACTGAGTGCATTATCTAAAACTGTTTGACTGATTTGCTCCATTCGATCAAAATCGCCAATTAAATAGGCAGATTCACAGCTTTCAATGTGAAGATATAATGTCAGTTCGTATTGTTCATGCCAACTATCCTTATTTAACAATTTGAGGCCAGTCGTAAAATATTCAGATGCCTGTTTGAATGCTGCTGATGCACGTGCTTTCTTTCCTGCCTTTAAATTCAGTTCTGCCAATTCAATTCGTTGTTCATGACTGGAGATAATTTCTACGCCATAATTTAAATGATCTGTAATTTCAAATAGTTTATCTTCAATTGTGTTTTTATTCATACTGGATAAAAGAAGTTGTCCAATTTTATAATGCAATGATGCCAGGGTTGTTTTATTATTCAAAGAATAAGCGGCCTGTTGAATTCTATCATGGGAAAACTTAAATATCATACCCGCAATGTCATGGCTGTTTTCATCAGTTGCCTTAATGATTTTATTAACATCATCAAGACATATCAGAAGTTCTGTTGACAGCGGTTCTATCAGTTTTATTGCAGTACGTATTAAAGAGTCTTCATTCACAATGGAGAGGGTACTGAGATCGAAACGATTTCCAATACATGCGGCAAGACTGAGCGTACTTTGAATATCATCATTTAATGCACGTATTTTTTCTGTCATTAATTCTACAACATTTTCTGTAATGCCCAGATTTTTAATGTTTGAAAGATCCCATTGCCATCCCGGGATCTGATCTTTGTTTTCACAAATTTTATTAAAGTAAATCAAGTTTTTTGAATAAAGTGTTTTTAAAAACTCATTAATAAAAAAAGGATTTCCCCCTGTTTTTGCCAGTATTAACTCTGCCAGTGATCTTGTATTTTGATCCTTCTCACAAAATAAAGTTTCAATAATGATTTGCTGAATATCATTCGTATGTAATGGCTCAAGAAATAATTCATTTACAGCAACCTGATTATTGTGTTTGATTTCTTCAAGGATCTTTATCAGCATATGCGTGGGATCGACTTCATTATTTCGATAGGATCCAATCAGGAGAAAACAGTAATTCTTATCTCTCAGAATATTTTGAATTAAGCCAAGCGATGCCTCATCTGCCCACTGAAGATCATCTAAAAACAATGCTAAAGGATGCGACTTCTGTGTAAAAATATGTATAAATTTTTGAAAGACATAATTAAATCTATTCATGGCTTCAACAGGTGGTAATTCAGGTACAGGGTCTTGGTTTCCAATAATCAGTGCAAGATCCGGTATCACTTCGATAATCACCTGACTGTTTGGCCCCAATGCATCAAGAATTTTGTCTTTCCACGCCATAAGTTTGTCATCAGGTTCGGTGAGCAGTTGTTTAATTAATTCCTTAAATGCTTCCACAATGGCTTTATAAGGCATATTTCGTTGAAATTGATCAAATTTTCCTGAAATAAAATATCCTTTTAACGCCTGAATGGGCTTGTATATTTCTTTAACCAGCACAGTTTTTCCAATACCTGAATAGCCTGAAACCATCAATAATTGGACACTTCCCTGACTTGCGCTTTCAAAGGATTGAAGTAATTTTTGAATTTCTTCATCCCTGCCATACAGCTTTTGGGGAATTTGAAATTTTTCTGGAATATCTTTTTGCCCAATGGAAAAACTGGGAATTGTACCTTTTGAGGCATATTCTTTCTTACACCGGGTTAAATCAAATAAAATGCCGGAACTGCTCTGATAGCGATTTTCTGCATTTTTTGCCATCAATTTCAAAACAATATCTGACAGGATTAATGGTATGTTATTGTTTATTTCGTGAAGTAAAGGAGGACTTTTTGCAATATGACAATGAACCATTTCCATTGGATCTGAGAAATCAAAAGGAAGTTTTTGGGTCAGCATTTCAAACAGACAGATCCCAAAAGAATAGTAATCGGTTCGATAATCAAGGGCACGATTGATTCTTCCGGTTTGTTCGGGAGAAATGTATTTTAAATTGCCTTCAAGGGTATTGAGTGTCTTTATATTTGGCGTTTCAACTGATAACTGCGTTGAAATGCCAAAGTCAATAATGTTTACCTGGCCTGTTGTCTGATTGACAATGATATTTGATGTGCTGATATCTTTATGAATAATATTTTTTGCATGAATCTGGCCTATGATTGTAATGATATCAATGGCAATGGACAGAATATCAGTTATGGGCAGCGTATGTGAATGGATAATATTATTTAATGCTTCTCCTGAAATGTCTTCAATAACAAGATAAGGCCTGTTTTGATACGCGCCTTTCTGGTAAACATTACTGATTCCATGTATATTGGAAAGAAGTGAAAGCATTTTATATTCATGGTTCAGTTCGGAGATATCTTCAGATTCTACTAATTTCAGCATTTTTATGATAACAGGTTTATCTTCCTGGTTATATCCTTGAAATATCTCAGTATGATCACTTTCAAACAGTTTTGATGTGATCTTATATTTAGGAATACTTATCATGATTGCCTCGTTTTTTTGTTTATTGCCACAGCCATTCGCGCCAGCGATAAAACA
>Ga0272440_1002123_pt1 | contig 15671 bp, 11 predicted proteins | sample SSMMMBAug17_FD_192440 | JGI IMG/M metagenome (GOLD analysis project Ga0272440, IMG submission 192440) | Marine sediment archaeal communities from Little Sippewissett salt marsh, Falmouth, MA, United States - SSM-MMB-Aug17 | ecosystem: Environmental > Aquatic > Marine > Wetlands > Sediment ... | reverse complement strand
GGAATGAAAAAACAGGCTATTTTAGCCTACAAAGATTATCTAAATTATTCTGAAAATCTTTCAGAAAAAACAATCAAACAAATAGAAAAAAAAATAGAAGCTCTTGAAAATTGAATATGGGCAGGTTGGTTCCTGCCCATATAATATATGTTATAGCTCGTTTTGTATCATCGTTGAGCCTTAAAAATACCTTTTTGAACCAATTTCAAACATTCATAACAAGATAATAATTTTATTACATCTTGTTTGGTATAGTATTATCAAGCCACTGTTCATCATCAGACCAGGCAATTTTATTTTCTTTAAGAAATAATATGGCATCTTTTGTAAAGCCTTTTATAGAGTAAACAAAAAATAAATATTTCTCAACATGCTCCTCTTGAACAAGCTCATTAGCTTTATCTATGAAAGCGGTAGCTTCTGATAATGTGAATGGAGACAATCTATTTTTAACTTCTCCGATTAAAGAATACTTATCTTTACCTGCTTTTGCATAAACATCAATTTCAAAGCTTTTTTTCAAAACAGGAGAAGCTGTGTATTTCCAAACACTCTCATAGTTAACAAATGAAAACTTTTCTGGCAGGTTATTCATCATTGCGCAAAATAGATCATTGTAATTATAAGCTCTGAATTCTAAATGATTAATTATCATATATTCTGCGAAGCGACCTTTTAAGCTGCTATATTTTCCACATATCTCATGAAATTTTTCTTTCCACTTTTTAAATAGTTCTTTATACTCATTTGTTACATCTTTTGGATCAAATTCTTCGATCTCCCTTTGATAAACACCTCTGAATACTTTGTCAAAAATATGATCACCGATGCCTTTGAAATCAAAATTACTTGCCCCACGATTGATTATATCGCTTTCAACCAGTGCTGTCATTCGCTTTTCAAGATCATAATCAGATAGGTTTAATTGGAGTTTTTTATTGATTTCATCTCTTGTAATTTCTCGGTCATTATTTTGGCTTAAATACAGCACAATTTTTTTGGATATTCCTTGATCTGTACCATTGATTGTGTGAAAGGCATATAAAATATATTCCATCCACCTGTTTTTTATTTCTCCGCCATCGTTCAACACTTCAAACTCAAGGGTTTCACGCAACCCATCTTCATTACTAAAATTTTTTTCAGGATAATTTGAATAAAATAAAGCGCTTATATAACATGGATTTCCTCCTGTTACATCTACCATGAGCTGAACTACATCATTAGTAATGGGAATATCTAATATTTTTGAGTATTTAAAAATAGTTTCTGCTGCTTCATGATCAGGCATATTACCTAGAAAATAATCTCTTCGAAATCGTCCAGGAAGCATTTTTGATAGATCTCTCATAAGCCATCCAACCCAGCTTCCGGAAATTAATATTGGAGCTGTTTTATATTCAGCTGTATGAAAATAACTTCCTGCAAGGTCTGAAAAACGTAGGGAGCATGCTTCATCCCGATAGATATAATAATTTAAATATTGAAATTCATCGATCATTTGAATGATGGTTTCGTTTTGCTTTGATGCAATAAATTTGGGGAAATCTCTGACTTTATTCCAAAGTGCATAATCTTTTTTATTATGAATTAACTTTTTTATAATTTCAATATGTTCAATCAAAAAATCAAGATTTTCTCTTTTAGCAACGTCAACCAATGTATCGTAATCTTCAATAATGGTCTCCAGAAATTCTGATTTTCTTGACTTAAAAGCGATATACTGCCAAATAAAATTAAAAAAGAAATCTTCACTAAAATTGAGAATCCATTGGTCAAATTCTTTAATTTCATAATAAAATGGTATAACGCCGTCATTTTGATGAAAAATAATATTAAACAAACGATGCATCAGGGCTGTTTTACCTGTTTTTCTACGAGAAAGGATTGCTGTACTTCTGGCGAGTCTTTTTTTGGACATGCTAACCCATTTAAGGAGAGATTTCATTTCTTGATACCTTCCTGTAAATAAGTCAGGATTGCCAATTTTTTCTTCAAAATATATTTCCATTTTATACATTTCCTTCTATGATCCTAAAAAGTATTAGGCAGCTAATTTTATATTAAAAGGAGGTTTTCGTTTTAAATCCAAATCAAATTGTCCAACAAAATTTATATGTTCAAGCATTATTGGTAGGACATGCTTTAAATCTTCATCCGATATTTTCAGTCCATCTTTTATTAATTTATTAAAGGCTTAAAAATCGTTTTTTTACCTTATTAAAAAATTCATCTTAATAACTTGATTTAAATCATAATATTTAGTATACTATTTTCAATAATTATCTTTCGAAAAGTGATAAACTAATGAAAAAATTGAAAATAGAATTCAGTGAAAATTATTAACAAAAAATGCTGGCTCATATTTACTTGCTCTTTTTTCTGAAAAGTTATCTATAAAGCTATTGTTTAAAACAAATATTAGCATTAAACGAGGATCAACAGCCAAGTATCAAGTTCCAGATGTCTTGACCATGTTAATCATGAGTATTTTCACTGGTGCTAAACATATAAGTCACTTGGCCTTATTAAGGCATGACGAAGTTATCAGAACTTATTACAACTGGCAAGACTTTCCTGATGACCGCACAATTGGGAGGGTCTTCAAACTTTTTACATTTAAACACTGCACTGAGTTATCTGATGTTGAAACTTTGTTAAGCTTTTGTCAAATGTATATATAAAGATGAAAACAATTTAGGATTTATTAAGTGATGATTCAACAGTTGACGAACATTTACTTGGCCTAAAAGTAGCGTAGCTACCATTTAGCCGCGGACTGTTGGCTGACAAGTACACCTCATCAACCATTATTGAAAAAAATGAAAGTTGAACCATTTAATCTCATCTCCAAAAACGACGGTTTATTACGCTTCGTAACTCGGAAGGTGCACCAGGATTGCATCTCATAACCTCCTAATTTCAAATATAATTAAGTATAAAACCCCAAAAATGAGGTTTGAAATTTATCTCAAAATTTGTTAGAGGTAACATATTAGAGGTAATATATTTTACGTTCAGCTTTTTCTGCTTTTTTTTATTATTCTGAGAGATAAAATTTTACCTTTATTGGAAATAAATTATATCATTAGAGTGTTACATGTTTTTTTGCACCAAAATGCAGCTACGCTACTTTTAGGCCTACTATCGGAACCCCGCATTGCTACCCCTGCCCAATAACGACTAGGTGAACATGGATGTCATCAATAATTTCACTGACTGATAATTTGTTTAGAATTTCTTCATCAGTAAAAGGTGCAAACATTGCGATTGTAACATCCGGATAACCTGTTTTCTTTGCATAATCTGCGGCTTTTTTACGTGCAAGTATAGCATCTTTCAAGTTGGTAAAACTTTTGACTTCAATAATGCCTTTTTTGCCTTCATATACGATGTGTAAATCTACTTTTCCATTACCAGTAGGAAATTCAGGGCTGATGGAACTTTCTTCGATTCCCAAAGCCATTTGAAGCCAGTAGTATAAATGAAAATGGCCCACAGCTTCTGTTAACCGATAATCACTTTTTCTTCGAGGTTGATTTTGCCAGGGGTTTACCCCCTTTTCTTTTAAACGTCTCAAAAAGTCTTTGTAGCGTTTCAGTAGTGCAGGTAAATTTAATATTGAAGCGGAAGTAACATCTTCTAAAGCATCCAGAGGATCCAGGGCAAGAATGGATCGTTCTTGATTATCTTTTATTTCACCAACGAATGCACTATAAAGACAGGTTTGGATGAATGGGGATGAAAAACGACAGACATGATACGACTTGCTGTTTTTCTTTAATAGTTCATATCCGATCAGGCCATGCATATACATATAATTGCACCAATCATAACGAAATGAGAAATGAATATTCGAATCTGTGAACAGGTTTATTATACTTGATTTATATTCATTTCTGGCTTTACTGATCATATTTTGAACGGTGTTATTATGTTCTACTTCGCAAGCATATAAATACACAAGATTCCACATTTCAATATTAATTGTGTTTTGGCGGTCCGGGTTATATTTATCAGTTAAGAGTTCACCAAACCACCCAACTAGACCGGGTTGTCCCTGTGTCTTTTCATAAAGGTTGTTAACTACATCAGGTTTAATGTGTTTTTTGCTTTCTTCCTGGTACTGATCAAACATATCCTTAACCTCATCAAAGGATAAATTTGATACGTGTAAAGATCGCTGAACATTAAATGGTGATCCACTCTTACTTTCAATTCCCAAAACTGCACGAACCCCGACAAGAGCCAAACCATGAAGTATGTATGATTTTCTCTTTAAATACATTTCTCTGAAGAGGGATACGAGACCATCGATGACATCCGGGGGGAGCTTGTCAAACTCATCAATGACCAGGATGAGGGGGCGATCAAAAATAGATAAATCTTTGCTGAACAGTTTTCTCCAATCTGACCATGATTGTATTTCAGGTATAACAATTGAAAATTCTTCCTTGAACAGTTCAGGTATACTATTAAAAAATAATTGATCGTGATCATCATCTTTTTTTAAAAATAATCCTTGCATGGAGACTTCACCAACAATAAATTGGTCGCCAAACTGGCGTTTTATTTTCTCTAAGCTTTGACGATATAACCAGGTTTTACCGGTTTGGCGAGATCCCCATATGGTAAAATAGTGGCCCAAATCTTCAGGATCTCCAATGAGACCTTGAACACATTTTTCAACCAGTTTATTTCTAGGGACATAATAATGTTTTTTGGGATTAACCGGTCCATATGAATGAAATGTTCGCATTTGTTTGTCTCCTTGTGTTTTAGACTGTTATCTCAGATAACTTTTTCCAATCGTTTAGCCACATCTGCTACAATACGACTTTTTTCATCAGGTTTTATTTTTAATATGTTCAAAAATACTTTAGGTACTCCTGTCGTTTTTCTGGTGAAGGTTTAAATATAATTTTTCAATATAAAAAACAACCAAAAACCCATTGAAAAAAACAAAGCAAGATTGTATATATTCCTTTAGGTTTTTTTGTGATAAAAGAGGTGTTTATGCTAAAGGTCGAGGTCTTTTGTCAAACTGAATGTTAAAATTGGCTGGTCTTTGGAGATATTCTCTTATTTTTTATCCAAATTAGTTTGATATAGTTTGAACGTGCTAATATCAGGTTTAACAGAATAGTTTCAAGGGAAAGAGCAAATTTTGAATTAGAATATTAATCAAACAATAATTATTCAATAGATCCTGCCATTTGAAAGACTGGTAAATACATAGCAACGACAAGGCCTCCAATTGTAAAACCTAAAAAAGCGATCATTAAAGGTTCTATCATAGTAGTCATATTTTCTACTGTTTGGTCAACTTCATCATCGTAAAAATCTGCTATTTTGCCAAGCATTGAATCAAGAGCACCAGTAGATTCGCCTACTCCTATCATTTGAACAACCATGGAAGGAAAAACCCCTGACTCTGTTAGTGGGTCTACCATTGAAGAACCTTCTTCAATACTGCTTCTTACAGAATAAACTGCTTTTTCAATAGTTTTATTACCTGCTGTTTTTGCAACAATATCTAAAGCCTCCAATATAGAGACTCCACTGCTTAGCATTGTTGAAAGTGTCCTGGTAAATTTTGCTACAGATACTTTGCGAATCAACAAGCCTACAACAGGTAATTTTAAAAAAAGATCATCCATGATTCTGTTTCCAAAAGGAGTTTTATAAAAACGACGATAGGCATAAATAAATCCAATAACACCTAAAATAATAAAATGAATATTACCAACAGCGAAATCACTTAAATTTACAACAATCTGAGTAGGGAGAGGTAGGGCTTTTCCAAAACCAGAAAACATTTCTTCAAAAACAGGAATTACAAACACTAAAATTATCCCAATAACAACAGCAGAAATTCCAAGTACAATGAATGGGTACATCATTGCACCTTTTATTTTTGCTTTTAATTTAGCAGCCTTTTCAAGATATCCTGATAACCGATTGAGAATAATGTCAAGAATTCCACCTGACTCTCCAGCTTCAATCATATTGACATATAATTCATCAAAAATATCAGGAAATTCACGAAGTGCATCAGCAAGTGTTGAACCGCCTTCTACACCATCTTTTATTTTCTTTAGAACACGCTTAAAAGTAGAATTATCAGCCTGGGAATGTAAAATTTCCAGACATTGAACAAGAGGTAAACCTGCATCAATCATTGTTGAAAATTGACGTGAAAAAATAATAATATCATCATTTTTAACTTTTGGTGGAAATAAATCTTTAGGCTTTTTCTTGATTTTTATTGGTGTTAATTTTAATCGTTGTGTTAAGTGAGCTCTAACAGTGCTTTCATCTTCTGCCTCATACTCACCTGTTTGGATATTTCCATTACGATCTTTTGCTTTCCAGTCATAAATTGTCATGACTATATCTCCATAATAGGTGTTTTGGTAAAAGAATAAATAGGTATTTACTATATTTTAATTTCAGGCAGTTAAATAGTAATTCCTAAACCAAATTTAATTTCTTAAACCTAATCCTCATGAATTGGTAAACTTATTTTAAAACAAGCACCACGATCAGGAATGCTTTCTACACAAATACTTCCACCGTGACGATCAATAATTTCTTTACAAATTGCAAGCCCTAGTCCAGTACCTTTTTCTTCTGGTTTTGTAGTGAAAAAAGGATCCCATATATCATTTATAACATCTTTTGAAATCCCTGGTCCTGTATCTTTTATTTCTACTATAATTTCATTTTCTTTTATTTTCGAACTAATTATCAAGTTCCCCTGTTTACTTTGACTCATGGCATGTGCTGCATTTGAAATCAGGTTCACAAAAACTTGTTCAATTTGATGAGTATTACCCCATATCAAAGGTAAGTTTGGTTGATATTCTTTTTGAACAACAATATTGTATTTAAGCTGGTTTTGGCAAAGTTGAAGTGCAACATCTATGCAATCATGAATATTTAGCTGTTCCTTTTGTGCACTTTCTTTTCGAGAAAAAAAGCTAATACCTCTCACAATTTTCATAATCCTATGGGAACCTTCAGAAATTCGGCCAAGGGCTTTTTCAATTTTATTGATACTTTTAAAAATATCATTGCTTTGATCCTTATTGCCTGATAAAGATTCATCTATAAATTTTCGCATCTTATGCCAATGGGTTGATGCAAGTTCAGTATTAGCAGCAATATATGTAATAGGGCTTGATATTTCATGCGTAATGCCAGCTGCTAAAGTACCAAGAGTTGCTAACCGGTCAGCGTGAATTAATTGCCTGGCACGTTTATCTGCTAATTCTTCCATCTGTGCTACGTATTTTTTGAGTTGATCATCTGCTTCCACTAAGCGTTTAGCAACATTCAAATGGCTTCTTAACTCTTCAGGAGAAAAAGGTTTAGACTGAAAGTTATGAGCACCATTTTCAAGAGCATAAACAAGATCTTCACGCTCTTTTTTGCTTGTTAGCAGTATGGTATAGATGAAGGGTAACGTTTTATCTTTTCGAAGTTTTTTGCAGATATCAACCCCGTCTATACCGGGCATCATCCAATCAAGAATGGCAATGCGCGGATAAGGTTTTGTTTGAAGCATTTTCCAGGCTTCAATGCCATCTATTGCTTCAACAACATCATATCCCCATTCACAAAGATTTTTCTTGAGCATATAACGTGTAGTGGGACGGTCATCTGCTATCAATACTTTAATCATGATCTTTGTATATTCTTTTCTTTTTTTGTAGTCCAACTATAACTTTTTATTAACTGGGTCGTTATGAGTGTTAATATAAATCAAAAATAAAGTTGAACCTGGATTAATAAATTTTCAAAATGGATGATATTAGTTTATAGAGATTTATTGAAAATTTCAAATGCAAATTTCATCCCAAATTGAAAGAATTAAATTTTATTGTTATTTTTATATTGTAAATATGATATTCTTTGTATTTGAGAAGAGAATCGGCTCCTTAAAATGGCATGATTATTGCTCAAATACCATAAAAATGTACATAATAATTCAAAAAACAAATAATTATGAATCCAATAAATGAAATACTAATCATAGATGACAGTTCCACTGTCAGAATGATGATAAAAAAAGCATTAGAACCTCTTGGTATAAACATAACAGAGGCATCAGATGGAAAAAAAGGCTTAGAAATTGCCTTATCAAGACCTTTTGATCTTTTCATTACAGATATTGATTTACCTGAGTTAAGTGGTGTTGAGCTGAGCAAAAAATTAAAAAAAAATAAAAGAACACGAACCACACCAATACTTATAGTAAGCGATCTGAATTCAGATCATGATATGAGCCGGGGTTTTGATGCAGGAGCATCAGGATATTTATCTAAAAATGAAATCAATACAAATTTAGCAAATCTTGTTAAAGAAACGATTGAAAATTCAAAATTTCGTCATGCAAGAACAATTGAAGTTGTTGATGATTCAAGTTCTATCAGACAAATAGTTGGAGATGGACTACTTCAAATGGGATTTGAAGTTTTTACAGCAGAAAATGGCCGTGTTGGATTTGAATTAGCCAAAAGTGCTCATCCAGATTTAATTCTAAGTGATATTGATATGCCTGAAATGAATGGTTTTGAATTTTGTAAAGCAATTAATGCAGATGAACATCTTTCAAACATTCCTTTTGTTGTAATGAGTACCAATCGGGATAGAGGGCATATGAAACTGATCATGCAACATGGAGCTGCTGCATATATTGTCAAACCTTTTATTTTGGATCAGTTAGTTATACTTATTGAAAAAATCCTTTCAGATCATTTTATGCTCTTACAAAAAGAGCGTGAAAAATTTGACTCTGACCGTCAACAAACCATTGCAAGTATCACTGGATTAGTAACTGCTCTTGAAGCCCGCGATGCTTACACGCGTGGTCATTCTGAAGATGTTGCGCGGATGGTTTCGGGAATGGTTAAATTGACAGGGGCAAGTGTTTCAGATGTTGACCGGGCAACTATTGGTGGTCGATTACATGATATAGGAAAGATTGGAATTCGCGATAATGTTTTACTCAAGCCTGGAAAGCTCACACGAGATGAATTTGATCATATAAAAAAACATCCGGAAATAGGTGCAAAAATCATAAGCACCCTTCCCGGATTATCTGATATTATCCCAATTGTTTTGTCCCACCATGAAAGAATAGATGGAAAAGGTTATCCGCATGGTTTAAAAGGCACACAAATACCCGAGTGGGCAAGAGTTACAGCAGTAGCAGATACCTTTCATGCTCTTACAAGTGATCGTCCATATAGAGAAGGCATGCCATTAGAAAAGTCACTTCAAATAATTGATGAAAATAGCGGTACCCAGCTTTGCCCTGATTGTGTAAAATTATTCTATCAATGGTTGAATGATGGTTCATATTTTTAAGATTTTTGTAAAAAATCTAAAGCTTCCTCAGCTGTTTTATTATCATGAACAACCATACATGCTGCCTGAACAAATTTTGTTGGATTCTTATGCTGAAATACATTCCTACCAATGGATAGGCCCATAGCACCTGCTTTAATTGCATCTTCAATTGTTTTAAACATTTCTTCTTCAGAAAGCTTGCTTCCACCAGCAATCAAAATTGGTGCAGGGCAACCTGCTACTACTTCAGCAAAGGATTCAGGATCTCCTGTATAATTTGTTTTAACAAAATCTGCTCCGAGTTCAGCTCCTATCCTTGCAGCAATTTTAACCACTTCAAGGTCTTTTTCATCAGAGATTTTTTCTCCTCTGGGATACATCATTGCAATAAGAGGCATTCCCCAGTAAGAGCACTCAACAGCAATGCGTCCAAAATCCTGAAGCATTTCAGGATCTTCATCATCTCCAATGTTAATATGAATAGAAACTCCATCAGCTCCCATTCGTAATGCATTTTCAACAGTGTTTACTAAAACTTTTTTATTGGGCCTTGGGGATAAAATGCTTGAAGCAGACAAATGTAATATCAAGCCTATATCTTTACCGCTTTTTCTATGGCCATAACGTGGTAAACCAATATGCCCAATGACAGCATTTGCACCTCCTTCAGCAACCTGATCTACTGAAGTAGAAATGTCAATAAGCCCTTTAATAGGTCCTACAGTAACACCGTGATCCATTGGAACAATTACTGTTCTTCCTGTATTACGATTCATAAGTCTTTCCATACGAATGGATTTTCCAATGTTTAACATTGATACTTTCTCCTAATAATTAATATTTCCAATTTTTAAGCGAATCCGCTCAATAGTGCTATCACCAAGATGAGCGTTTAATTTTTTTATCATATCCGCTTTCATATAATTTAATTGATGCAACCAAACAGAACTTGAGACATGAATCTCTAATTCTTTTCCTTTTATTCTCCATGGCCTTGCATCATTAGCAATTGTTTTACCAACAACCGATTCCCAAATTTCAGAAATTTGAAACAAATCAGCGCCCTTTTTATTACTATACTTTTGCATTAAACCTTCAATAACAGATTTAATATGTAAAGGTTCTCTCTTTGCTCTGTTTGATTTTTGATTTTCCATTTTGAAAATTTATACAATTGTTAAAATACAAGTCAACTAAAATATTAGAAAGTCCTTGACTTCATTTAATTGGTTGCATAATATAATAACTTTGTTTTAAAAAAAGCTATGAATTTGATAGAGGGGAAGATTTTTTTTACCCTTGAATATTAATATAAACCGAGAAAGAAAAAGGAAAGTATATGTCTTGGGATTGGGAAAAGCTTCAAAAACAACAGCGTAACTTAAATAAAGGCCCCACCCCTCCTCAATGGGATGATATTTCGGACAAATTTAAAAATTTCAAAAATATGAAATTACCAGGGACATGGTTAATTGGACTAATATTGCTTCTCATTTACGCAGGGTCTTCAACTTTCTTTACTGTGGCGATTGATGAAGTTGGTGTTGTTCAACTTTTTGGAAAATTTAGCCGAATTGTAGGACCTGGTCTGAATTTTAAATTTCCGGCAGGCATAGAAAAAGTTACAAATGTAAAGGTTAAATACGTTTACAAAGAAGAGTTTGGTTTTAGAACTCCTAAAAATGCTAACAGGTCCAGATTTTTAAACGACTCAGAACATAATGTCTCTCTTATGTTAACAGGAGATTTAAATGTAGCGGTCGTACCCTGGATTGTTCAATTCAGGATAAAAGATCCATATCTTTTTCTTTTTAAAGTTCATGATGTCAGACGCTTACTTAGAGACTTAACAGAAGCTACAATGCGTCTAGTTGTTGGAGATAGAAGCATAAATGAAGTTATCAGTAAGCGTGAAGAAATAGCTGATGAAACTAAGCTTTTGCTTCAAAAAGAATTAGATAAAGCAGAAACTGGTATTGGGATAGTAACAGTTGAAATGAAAAAGACCAATGTTCCCAAAGATGTTCAGCCATCTTTTAATGAAGTTAACCAGGCTATTCAGGAAAAAGAAAAAGTCATTTATCAGGCAAAAGAAGATTATAACAAAGCCATTCCTCAAGCCAAAGGTGAAGCTGAAAGAGTGATCAAAGCTGCTGAGGGTTATGCATTGGATCGAATTAACCGGGCAAAGGGTGATGCATCACGTTTTTTTGCTCAGTATGAAAAATACATTAATGCTAAAGATGTCACACGTCGTAGGATGTATTTAGAATCTATGAAAAAAGTTTATCCCAAATTGGGCAAAGTTTTTATAATGGATTCTGATCAAAAAAATATTTTACCATTATTAAATATTGATTCACTGACAAGTAAATTGCAGCCTGAAGACGAAAAAAATAAGGATAAAATGAAAAAAAATAAAAGAGGAGTTCAATGAATACAAACACGAACATGAATGTAAATCTTAATAAAGAATTCATAATTCTTTCCACAATTGTTGTTTTTGCTTTATTCTTTTTTTTATCAGCCTTTGTGGTAGATGAAACAGAACAGGTTGTTATCACACAGTTTGGAAAGGTTGTTGGAAAACCTAAAGTAGAGCCTGGGTTATATTTTAGAGTTCCATTTATTCAGCATTTAAATACTTTTCCAAAAAATTTACAAGAATGGGATGGTGATCCAGGCCAAATCCCCACATTGGATAAAACTTATATATGGGTTGATACCTTTGCACGATGGAAAATTGTTGATCCTGTAAAGTTTTTTCAAACAGTAAACAATTTAACCAGTGCCCTTGGAAGATTAGATGATATTATTGACCCTGCAGTACGTAACTTCATCACTTCCTATCCTCTTATTGAAACAGTTCGACAAACCAATAGACAAATGGATACTTTTGAAGTTGGAATAGACGAGTCCAATGATCGTCATATTGGAACTATCAAAATAGGTCGGGAAAAGATAACAATTGGTATACAAGAACAGGCAAAACCCAAATTGCTTGAGTTTGGAATAGAACTTGTTGATGTAAAAGTTAAGCGTGTTAATTATGTTCAACAGGTTCGAGAATCTGTTTATGGAAGAATGATTGCTGAACGTAAACAAATCGCAGAAAAGTTTCGATCTGAAGGACAGGGTGAAGCTCGAAAAATATTGGGTAATAAAGAAAGAGAACTTAAACGAATTACTTCTGAAGCATATAAAACAGCTCAGGAAATTATGGGAAAGGCTGATGCTGAAGCAATTTCAATATATGCCAGTGCGTATGAAAAAGATCCAAAGTTTTATTCCTTTATAAAAACTTTGAATAATTATGAAACAACCATTAATAAAGACACATCACTTATCCTATCTACTGATTCAGAATATCTAAAATATTTTAAAGGATATTCAGATTAATGACTAATAAAACCACTGAATAAATAATTTTTATTCAGTGGTTATTGATTGTGGAGTTAATTCCATGCTTGGGAACCTTTTTAAATTCACAAGCCAATTTGCACAAAAAGGTGTTTTTTTGTGCTTTAGCGGTCCGACTTCTCATGAAATCCTTGTCAGTACAGGAGATACCTTAAGACAATTTTTAATAAATAATAATGTTTATAAAAAAAAATATTATTGTGTGTTTTCTATTTATGTAGAATTATTTGAAAATATGATTCGTTATGGGGTGGATTGCTTTCATCCTGAACTTGAAATAAATAATCCAAGTTGTCCTTATGGTATAATTACAGTAAGCACAGATGGAAATCAGTTCACAATACAAAGTGGTAATATCATTACTAAGAATCAATTCAGAAAATTAGAACCTTATTTACATTCTATAAATTCAATGGATCAGCAAATGATAAGAGATTATTATCGTGAAAAACGAAAGCAAAAATGTGATCCAGAATGTAAAGGAGCAGGTATAGGGCTCATTGAAATTGTACGAAAATCAAGTAAGCCCATTTCTTTTTCTTTTGAAGAAATTGATGATAAATTTCTTTTCTATACCTTAACATCTGTGATTTAAGGAGAATGGTATGAATAATCTAGAAATTTCAAAAACTAAAACAACACCAGAAATAAATTTTAAAAATTCAACTAATGAATTGACAATTAAGGGAGAATCTTACCCTGAAAATACTTCAGAGTTTTATGCACCAGTCTTTGAATGGTTGGAAAACTATTTAGATGAAATAACCAATCAGCCTGTAATTGTTAATATAGAACTTGTATATTTTAATAGTAGCAGTTCAAAAGTTTTGATGGATCTATTTGACATGCTTGAAGAAAATGTAGAAGAAGGCAAAAATATAACTGTCAATTGGCTCTATGATGAAGAAAATGAGATGGCTGTTGAATATGGTGAAGATTTCATGGAAGACCTGGAATCTCTGCCATTTAATCTCGTAAAAATTTAGGAATAACAATTTAATAACAAAACATGAACGTTATTATGAGAAAGTTATTAAATGGTGAATCCCTAAGTTGAAAAAAATTTTATACCTACCTGATCAGCTTTAAAAAAACAGAAATGTTTTAAACAGCTATTTTTTTCAATCTATGTTGGAAATTTTTCATATAGTTGCAAAAAATTACTTCAAAAAGCAAACCAGCTACTAAAAAATGATTAAACTAAACGATTAATATCATTATAAGCTTTTTCAGCAGCATGATTCCATGTCCATTTAGAATGAATATCATTTGCTGCCAATTGTCCTAGTTTTTTAGCCTTATCTGGATTGGTAAATACATATTTCATTAAGTCTTTTAAATGATTAAGATCTGGACGAGCCCATTGTCCATAATATGTCGATTTACTTTCAATTTGTAAACCAAATGGAGTTTTTATGTCTTCAAGTTCATAATCAATCAGATAGGCATTTTCTTTTGTTGCAAATTCTGTCAGTCCACTGTAACCAGTAACAATTGTTGGTAATCCACAAGACATTGCTTCTATTATAGGCAGTCCCCAACCTTCAGCACGTGTAGGCATAACAAAAGCATGACAGCTTCGATATAATGCAGCCAGATCCTCATTTGTTGCAAATGGTCCAACGCGCATAATTTTTTTGGGGAATTTAAGAAATAAACTTCTAATATAAAGTTGAAAATCAAATTCTTTTTTATAGGTATGACTACACAAAATCAGGCGCACAGATGGATTGTCTTTAAAGGTTTCATCAAATGTTTTAATAAGTTCTTCAGTTCCTTTTCGAGTTTCAAATTTACCTACATGCAAGAATTTGAATGCATTTATATCATCAATACTTTTTAAGCGAGACCCCTCCATTTTAAATGCAGTTGTATTGACTCCCTCTGGAATAATTTTAATAATATCTTTGTGAACCCCATTATTAATCAAAATATCCTTTCCCCATTGACTTGGAGTCCAAAGAAAATCTGCATTTGACAAAACACTTAACCAATCTTCAGGAATATAGTTTGATTCCCATACAACAAACCCAATTTTTACCCCAGGACAATTTGATAAAACATCCATGCGGTGAATTGATCGGATAGCAATATTTATAACTTTTTGTTTTGTCGGGATAATTTCATTTTTGATATAATTTATTGAATTATTTAATCTTCGATCCAGTTGCATTTCTGTTTCCATAATTGGAACAAAATCTTTTAAAGCATTAAAAAAAGAGCGTGTATGAACGTGATAACCTGAAAAACCATCAAAATATCCAATAGCATTAATGAAAAAAGAATTATTGTTTATTGGTTTAACTTGAGAAGTATCTTTTATTTTTGATTTATTAAAATTATATGTATAATCAATAAGTTTATTAGTAATATTTTCTATTACTGATAACCAGTTTTCCTTTGATTTTTGTCTGAACAAAGTCATATCTGGGTACCAGTCAGACTTTTGAGAATTCATTTCCCAATTCCATTTTGGTACAAAAGAAATCATCATGAATACAGGTTTACACATTGCGCCTGCAAGATGGCCAATTACATTATCTGAAGAAATAATAATATCCATATGACTTATTGCATCAGCCAGGTCACAAAAATCATCAATAAATGGTGATATATTGATCATATTATCATGTAACATGCTATTTGGAATATTAAAGGCTATTTGAAAAAAAGAGATATCTTTTAGTTTATTTGATTTTGATAATTTTTCAAACAATATGGAGAATGGTAAGTTATCTCCAGCATTTGCAAAACATGAAATTCCAACTTTTATTTTTTTGGAATGTTTTTTTATAAAATGCTTAAGGGGAAGATATTCTTTCCTTGCTTTAATATAAGGCTCATGATGAGATATCTCTTTTTTGTTAATACCAAGAATATATGGAAGGCTTTGT
>Ga0272440_1002122_pt1 | contig 15672 bp, 10 predicted proteins | sample SSMMMBAug17_FD_192440 | JGI IMG/M metagenome (GOLD analysis project Ga0272440, IMG submission 192440) | Marine sediment archaeal communities from Little Sippewissett salt marsh, Falmouth, MA, United States - SSM-MMB-Aug17 | ecosystem: Environmental > Aquatic > Marine > Wetlands > Sediment ... | reverse complement strand
AATTAATTGACTCAAATTAATTAAAACAATCATTATAATTAAACAGGAGGTTTTTTATGTCAATCCTTTGTAACAACAAAGAAGATGTTTTAAAAATTGTTCAAGATAAAAATGTCAGTTTTATACAATTCTGGTTTACAGATGTATTGGGGATTCTAAAGAGTTTTGCAATTACACCATCTGAACTGGAAAATGGATTATCAGAAGGTATGGGATTTGATGGATCATCCATTGAAGGCTTTGCACGTATTCATGAAAGTGATATGGTAGCCATGCCTGATCCAGAAACGTTTCAATTATTGCCCTGGCGACCTGATGAACGTCCGGTTGCTCGCATGTTTTGCAATATTCTTAATCCAGATGGTTCACCATATGAAGGTGATCCGCGTTATGCATTCAAAAATATGTTAAATTCTATCGCCAAAAAAGGCTATACGTTTTATCTGGGACCTGAATTGGAGTATTTTTATTTTAAAGACTCCAAAGCCCCAGAAGGTATCGATGATGGCGGATATTTTGATAGTCGTCCATTGGATATGGGTGCGGATTTGCGTCGTGAAACCATTTTTGCACTTCAAGACTGTGGCATAGAAGTGGAGTATAGCCATCATGAAGTTGCACCAAGCCAGCATGAAATTGATCTGAGATATGATGAAGGCTTGAATATGGCAGATATAACAATGACCTATCGACTGGTTGTCAAAGAAATTGCACGTAAATATGGATATTATGCCACATTTATGCCCAAACCGATTTTTGGAGAAAATGGCAGTGGTATGCATGTGCATCAGTCCTTGTTTGAAGGTAAAAAGAACTTATTTTTTGATGGTTCTGACCAGTATCATTTATCTAAATTAGGCAAAAACTATATTGCTGGCCTGATGAAACATGCACGAGAAATTATCGCTGTAACAAATCAATGGGTAAATTCTTACAAACGATTGGTTCCTGGTTATGAAGCACCGGTATATATTTCATGGGCACGACGAAATCGTTCTGCTATGATCCGCGTTCCAATGTATAAACCCGGTAAAGAACTTGCAACACGTATGGAATTTCGTGCGCCAGATCCATCATGTAATCCATATCTGGCTTTTTCAGTTATGCTTGCTGCTGGATTAAAAGGTATTGAAGAAGGCTATGAATTACCTGATCCAATTGAGGATGATATTTTCGAGATGAGTGAAGCTGAAAAGAAAGAACGCGGCATTGAAACGCTTCCAGGAAACCTTTACGAAGCAATCAAAGAAGTGGAAAACTCTGAACTTGTGAAAAATGCTTTGGGAGAACATATTTTCAATAAATTCATTGATAATAAAAAAATTGAATGGGATAAATATCGCACCCATGTCAGTAAATATGAACTCCAAAAATATATGCCTATTATGTAATTTCCATCAAGATTGAGGCATAAATTTTTTTTTGTGCCTCAATCAATTTTTCTGCTCAAAATATCCCCTTGACCCTTATCATTTTTTTAACTATAGTGATTTACAAAAGAATAAAGTTTGTTTTTGTTCAGGTTATACATGTTTGATAAAAGGAGAATTGACATGATAAAAAAAATGATAAAATGGTTGGTCATATTATCGATTATATTGGTCCTGTTGATCGGATTGGGCTATTACATTTTTGTCAACTGGTTTGCAAAAGATTTGATTGAATCCCAAATCGAGAAACAGTTGAATCGAAATGTTGAAATTGGTAAATTGTATCTTAATATTTTTTCAACAGAGCCGGCGATCAAAATACAAAATTTTGTCATAGACAATCAACTATTGACCCAAAAAACGCAATCGAAAAATAAAAAACACTTTGTCCATATTGACACAATCAAATTACTATTAAAACTAACACCTTTGTTAAAGGGACAGTTTCAACTCGAGGCTCTTCTTGTCAAATCACCGGATATTCAAATTGTTCGCTATACCAATGGCAAGTTTAATTTTTCAGATTTACTGGAAACAAAAAATAAGACAACACACAAATCGCCTGCACAACCTCAAGCAGACAATCAAAAAACAGAAAAATCAAAACTTGAAACACAGAAAAACACTGAAAAAGCAGAAGCGTTACCCCCAAAAGAGGAACCTAAACAATTTTGTGCCGATGATATTCCTGTTCAAATCCTTGTTGGTAAGTTGGGGATTGAAAACGCACATATTCAGGTATTTGATCAACAATATCAACAAATGATCCATATAAATAAATTGGATGTTCTTTTTAAAGATATTAACATCAACCCCAAAAATTTGAAAAATGGTAACATTGTATTGTTTAATACTACGATGAATATCAAAAGTGAAGGCATACTCAAAAGCGGTTGGGCTAAAACAGTTGATTTTGATCTCATGTGCGAAGCCAAAATTCACCCATTTGATGTCAAAACACGATTGATTGATCCGCATGCGACTATCAAGGTAGGATCTCCTTCTGGAACGATAACAGGATTGCAAGCTTATGAAACCATTCGTTCTAAATTAATGAATTTTAAAATTACCCCTCTTGATTTTTTAAAAAAGGACTTGCGATGGCAGAAAGGTGTTATTAACCTGATTGCCAATCAAGAACAGGTCATACTCAATGAAGGCATCTTTCAGGTGGATAATATGGCAGTGAATATCGATGGTAAATACTTGATTCCGAAAAAGGCATTGGATATTGCATTGGATATTTTGTTACCTGATGAAGAGCAGCAAAAAATTGAAAGATCTGTTAAAACCTTTATCAAAAAGAAAATACCTTATCGGCAAAGACGTCATGTTAATGTTGATGAAATCAGTAAGAGTATTCTTGGTGCGATCGTTGCAAAGGATGGCCATATTCATCTCATTTTTGCGATTTCAGGACCAGCTTCAAAACCTGATGTTCATTTAGTTCAACCCCAATTGCCGGCCATTGATTCAATTGTTGCTGATACATTGAAAAATATCAAATCTCAACTGCTTGATCAGGCGAGAAAAAAGGCCAATCAAGAAGTGAGTCGCGCGAAGAAAAAAGCGCAAAAGGAAATAGACAGGGTCAAACAGAAAGCTGACAGAGAATTAGATCGATTACCAGAAAGTGAAGGCAAAAATGCGCTAAAGGATATTAAAAATAAAGTATTGGATAATTTGCCATTTTCCTTTTAATTTGACCCGATCAGTTTTTTCGATACAATTATGTTGATGAACGCCCATTTATAAATGAAATGGGCGTATTTCCATCCCAGAAAAAATAAAATAAACGATCAAATACTACAAACTGATCGCAAATTTTGCGTAAAAACTGATTAAAATGGAAAAATAATGAAAAATACTCCCCCCCAAAACAAAAAGATGCCAGATTCCATGATTATATGGCAAATTGTCCCACACATAAAAAATAACTCCTCCGCTGTAGAGAATCCCTCCTACAATAAGAAAAATGAGGCTTTGTGAAGGAACATGCATGATTATTTCTTTGGCGGCAAAAAGACACAACCAGCCCATAAAAATATAAATAAATAAAGAGACTTTTTCATATCTGTCAATAAACAAACATTTAATAACAATACCTGTAATCGCGAGCGCCCATACGATTAATGTAATTGACCATCCGAGAACGCCATTAATATTGATGAGCATCAGCGGAGTATAGGAACCGGCAATCAATAAAAAAATAGCCGAATGGTCCAGCTTTTTAAAGACCTGTTTTGCAACCTTTCCTGTCAAGCTATGATATAAGGTCGAAGAAAGATAGAGAAGAACCAATGATATGCCATAGATACAGAAACATGCGACATGAAAGCTGTTTCCATATAACGTGCCAGCCAGTATTAATACCACCAGACCAGCAACACTTAATAATGCGCCAATTCCATGGGTGATACTGTTTGCAATTTCTTCTCCCAACGTATAGTGGGATATTGGACTCGTTTTTAAAGCAATCATTTGTGCCTCCATTCTTATATATTGTTTATTTGATGAAACTGTTTTTTTACGTCTCTGCTATATATAATTACTATTCGGTATATACAAGAAATTCAGCACTGATTTACAAAGCTTTTACATTACAAATGTTCTGTATTGTGATCATTTTGATGAAAACAATACAGAACATATATTCATAAACGATTCATGCCTTAACAGATTGCTTTGGCTTTTGCCTCAACCTGTTTTGCCATATTTTTTTTATACGCCTGTAATTTGGTTTGTAATTCAGGATTGTTCAATGCCAGCATTTGAATCGCAAATAATGCCGCATTTTTTGCGCCTGGTTTTCCAATCCCCATGGTTGCGACAGGTACACCTGGCGGCATTTGAACTGTTGACAATAAAGAATCCAGACCTTGTAATGATGAAGCGTTTATAGGCACGCCGATAATTGGGATATATGTATGCGCAGCAAGAAATCCTGCTAAATGTGCTGCCATCCCTGCGCCAGCAATAATGACCTTGATTCCCTTCTCTTCAGCAGTACGTGCAAATTCTGACACACGCTCTGGTGTTCGATGTGCAGATGCAACAGTCATTTCATAAGGTATACCAAATTGTTTGAATATCATGGCCGCAGATTTCATGATTTCCAAATCAGAGTCACTCCCCATTACGATTCCGACCTGAGGTAATTGTGACAATCTATCAACCGCTTTTGCACCAATATCCTTTCGATAATAACAGCCACTCCATGAAATACATGAGACAGCATTGTAAGCTTCCTTGATTGCAGATTGTATATTATCCCCCAAGGCGGTAACTCCTAGAACACGTCCACCATTTGTGACAATATCATGTGCTTTGTAAGATGTTCCTGCATGAAAAACGTTTACTTTCTTCGTGTCAAAATCACTGTTAAGCCCATTGATTTTCATGCCGCGTTGGTATGACTCTGGATAACCTTCTGATGCCATCACTACACAAACAGAAGGTCTTGGATCAATGTCCAATTTAAATCGATCCAGATGCCCATCAATACAGGCTTCCATGATATCAACGAGATCAGAATTCAACCGCATCATCAAGGGTTGACATTCTGGATCTCCAAAACGCACATTGAATTCCAACACAAACACTTGATCACGAACAATCATCAAGCCTGCGTACAATACACCGCAATAGGTGATACCTTCCGCTTTCAAGCCATTAATTACCGGAATCATGATGGTTTCCATCACTTTATCCTTTATAATACGATCAATAATGGGTGCTGGAGAATATGCGCCCATTCCACCCGTGTTCGGGCCCTGATCATTATCATAAATGGCTTTATGATCTTGTGAGGAAGGCAGCGGTAAAACAGTTTTGCCATCAGTGAATGCCAAAAAGGATGCTTCCTCTCCCATCAGGCATTCTTCAATGACCACTTTTTTACCCGCATTGCCAAATATCCGGTCCACCATAATTTTTTGGGCGGCATCAATGGCGTCATCATGGGTTTTACAAATCATGACACCTTTACCTGCAGCAAGGCCATCAGCTTTCACGACAATTGGCGTTTCCTGGGAACGTATATATTGTTTCGCTTTGTCAATATCATCAAATGATTCGCCACGAGCGATCGGAATATTGTATTTTTCCATAATATATCGAGAAAATGATTTACTGGCTTCAATTTGAGCCGCCATTTTGCCCGGGCCAAAGACTCTCAAACCCTCTTTTTCAAAACGATTGACTAGGCCCAAAGATAAGGGTAATTCTGGGCCAACAACAGTCAGATCAATACTGTTATGAAGTGCAAAATCTAACAATTCCTGAATGCGATCAGTCTTAATGTCAATACATTCAGCAAGGCTGGCAATTCCAGCATTTCCTGGCGCGCAGTATATTTGGGACACTTTTGGACTTTGTGAAATTTTCCAGACCAAAGTGTGTTCTCTGCCGCCACTGCCGATCACGAGAACTTTCATGGTACCTCCTGAAAAAAAATATGTTTTTTATTAATCTTTCATTATTTCCTGATATTTGTCAACATCAAACCAGATGGTTTGGCATAAATTCTGCTTTTTTGTGGCAGAAAAAATGTTAAATCTATTTCGCGCGAATAATATCTTTATGAGGACAAGTGCATGATCGCTCAAGAGCAATATTTACCGATTCCAATAACCAAAAGCATATCGTTCAAACTGGCAAAAAAAGGATTTATTGCAGCCATGTGCATGGCAATTATCCTGGGAATATCACAGGCCATTTGGGGGTATTACATACAAAAACAAGTCAATGACAACACGGTCAGAGAAATTCTTTATGCAATTGAAGAATCCTCTATCCAGGTACTGACAAATCAAGATAAGAAGCTGGCAAGAATATTACTGGGTGGATTGATCAAAAAAGATTTTATTATTGAAGCTATTATTTATAATGCAGATCATTCGGTGTTTCTATCTATCAAGAATTATTCGAAGCCACCATCTTTTTATCGATTCATTACATGTATTATTTCTAATGAATTCATACAAAAAAGCATTCCTCTCATTCATGATAAGAGTCACCGCATCGGAACCTTAGAATTAAAAGTGGATCATCATGTAATGCTTGCACCGCTATACAAGCGTGGATTGTTATCTATTTGCCTTTCAAACATATTAATTTTAATTGTTTGTGTGATTATGTTTGCTGTTTTTCAGCGCAATATTACTTATCCATTGGCTTCAATTATTCAATCGATACGATCCATCAATCCGAGAAAGATTGATTATGCGCAACTGAATCCATTGCTTGGCCATGAACATGATGAATTGGGAATGTTAGTTACGATTTCCAATGAATTTATTCTTAGCAATTCGCATCATATGGAAGAACGTATTGCTGCGGAAAAACAATTACGCACCTTGAATGAGGAGCTAGAACAACGTGTCAAAGAAAGAACAGACAGATTATATCAAAAAATTATTCAATATGAAAAGGCAGAAAACCAGTTACGAATGTACGAAAGAATTGTGTCATCAACGAGTGATATGATTGGACTCATTAATCGAGATTATCAATATATTTTGGTCAACGCATCTTATGAAGTTGCATTTGGAAAAGAAATTTCAGAATTGATCGGAAAAGATGTTGAAGCGCTTTTTGGGCATGAGATGAAAGCGCAATTAGAACCGAGGCTGGAAAAATGTTTCAATGGTGAAACCATTATTTTTGAAACATGGTACAATTATCCTGCAATTGGTAATCGGTATATGAGTGTCCACTATACCCCCTGGGTTCAGGATGATTCTATTGAGCACGTTGTTGTTTCAGGAAGAGATATCACCCGATTAAAACGAGCTGAGGAGCAACTTAATCTTGCAAGGGCTGAGGCTGAAGAAGCCAATAAGGCCAAAAGTGAATTTCTGGCTCGTATGAGTCACGAAATCCGAACACCTTTGAATGCCATTATTGGCCTGACGCATCTCGTGATGCAAACCAACCTGTCTAATAAACAATATGATTATCTCAATAAAATAACCACGTCATCACAGTCTCTTTTATCTGTTATTAACGATATTTTGGATTTTTCAAAAATTGAAGCGGGCAAATTGACCATCGAACATGTTAATTTCAAGCTAGATGAAGTGTTGGAAAAAATATCAAGCATTTTGAGTATCAAAGCACATAAAAAAGGTTTGGAATTAATTTTTGAAATCGCTCCAGATGTTCCAAACACGCTTTTTGGAGATCCATTGAGACTTGGACAAGTCTTAACCAACTTAACCAACAATGCCATCAAATTTACAGATCATGGTGAAGTGATTATTCGAATTCAATCAGAAAAAACCGATTCACCAGAAAAAGTCATTCTTTTATTTTCTGTCATTGATACTGGAATTGGCATGAGTCAAAAACAGATCACAAAATTATTCAAATCATTCAGCCAGGCAGATCGATATATTACGAGAAAATATGGCGGAACAGGTCTTGGACTCTCTATTTGTAAAGGATTAATAGAAATCATGGGGGGCAGCATTGATGTCAAAAGTGAGCCTAAAAAAGGAAGTACCTTTTCATTTAGCTGTCCTTTTGATGTCCAGATGTTTCAAGATGTTTCTGAAATAAAACAAACAGATACGTCTAATATTCATATTCTGCTGGTTGATGATAATAAAGCTTCTCGTACAATTTTTAAGAAAACACTGATGTCCTTTTCTTTTCGTGTTACTGAGGCAGGTGATGGACATGAAGCGTTGAATATATTGTTGTCAAATCGGAACGATCCTTTTTCATTGGTATTGGTAGACTGGAAAATGCCAGGGATGGATGGTATAGAACTGACCCGGCGAATTAAAACCCTGGCACAAGATTGTGATATTCCTTCTATTCTGATGGTAACTGCATATCGGGATAATCGTATTTTCAAAGATGCAAAATCTGCTGGTATCGAATCTGTGTTGACCAAACCCATTAAACCTTCTTCACTATTAGATAGTATCATGTCCTGCCTGAACAAAAATCAAATTCAATCAATGTTTGACAGTAAAATTGAACCGCTGTTTAAAGACAAGTATATACTGAACGGCAATATATTGGTGGTAGAAGATAATAAAATTAATCAGGAAGTTGCCGCAGAATTACTGCGATTATGTGGTTTTCAGGTTCAAATTGTGACAAATGGTAAACAGGCATTGGACAAATATGCCAGTCAGTCAGCCAATTTTGATAGCATCTTGATGGATATTCAGATGCCTGTGATGGACGGTTATGAATCAACAAAACAGATTCGTGCGCATGAAAAGGAACATTCACTGAAACCGGTTCCGATTATTGCAATGACTGCACATGCCATGACCGGTGAAAAAGATCGTTGCCTGTCTGCTGGTATGAATGACTATACCACAAAACCAATTGATCCAGACATTTTAATTCAGACCCTTTGTCGATGGATTCCGCATTTAAAAGATAAAAAACATCTCATGGTGAAAAAGCAGCAGAATTTAAACACATCAATAAAAACAGAATATGCGGGCTTAAACATTGAAGATGGTCTTGCACGCGTTTCGAATCAGGAAGGCATTTATCGTGCAATTCTTAAAACGTTTATCAGCGATTTTTCAGACTGTATTGATCAGATTAATATGTTTTATCAGAATCGATTGTATGAAGATATGAAAAGAACTGTCCATAATCTAAAGGGGGTTTCCGGGAATATCGGTGCCAGGCATGTTTTTGAAAAATGTCGATTGATTGAAAAATTAATTCAAAAGAATGATTTTGAAAATATCCAGAAAGAACTTGACGGTCTTTCTGAGAATATGACCGAAACCATACATGCAATACAAAAAATTATTGAATCAGAATTAAAACAAATTGATGAAACCAATACTGATAGTGATTCGGAAATGAGTCTCGAAGATATTCAGAATTTATTACAAGATTTTGATCAATTATTGCAACAACATCATCTAGATGCAGAATATATGCTGAAAAAATTGAAAAGCGCATTAAAAGGTAAAGATTGCATGTCAGATTTATTGATTATTGGCAATCATATGTCAAGATACGATTATGTTACAGCGCATAATCACTTAGTTTCTGTTAAAGATAGAATACAGGAGGTCTTTAATGATACATGATGAAGACAAAAAGAAGATATTGATTGTTGATGATATCCCTTCAAATATACAAATATTGGCTGAAGCCATGCGAAAGGACTATCAAATCATTTTTGCCACGAAAGGTATGGAAGCGATTCAAATTGCAATGGCCGACCGTCCACCAGACTTAATTTTATTGGATATAATGCTGCCAGATATCGATGGTTATACTGTTTGTCGACATTTAAAAAATGAAAGCAAAACCAGGGAAATACCCATTATTTTCATTACAGCCAAATCCGAAGAAACAGATGAAACAAAAGGCTTTGAATATGGCGGCGTTGATTATATTATCAAACCATTCAGTATTCCCATTGTCAAAGCGCGTGTACAAACACATATCGAATTGAAAAGAAAAAGGGATATGCTTAAGGAAATGGCAGATCGATTGGAACAATTGAACCAGACAAAAAATAAATTTCTTGGCATTGCAGCACATGATCTGCGAAGCCCTTTGGGATCAGTGCGGGGATTTTCACGATTATTAATGGAAGAATTATCCGGTCAGCTTTCGTCAGATCAACAAGAATTTTTAGATATTATATATCAACAAAGCAAACATATGCTTGCATTGGTGGATGACCTGCTTGATGTCGCAGTTATTGAAAGTGGAAAACTTGATCTTCGTATACGTAAGGATAGTGTGATAGAAATGATTGAAAAACGCATTCGCTTGTTTCAACACAAACTAAATAAAAAAAGAATTGATATTACCACTCATTTTGACAGTATTCCTGAAATTGCATTTGATCGTACCAGAATTGCACAGGTAATGGACAATTTATTAAGCAATGCGATTAAGTTTTCACCAGAAAATGGAAAAATTAAGGTGCATTTGAACAAACTTGAAGATACCATTCGTATCGACGTTATTGATGAAGGTCCGGGGATCCCCTTAGAACATCAACCCCATATTTTTGGTGCCTTTCAAAAATTTAGAAAAAAACAAGCCAACAGTGAAAAAAGTACCGGCCTGGGGTTATCTATTGTCAAGCGAATCATTGAAGCCCACGATGGCATTATTCATGTTTTGAGTGAGCCTGGTAATGGTACGACAATGAGTTTTACCTTGCCGATTCGGTTTGACGATTTAATTTAAAAGATTGATACATCGTCGCAATCGTGTCTGGTAATTTTTTGATGCGGATTCTTCACATTAACAAAACAATGAATTAACTTCCCAAAATCATCACACAACATCACAAAATCATTTAAAAAATTGCCAAGCATAACCTTCATATACCCGAGGTTTACTGCCTGTCAACAGATATCATTGCATTGGAAATCAATTCCATCAACTTGTTTACTTGCTCGTGGGTTATGGTTAGAGGCGGACGCATGACAACACTCTCCCTGGCAACTAATCCTTGTACGACAATGAAACCATGGTTTCGTGCGGCCACGCAAAACGATTGGGCCAGTTCTTCTCGTTTAAAGGAGATTGCGTTCATCAGCCCCAGTCCTTTTACCGAAAGAATCAAATTCGGATATAAATCTTTCATGTGAAATAAATGATTCAATAATAGGGATCCAGTTTCACGTGCTTGTATCCATGGACGCAATTTTTCATAGATATCTATCGCTTGACAGGCCACACGACAGCCCACATCATGACCTCCGAAGGTGCATAAATGAATGAGAGGATGATGGTCGAAAAAAGACTTGACAGAGGGGGTAAAAACCATCCCTGTCATGGGAAACACCCCGGCTGTGATCGCTTCTCCAAATAACAGAATATCCGGAGTCACGCCATAATAATCCTTAGCGAATTTATGGCCGGTACGGCCAAATCCGGTTTGGGTTTCATCAAAGATCAACAATGCGCCGTGCTGCTTGCAAAGCGCTTTTAGTTCCATTAAATAGGACTTGTCTGCCATGCGGCATCCATTTTCCATCTGAACAGGCTCCAAAATAAAGGCGGCGGTGTTTTTGTTTATTGTCTTTTTGGCAGCCTTGATATTATTGAATTCAACAGTGGTTTGATCCGGAATCAAGCGTCCATATCTGTTCTTGTCATCACGTTCTGAAAGCCCCATTGCAAATCCGGTGTGGCCATACCATCCGCCATCCACCGAAATCAGCTCTGTTTTTCCTGTATAGCCTCTGGCCAGTTTACACGCCGCATCCATGGCTTCACCTCTGACCACTGTGAAGAGGACACAGCTAAGGTCTTCGCCAACAAAATCAGCCAACTTGCTTGCTAAATCAGCCTTTTCCTGGGATACGAGAATAAAATTTCCACAATCAGTTGCTTTAACTGCGGATTTGAGAGTATCCAACACTGCTTTATTTTTTCGACCAAGATTGTAACTAGATGCCGCGCAATAGCAATCAATGTATCGGGTTCCATTGATGTCATTGATATGGATGCCGTCACTTTGTCCTTCTATCACATCAAGTCCCCTGGCCTTTAAATGTTCAACCAGACCTTCGGAAAAAAGCGTTTTGGCTTCTTCATATAAATCTTCGCGAGGCGTTAACGAATCATCTTTTTTAATTTGAATCTGCATTGGGATGCTTGCTCCTTTCGTTGTCATGACGTTTGTTAAAGACCAAATTTTCTTAAAAAAGAACTGATAGGTATGAGATTTTTAGGATCATTCAACCATTTTCGGAAAATAGAAATTTTGGTTAAGGGGAGTAGTAAAACAAGGTAATATCTTTGTATCTTCATGGCTTTCCTAAACCTTGATAAAAATTCATCGATTTCATCTTCAGTAATCGACAAGGGGAGCATAAACCGCATGACTTGAGGTGCATTTCCTGAATAAGCCGCAAAAATGCCGGATTTACTTAAAATATCAGCCATGAGCATTCCCATAAATTCATGTTTGTATTCAATACCAATCATAAGCCCTTTGCCGCGTACTTCACTGATCGATTCAGGGTACTGCGACATGATCTCGGTTAGTTCGTTTTTAAGGCGCTTTCCCATTTTTTCAGCATTTTTCCAGAGTTGTTTTTCAATCAATTCATCGATCACTTCAGCGGAGATCCGACAGCCGATGTTACTTCCTCCACCGGAAGAAGTATGAAAGAAAGGATTGTCATTTACAAAATCAGTCAACATCGGGATGTCCCGATAAACGATGGCACCATTGGGATAAACACCGCCGCCAATAGATTTGGCCAGAGCCATTACATCCGGAACGACCTCTGAATACTCGGAAAACCAGGTTCTACCAGTGCGGCCAAATCCGGTTTGAATTTCATCAAAAATGAGCACAATACCTAAATCATCGCAAAGCTGTCTCAATCCCTGCAAATACGCATTGCTTCCCACATTTATTCCGCCTTCACCCTGAATTGGCTCAATCAAAATGGCCGCTGTTTTTGGTGAAGCCAATTGTTTGATTGTGACAAGATCGCCAAATGGCACCAAACGAAAACCGGGCATAAGAGGCTGAAAAAGTTCTTTGTAATAATCCTTCCCCCCGGCTGAGAGGCTAAATCCGGAATGTCCATGATACGCCTTGACCATGGAGATGATTTCCTCCCTGCCAGTGGCACCCCTTGCCAGCTTGATGGCCGCTTCAATGGAATCAGCGCCGCTACCGGTAAAAAGCACCTTATTTAAATCACCCGGTGCCAGATCGACCAATTTTCTGGCAAATTCAATTTTGGAACGGGATAACAGCAATGATGTTCCCATATCGTATTCAGACAAACAGTCACATAATGCATCAACTATCCTGGAATTCCGCCTGCCGGTATTAAACGAGCCTGCGGATGAAAATCCATCAAAATATGTTTTTCCTGTGGTCGCATCTGAAAACTTTGTATTTTTTCGATTTCCTTCCAGGATGTCAAGGTGCCCGGCGGATAAGTATTGAATTTGTCCTTTTGATATATGATTTCCAAATTGCCTGAAAACTTCCTTGGTGCGCTTTTTACTGATCTGATCTCTTTCCATGTAAACCTCTTTAGACTGAGGATCATTCATTATTTTTCTCCTGATCATATTTCTTTTTTGTATGAATATACTGAGCTGCAATGTCAATCAAAGCCTGCTCCAGAGCGCTAAAATAAGCTGCGGTATCCTCTATAAAAGGCATATGGCCCACATTACGAAAAACAATGGTCTTTGCGTGTTGAATACTACTGGCCAATACCAGTGACTGCTCTGCGGCCACCACAGGATCATGTGTGCCGGCAAAGATATAGCACTGTGTGCGAATCTTATGCAGCTGATCGGCGATTTCCAAAGGACCAATGCCATTAAACAATGGGAATAATGAAGCTGGGTCCTGTTGACAGGTATTGGGTCTCATATTATCAATCATGCGCTGGCTAAGTGGGTTCGACCGATAGGCACTTCGGTTATAGGCTAATTGGGTGGCAAATTCGCGCTGGATAAAGTGGCTTCTTTTCGCCAGCGCAATGTTGAAGACAAACAAGCTTTTGGCCCATTTACCCATCCCCGCCAGTTTCACCAGCAGGCCTTCGACACCGCCCCAGTGACCACTATGGAAACCCGCTACGCTGACAATGCCAATCACATTAGGCGCCTGGTGAATCGCAAGATTCAGTGCAACAAAACCGCCTGTGGAATGTCCAATGATAATTGCTTTCTTTTCGCCCAACAGTTCTTCTAATGCACCATTCATCAAGCGAAACAACCACTGTTCATTCACTTGATCAGGCGAAAAGTCCTTTGGTACGATTGAGGGGTGATGAGCAGGTAAACTCAAGGAATACCAGGCCCTATCTTTTTTGAAACTTGGAGGAACACAATCGAGCCAAAAGTTTACCGATGCCAATACGCCATGAATAAATACAATACTCGGCTGTTCATGCCTAGCCAGATGTTCATTAATCGCCAGATAGGCAAGACGATGACCTTCTGACTTTACGAATCCCTCCTTTACTCTCATACAAGCTTACTCCTATCACATCGTTTTCTTTTCCCATTAGCAGATAACCTATGATTGCTGATAGCAATTTTGAACATATTAAACTTGGTACTTGATAATGCAAGATATTTCCATGCTCGAACAGTAAGGGAATGGTTGGAAGAAAACAACCATATTGAAATAGTTGTACCAAAGGCATAAATCATGTCAAAAAAAACCAAAATTGGACGATAATAATACTCAATGTTCAAGTTTTTTCCAGATAAGAGCCTTTCACATTCCCCAAACAGTTATGCATTTATTGTTCACCAATTCTTGCCTGCGAAAAATTTTTTCATCCCACGAAATAGAAACACGTCTATCAAATATGACAAGGTGCCCTTGTTTTTGTGCGCAACGATCTAAATATTTATCAATTTGTTTTAGCCCTTCAGAAATTGTTTTCTCAAGGTTGCTGTATAAAATTTTAAGTTCAATCACTTCTTTTTGAACCCCCTGGGAATAATTCCAGATTATCAGTAAATCTGTACGTCCGCGCCCAAGTCCATATTCTCTTTCTATGCGCCCTCCCGAATTAATGACACGCTGAAGAAACGCCTGCAATAACAAATGGGGACCGGCTTCTTTGTATTGAAATCTTTCAACCCAATGTTCGGAATGCTCTCTAAAAAATTCTTGAAATGCTTCAAGTAGTTTTAGCATGTCAATCTTGCCATCATTTGCAATATACCATGTTGATTTAATTTTTGAGGCCAGATTATACTGGGCAATGATTGTTAATTCTCGTGGAATCACTTCCTGATAAATGGGATTTGAAATTTTAAGTTCTGAATTATCTTTATAGATAAGACCTAAATCCATGACATATTGGATATCGTCTGGATTAATTTGGTCAATATATATACCTTGCATCATCGGCTCGATAACGTTTCGCACTCTTTCTTCAATGAGTTTGTCTGCCAATTGATCTAAATGTGTTTCTCGTCTTAAAATCAAGTTTTCTTTTGCCTGGATGACCTTGTCTTCGTTAATGACTTGTTTTCGATTTCTACTTTCCTTACATTCGAAGCAAACTTCATAAGCCAGAGCGTTAACCAACCAGGGTTGCCCCTGGGTGTAATTCCAAATTAAATTTTTTGCATTTGTATCAAATTTCTGTCCTGTTTCTTTCGTATGTTCATCAAGTAAGTATTCAACTTCAGATTGAATAAAATTTCCAAGCCTTAAGGATTTTGCTTTAATGTTAAATGCACTTCCGCCGGTAATGATGGTCTTTTCTTTTTCAGAATGAAT
>Ga0272440_1002121_pt1 | contig 15673 bp, 2 predicted proteins | sample SSMMMBAug17_FD_192440 | JGI IMG/M metagenome (GOLD analysis project Ga0272440, IMG submission 192440) | Marine sediment archaeal communities from Little Sippewissett salt marsh, Falmouth, MA, United States - SSM-MMB-Aug17 | ecosystem: Environmental > Aquatic > Marine > Wetlands > Sediment ... | reverse complement strand
GATAGAAGCAACAGAAGTTTCAGAAATGCTGTCGCCCTTATCGGGGCTTAAGAGAAAAAAATATTTTTCAAGCATCAACATCAATAAAAATAATAGAAATGTTGGCAATATATTTATATATAATATAAAGATGTACTGTGAATTTGGAAAGATATTTTTATTTATCAAGATTCAAAATATAAAAATCATTATTTAGCGAGTGTAATGTACTTTCATTTTTTGTTGTGATAACAATTTATGGAAGTTCTTTAAAACTGAAGGGATTTATATTTTCTTATACAACAACCGATCAAAACCAATAGAAATAATAACATAGATTTGTAATTTTACTCTGTCACCAAACTCATCAACCAATTCTTTTGAATATTTTTTTGCTTGTTTTTTGGCATTCCTTAACTTTGTTTGAACCATCTGGTGCTTAAAAAGGGCAGTGTCTGATAATTTTTTAGTATTTTTTAGTTTTAAATTTTTGGATTTGATAAATTTAAATTCAATTAAGGTATCAATAAGCTGAAAATTTCGACAATCTGGACGAACAATCATGGCAAGGTCAGCGTATCCTGACCGGCTTTGTCGTTCGCTTATCATGAGATAATTGTTATCCATCAGCAGACACATGAATATTGTTTTAATGGTAAATTCGTTTACCCAGCGATTGTCGCGCCAGTGAAAGATGGGAAAGACATGTTTTTCAATGTATGATCGAAAAGGAGCCATATTTCCATTACTTAATAATTTTTCAGCAACTTCAATACCGAGATCTTGTTTTTGCGGATCTGGGACTATCCAACGAGTAATTCCATCAATGTAAAGGCTTTGTGTTACTGGATTAGGGATTGTCAGGCTGGATTTAGCCGCTAATGACTGATGAGATAATGTCAGCATTCCCATAAAATAAAGATATGATCCCATAAATGTTCTTGTTTTTGAACTTTTCGTTGTCATTGCTTTCAAGCCGAATCTTGATGTTACTTTTGGAATATCAACGTATTTTTTTTGATTTAATTCCATGATCATTTCTTTACCACCAGGTAAATCCGCAATAAATTCCAGACGGCTTTCATCTGTTTCAAGATTATGATCCATTAAAGAAATCGGAAGCTTACCTTCTAATTGTTCAATGTGTTTGAGTAAATACATCACTAATGTCGGGTTATATACTCGTTTATCAGTATAAGGTGAAAAAATATAGCCATCATAAAGATTTTTCATTATTTGAAATATTTCGTTTATAAAGTTTTCTTTTCCTTGAGGAAATACTGATGTACCTTCTGGCGCAAGTAATCTTGGCCTTTTTTCCAATGAGTCTGCAAATGTTATTATCAATTTTTTAATCTCAGAATCAGTAAATCCACATAAATCATCAAAATAAGGCAGCATGTGTATATCTGTTCTAATATTATCACCGCTGGTGATATCGCTTAACAGAATGGGGGTAACACCGGTTAAGTACATTCGTTCCAGGCCCAGGCCTTCAGTTGCTGATTTTAATTGTTTAAACAGTGTTTTCATAAATCCGCCCAGACCAGTCATGCTAAAATATTCTTCTTCTTGATGATTTGCGATCATTTCATTGGCAAAATTATCGTATTCATCAATAAATAGATAAAGCTTATGATTTGTTTTGCTAATAACTGATAATAGATTAAAAAAACTACTCATTGCTTGTTTTTCATGTATTTCAATTTTTGAAGGTAGTATGTCTTCGTAATCTGATGCAAATCTATGTATACAATCGTTAATATGTTGATACAAATTTTTTTCTACATTATTTCCTGTACAATCAACGCATGAAAAATCCCATTTAAGAACAAAATATTGATTGTGATGTTGCGTTGGATTGTCATAAATCCATGTCCCTGAAAACATCTGCTCAAACAAATCACCTTTAGCAATATTATAATAATTTTTTAATGTAGAAAGCCAAAGTGATTTTCCAAACCTTCTTGGTCGTAAAAACAGAAGATACTTTCCAGCATTTTCAGTTAATGGAATTCTATTTGTTCGATCAACATATTCAAAACCTTCTAATCTAATAGATTCAAAATCACTAATGGCATATGGATTTTTCATACAAAACTCCTTTTTTCTCATGTACTTTTGAGCTTATCATCCTATGCCACTTCTGGCAATCATTTTGATAAGATTTCTCTTTTATATACCATTTTTTCTTGCCAATTTCTTATACAGATTTAGTCATAAAGATTTTGGACTGTGTTCCCAGATAAAAATTCGTCCTCAACGTACTATTGTACGCCTGCGGATAATTTTGATCTGGCGCCTTGCCAAAATCTTTATGACTAAATCTGTAGTATAAAATTCAGTTTGTCAGTACAGATTTAGTCATAAAGATTTTGGACTGTGTTCCCAGATAAAAATTCGTCCTCAACATACTATTGTACGCCTGCGGATAATTTTGATCTGGCGCCTTGCCAAAATCTTTATGACTAAATCTGTAGTTGCAATATTATTTGATTTACAAAATTCCATTGCTTCATCAGTAAAGCCCCCTAAAGAAAAAACAGCAGGTAGAACTTTTGTTTCTGTATAAATAACTGAATAAATATCAACTTTTTCCTTAAATTGAGACACTATGGAAATACCAGCAGGCTTTGATATTTTTTTTTACTTCTACAAGAATTACACGCCCACAGTCTGACTTAGCAATAACATCAATTTCCATATTTTTATGCTGTAATTTTTATTCTTAGAACCAGCTTTTTGCAGTCAAAAAGCATATTCTAGGTGATTTCCGGAAAAGAATTTACCAAGATCGAATTCCCCCCTTGAGGGGATTAGGTGTTTTTGAGTTTGTACCATTAATACGAACACCCCCCTAACCCCCCTCAAGGGGGGAATTAAGACTTTGGTAAATTCTTTTTCGGAAATCACCCTAAGAGTAAAAAAACATCCAATTATTAAGCATATTTAAATAAAATTCAGTTAGTTAACATGGTCCGACAAGATTTCCAGACAAGATTTCCAGTTGGTTAACTTGGTCCGACAAGATTTCAGGTTAGTTTGGTCCGACAAGATTTCCAACAAGATTTCCAAATTAGTTGGTTAATAACTTGGTCCGACAAGATTTCCAGATTCAAGATTTCCAAGATTTCGCAATCCTACTTCACCGAATATTTTTATATTTTTTCAAGACAAAATTGTTGGTGATAATCATTTATGGATAACCCTTCAAGGTATTTGCTTTTCTAAACAAAACTTATTAAAAGGTAAAATTCGGATTTTCTCATCTACAATAAAATCATCGTCAGATAGATGGACTTGGTAAAAATGAGGAATTTCATGTAATCTTTCTTTAAAATATTTAATTGAGGGATCAATAATCGTTTTATTTACTTTACATTCAACTGCAAAAAGAGGATGCCCCTCCTTAATCACAACAAAGTCAAGCTCTTTTCCTTCTCTATTTCTAATATATCTTAGCTCCATATTATAACCTTCCCAATCCTCCATTAAATGACAGAATTTAAGAAGATGTGAAGCCACGAGGTTTTCAAATTTTTTGCCTGTATCAGCACATTTAGACCAATCCCATAGATAAAACTTTCTTTCTTTTTTTATAGCTCTGATTTTTTCACTACCATAGGGCAAAAGTGAGTAACCAATATAAATATTTTCCAAAATATTCATCCATCTGGTGATTGTTTCATGTGATATTTGAAGATTTTCTCTTAAAGAATTTAAGCTTAAAGGCGAACCAACTCTTTTAGGAATGGCGTCCAAAAGAACTTTTAAAAGTTCAATTTCATTAATCCTTTCCAAATCTCTTAAATCATCCATCAAAATTCTTTCTTCCCTTGATTTTTGCCAACGCCTTAAGTTTCTTTTATTTTGTGAAAGAAAAGGTTCGGGAAACCCTCCATATTCCATAAGCGCATCTATTCCGCTTTTATGGTATTTAGAATCAATTTCTCCTAAAGTAAAGGGATGAAGTCGATAATAGTGATATCGACCTTGAAGAGAATCTCCTCCTCGAAAATAATAGTCTAAACGAGCAGAACCAGTAATGATAAACTCAATTTGTCCTTTAAATTTATCGTAAAATCCTTTTATCAGGTTTCTCCAATGCTTATATTTATGAATTTCATCGAAAATGATCATTTTTTCATCACCAGGAATTTTTCCGCTAATCAATGCTTCTTTATCCGGGATAAAATCCCAGTTTATATATCCTTTAGGAAACGGCGCCTTAATAGGAGGATACTTGCCTAAAAAAGAAAGAGACAGGGTGGTTTTTCCAACCTGTCTTGGTCCGCCAATGAAAACCATTTTTTCAGTTAAATCTGTCTTTATCTTGTTAAATAGATATCGTTCCATACAATAATTTTAAGGTTAATCGAAAAATTGTCAAGACATTTTTTCGATTAACCTTAAAATTTCAGAGTTAGCCATTATTTGTTACCCCTTGGTATGAATGGGATCATGGTGGTATATCTTAATTTATTGGTTAGTACCTTTTATATGTATTTTGTTTACAGGGTAGCAACAAATTTTGTATAATAACCAGTAGAATAATTTAAATATTTGTCATAAAATTATACTTTTTATGATAATTAATTCATTAAAAATTTTTTAATTTTTTGTTATTTCGTTTGATTTCAGAGTATAATAGCCGATTTCCAAATTTTTGCCTGCTTGCTTTTTATATTTATTGGTAATCTATTTTTGAAGAAGAAGGTAGTATATCCCAAGCTGCACGCTGTCGCCATGATTGGATTAACCTTTGTTTTTTCGTTATTAATTCCGAACTTTGAATTCGTATGTGATCTTTTATACGTGAAATTACAAAAAGAAAGTATGCTTGATCATTTAACTTTCGTTTAAGTTGATATTTTTGTTCCTTATTCCTCCAACCTTTGCTTTTTGCAATCTTTTAAACACCCTTTTAACTTAGGAAAATTGGAAAAACCAAAGTTGGATTATAATATTTAGCATTCAATTTCTGGTTAGAGCCAGAAATGGTTAATCCCAGGTGCCGCTAAATTTTATATTAATTTCAGATCCTGTTTTGAATAGTATTGCATCTGATCTGCCTGATGTGCCAATTCCTGCTTCACCTATCCATTCTTCATTTGGGCTTATTTTGCTCTTTAATGCTTTTATTTTCAAGAGATATGAACTGGATTTAAGGCCATCTAAAACAAAGCTTGAATCTGTGTTTGCCTGGAATTTTTTGACAAAACCTCCCTGACCTATATTTTCAAACACTCTGATAAATACAATCACTCCAGATGGGGCAATATTGCCTTCGCTATCTGTAATTGTTCCTTTTATTTGATTATTAACGCTCGTAATACAAATAAAATTAACTTCTTGTCCAACGCTATTTTGACCCTGTGATTGTTCAGGATATCCAGAAGGTGATATTTTAACCACATAATCATTTACCAGATTACTGAATCTATCGTATTTTGAAAGTCCTGTAACTTTATATGCACCTGTTGAATCTGTCATTCCAGTTTTTTCAAAATTTATGCTATCAGATGAAATAATTACCTGCACACCTGCTATTGGCTGTCCATCTTCATTATAAACATTTCCCTTTATATAACCTCCAGATTTTAATATAAAATTTACATAAGAATCATTTTGTGTTTCAGAATTATCACCTATTGTTGCAGATTGGGCTGTTTTTATTTCTTTTGCATATAGGGCACTAACTGCTGTTACAACATAATCTGAAGACATCGGGATATTGTTAACTTCATAATAGCCGTCTTTATCGGTTATTGCTATTCCAACATAATCAGCATCTTCAGACCATGCGTTAATTGTAACATTTTCAATAAGAGTTACACCATCGCTTCCATAAACATAGCCGCAAATCTTACCGCCATGTCTTAATGTAATATTTTTTAACACTTTATCATTAGTTGAGTTAAGGGCGTTAATACTTATTCCTGATTCACTAAATGTTACATAGTTTGAATTTTCAGGAGATGATACAATTAGTTCATAATCAGTAGATGCAGGGATACAATTAATATTGAATTTACCTGAGCCGTCAGTTGATGTCCATACATAAAAATTCTGGCTTACAGAATACAGCTCAACAGGAGCTTTTGTTATTGCATTGCCAAAAGAATCAAGGGCTGTTCCATAGAGAGTATAGGCTTTTTTCAGGTTAAAATCTACATTATCACTTCCGCTTTTTACATCTATTTTTTCTTGCGGAATATATTTCAATGATGCGAGAGGAACAATAGAAACAACATAATCATTGCTTTTTGGTAAATCATCTATTGTATAAGAACCATCGCTGTCTGTATATACAGCATCACCTGTTCTTTGGAGTTTAGATGAGGCATTTACCCATATACCAGCAATAGCTTTGCTTTCTTCATCTCTTACTGTTCCGCTTATGCTTTCAAGATTAAGTATTGTAATGTTAATATTTGAGATATTATTATTGGTGATAGTGTCAATATATGAAGCCATTGATTTATCTCGTGTAGTTTGTTGTTTGTTATAATAAAAGGGAGCAGACCCTGGTTTTTTGGCTTCTAAAATATAGTCATCTGATATATCTAAGGCTTCTAATACATATGTGCCATTAGTTTTTGTTACAGCACCTCTCATTGAATCTTTTTTTGTTGAATATGCCATAACTTCAGCTCGAGACAGAGGCTTGCCAGATGAATAAACTGTTCCAGAAATTGTTGCACCAGTATTTAGATAAAAATCAACATAGTCATCTTTGATATCATCTGACGTATCAATAGGAACTGCCTCAGACCGCTTGACTTTCTTATAATAAAATTGTTCTTTATATTTATCAGACCAGGAGTTTAATATAAAATCATTCGCTTTTTTCAGTCCCTTGATTAAATAATTTGCAGAGTTTCCATCTTTAAGAATAACTTGAGTTCCGCTTCCTGATCCTGTTTGATGTGAATAAGCATCAATCCAGGCAACATCTCCAATTTGTGCTGAATCTGGAAAATAAACAGTTCCTGAAATTTCAGCAATATCGGAGGATACTGTAAAATCTATACCAGATGTTATCTCAGATACTGTTATTAAATCAGCATCATTATAATTAACTTTATCTTTGTAAACCTGATCAGGATAATCAGATGATGAAAGTTGAACAATGTAATCACTTGCTGGTTTCACACTTGTAATAGTATAATCTATTTCCTGACCTGATCCAGTTAACTTGATATTTTTGTTATAGTTAGTAGATATTGATGTCGCGCTTATAAATATTTCTTTTCCTGTTTCAAGGCCGTAAATTGTACCGCAAATCATATCCTCTAAATCTTGTAAAATAAAGTGAACATTGTTAGTATCGCTGTTTGTGAGCTCTACATTTAATGTCTGATCTTTATAATGAGTTGGGTTGATACTTACATCATAATTACCGGGTGATAAGCCGATAATCTTATAATTATGACCATCTATTAGGTCTTTAGATGAGATATCCACACCCCATGCTTTAGTTTTTTGAGACCATGCTTCAACCTGAATATCTGAAACAGGCGATTGTTTATACAAAATTTTTCCACTGATACTAAGTCCTGTTTTTAAGATAAGATTTCTATTTGTTGAGAGCTCAATACTTGTTGGTTTAATTCCTGTTTTATTATCAAATGAATAAGAAGTATCATTAAATATATCTAAATCACCATTGTCATTGTAAAATGCAGGCATATATCCTTTAATTCTAATAGATATAATATAGTCATTTGCATCAGGATCAAGGCCTGTAATCTGATATTTTCCATTAAAGTCAGTTGGTACTTCACCGCCAGTTTTTGTGCTGTCAGACCAGATATTAACCCATAAGCCAGATGAAGCCTTATTATCCTTTGAATCGATAAAAATATTACCCTGAATTATATAGCCTTCATCAAATTTAAAATCAATATTTGAAACATCGCCTTTAGTCATATCAACAATATTTGCATTTTCTCTGATTGTCTGAACATTATAGTATTGTATTGGATAATAAAGTGGGAAAGCAGCAACAATATAATCATTTGAAGGTGTTAAACCAATAATTGTATATTTTCCATTAATATCAGTTACACCACTTGCTTTAAAACCTGTTGAATCGGATTTTACAGTTATATCAACATATGGCACTGCCTGACCATATAAATCTTTTACAGTTCCGGAGATAGAACATTCAGTCTTTAAGTTAAAATTGATATTTGTGCTTCCTGTACTAACCAGTGTTGCCTCATTTTTATTAAATGCATTATCATATGCCTGATATGTAAATCTGATAGATTGTGTTAAATTATCATCATCTTTTACAATGCTGTGTACAGATACAATATAACCCATTGTGTATGGATCAGTATCACTTAGAATAGTCAGACCTGTTATTGTATAATTTCCATTTTCATCGCTATAAGTACCATTTCCAATGTTTAGTGCTTCAGAAAATGCATATACCCAAACATCTTTTGCAGGATTATTATCAACACCAATAAAGCCCATTATTTTACCTCTCTGATTGATCAGATGGTCAACAATAATATCAATATTGTTAATATATGGATATTCAGGTGTAATTTGTGCAGCATTATCCCATTTAAGAGCACTGTAATCAGGTATGTATTGACCAATAGTTTCGTTTTCAGGTATTTCATAATAGAATTCATTATTAAGATAATCATCCCATATTGAGACCTTATAATCATCAGCAAGTTTAAGACCAGCAAATGTGTAAATTCCATTTTCATCTGTCATAGTGCTCCTACCAAAGTCAAGGCTTTCAGAATAGATGCTTACCTGTGTATTAGATAAATATAGACTTCCATCATGAACTCTGCCTGTTATTCCAAAATTAGATGCTCTTATCATCTTAAAATCAATATTTTCCAGATTATTTTCAATTGTAGATAAAAGATTTGCTTTATCTTGAGTATCTTGTTCATTATAATATTGAATATAAAAGTCATTATTCATAAAAGGAGGTCTTACAACTACAATTAAATCATTAGATGCTGGTATTTCATTAATTTGAGGTGCAATACAGTCTGTATCTAAATCAGAGCATTTAAATGTATAATAACCAGATTGATTTGTATATGTCGTACCTACCAATAATTGAGAGCTCTTTTTCCAAACTTCGACAATATATGATTCAATGCCTTCATTTGTATCTTCAGAAATAACTCTTCCTGAAATATTTCTTCCTATAACATTAATATAATTATCTTTAATTTCTGAAATTATTGTGCCATTTGCATATACTGTTAGTTTTACAGTGTAGCTTCCAGATGAATTATAAAAATGATTTGGATTTTCCTCAGTACTTGTATAGCTGTCACCAAATGACCAGATTAAACTGTCATAATTGCCAATTATTTCTGAACTAAAATTGACAGTTAAAGGATAATGGCCTGATGCTGGTTGGGCAATAAAATCTATCATAATATCATTTACTGTAATTAACTGGTTTTGAACAAATGCATCAGAACCTCCAGGTCCTTTTACTGTTAATTTTACAGAATATGAGCCAGATGTAAAATATGTATGTTTTGGGCTTATATTGCTGCTAAATGAGCCATCACCAAAATCCCATTGCCATGATGTTATTTTATTTAATGAGCTGTCTTTAAATATTACTTCAAGAGGTGAGCTTCCCTCTATTGGGCTTGCAGAAAATTTAGCAACAGGAGAGGGAACTTGAGCAAAAGCAACTTCAATACTATGATTTAATCGTACATCAATAAATGAATATTCATTAACAGGAGCGATTATAGAACCATCAATTCTTAAGTAATCAATTTCGTAGCCAGTATCAGAAGTTATTTTAAATTTTTGATCTCTTCCTTCGTATAGAACAATTTCTCCAGATGGTTCAATATTTCCGCCAAGAGATTCAATTGTATTAATTGTATATTTTGTTGGTTCTTTAAATGTTGCGGTTATTGAATGATAATCATTAACACTATAGAATGAATAATAGGGACGACTGCCATATGAAGTTCCATCAACAATAACATTGTCAACTTCATAACCAGAATCCGGCCTAATATTAAATGTCATAACAGGTTCGTTTGTATTGACCTCAATTATTCCTTCAGGTTCAATTGTTCCATTTCCAATTGCTTTTGCAATAATACTGTATTTTTTTACATTTAATTCAAAAGAGCCTTTTGCTTGTAAATTACCATCAATTACTGTTAATGTAATCTGAGAAGTGCCTGATTTACCAGAAGAAGGTAAAATATTAAGATATAAAATATTATCTCCAGATAAATTATTATTTATATCAATTTTGTTAGAGTTTATTTGTTTTTGATTATAAACAAATGTAAAAGCGTTGATTCCAACAAGATCAGTATTAGAAGCACTTGCAATTACAGTTAAAATTGAGCTGTCAATATCATTTATTGTAATAGTAATTGATTCAACTGCGACAGAATCAAAGGTTTCTTGATCTGATAATTGTGAAATTATTGGACTGTCATTTATTTCCTGAATTGCGATATCAATATTTGAAATATTAGAATCAACATCACCATCATTTAATGAGAATCTTACTAAATCCTGACCATTTTCATTATTAAATGGAGTATATTTATATTCTAAAGTATTGATGTTAATAATTTCAAAGTTTCCTTTTTCAGGAGCTTGAATAATATTTACAGTAAAGTCAGAGCTGTCAGGGTCTTTTACAATAATCTTTCCAATAGCGAATTCATCTTCATTTAACATAATGATATCATCATAAGCAACAGGAGGATCATTGACTGGAATAACATTAACAGGAAATTCATAACTTGCTGGCAGAGCATTATCTTCACCTCCATCAGCAACACTGACTGTAATATAAATATTGCCAGAAATTCCTTCTTCTGGTTTCCATTTAATAATACCTGTCTGATCTATTGTCATTCCTGATGGGTAATTTTCAATAGACCATTTTAAAGCACCAGAATTATCATTTGGATCATCAGGGTCAATAACAATTACTTGTAAGGTATATAAAATATCTTCAGTTGCAGTTTGATTGTTTATTTGAGTTATCATTGGTGCATCATTTATTGAGTTCACTGTAATATCAAATGAATCAACCGCTGTTTTATTATTAGAAATTCCTTCAATTGTTACATAAGCATTTCCGCTCTTTTCAGGTGCAAAGCCAAGTATTAAGATATTGTTATTTATGTTTGCTGAAACAAGCTCAGGATTGCTGATTGTCAAAATGGATTTTGCAATTTCTGAGTCATCATTATCTATATCTTTAAATACATTACTTAAATCTATTTCAATATTTAAAGCATCTTCATCAACAGTCACGTCATCTATAGCATTTGCAAGCATTGGTGCATCATCAACAGAATTTACTGTTAACGCAAAGGAATTAATTGCTGTCAATGAATTTGAATTCCCTTGAATTGTTATAATTGCATTTCCATATTGATCTGGCTGATAATCAAGAACAAGAGTATTTTCATTTATTGTAAGTGATACAAGTTCAGGATTAGTATTTAGATATACAGATTTTATTATTTCAGAGTCTTCATTATCAATGTCTGTAAATACATTACTTAAATCAATTAATGAATTTGAAGCATCTTCATCTACAGTTATATAATCAATTGCTTGTGCAACTATTGGTGTATCATCAACAGAAAGAACTGTTACTAAAAAGGTATCAGTAATAATTTTACCATTTGATGTTCCACTTATTGATATATTTGCCTCTCCATTTTCGTTTGCCTGATAATCAAGGGTCAATATATTGTCAATTATTGATGCTGTTAATAGCGATTCATTGGTATTTTCTATAATAGATTTAACAATTGAAGAGTCATCATTATCAATATCTGTGAATATATTTGATATATCAATTATTGTATTTGAAGCGTCTTCATCTACTGTAATATCAGTTAATGAGATTGATATTGAAGGTGCATCATCTATTGAGTTGACTACGACAATAAAAGTATCTGAAATTGTTTTACCATTTGATGTTCCCTTAATAACTATTGCTGCCTCTCCATTTTCATCTGCCTTATAATCCAGAATTAGATCATTATTGTTTATTGATGCTGCTACAAGTGTTGTGTTTGAATTATTTTCTATTATTTTGACTATTTCTGAATCATCATTATCAATATCTGTAAATACGTTAGTTAGATCAATTGTTGTATCTGCGGCATCTTCATCAACTGTAACATCATTTATTGTACTTGCTATAGTTGGAGCATCATCAACTGAATTTACATTTACGATAAATGTATCAGTAACTGTTTTTCCATTTGATGTTCCTTTTATTACTATAGTTGAATATCCATTTTCATTTTCCTGATAATCTAATATTAAATTATTATTGTTTATTGTTGTTGATACAAGAACTGTGTTGGAATTGCTTTCAACAGTTTTAACAATAGCAGAATCATCATTATCAATATCTGTAAATACACTTGAAAGATCAATTGTTGTATTAGCAGCATCTTCATCAACTGTAACATCACTTATTGTATTTGATATAACAGGTGCATCATCTATTGCATTTACAGTTACAATAAATGTATCAATAATTGATTTACCATTTGAGGTTCCCTTTATAGATATTGTTGCTGAGCCATTTTCATTTGCCTGATAATTTAATATTAAATCATTATTGTTTATAGTAGTTGATACAAGACTTGTGTTGGAATTGCTTTCAACAGTTTTAGCAATTGCAGAATCATCATTATCAACATCAGTGAATACACTTGAAAGGTTAATTGTTGTATCTGCTGCATCTTCATCAACTGTAAAATCACTTATTGCATTTGAAATAACAGGTGCATCATCTACTGGATTTACAGTTACAATGAATGTATCAGTAATTGTCTTGCCATTAGATGTTCCTTTAATGATTATTGTTGCAGATCCATTTTTATCTTCCTGATAATCTAATATTAAATTATTATTGTTTATTGTTGTTGATACAAGAACTGTGTTGGAATTGCTTTCAACAGTTTTAACAATAGCAGAATCATCATTATCAATATCTGTAAATACACTTGAAAGATCAATTGTTGTATTAGCAGCATCTTCATCAACTGTAACATCACTTATTGTATTTGATATAACAGGTGCATCATCTATTGCATTTACAGTTACAATAAATGTATCAATAATTGATTTACCATTTGAGGTTCCCTTTATAGATATTGTTGCTGAGCCATTTTCATTTGCCTGATAATTTAATATTAAATCATTATTGTTTATAGTAGTTGATACAAGACTTGTGTTGGAATTGCTTTCAACAGTTTTAGCAATTGCAGAATCATCATTATCAACATCAGTGAATACACTTGAAAGGTTAATTGTTGTATCTGCTCCATCTTCATCAACTGTAAAATCACCTATTGCATTTGATATAACTGGTGCATCATCTACTGGATTTACAGTAACGATAAATGTGTCATTAATTGATTTGCCATTTGAGGTTCCTTTTATAATTATTGTTGCCGAGCCATTTTCATTTTCCTGATAATCTAATATTAAATTATTATTGTTTATTGTTGTAGATACAAGATTTGTGTTTGAATTGCTTTCAACTGTTTTAACAATTGCAGAATCATCATTATCTGTATCTGTAAATACGTTTGAAAGGTCAATTGTTGTATTTACTGAGTCTTCATCTATTGTTATATCATTAATGGCATTTGAAATAGTTGGTGGTGAATCAATTGTTTGATTTACTGTTACTATAAATGTATCATTGATTGTTTTACCATTTGATGTTCCTTTAATTACTATTGTTGCAGTTCCATATTGATCTAATTGATAATCAAGAACTAATACATTTGAATTGATCATTGTTGTTACAAGAGCAGTATTTGTATTGCTTTCAACAGATTTAACAATTGCAGAATCATCATTATCAATATCTGTAAACACAGTAGTGAGATCAATTGTTGTATCTGCTGCATTTTGATCAACAGTAACATCATTAATTGTATTTGCAACAGTTGGCGCATCATCAACTGCATTTACTGTTACTGTAAATGTCTCATTAATTGTTTTACCATTTGATGTTCCTTTTATTACTATTGTTGCAGTTCCATTTTTATCTGGCTGATAATCGAGTATTAGATCATTTACATTTATTGCTGCTGATACAAGGCTTGTGTTTGAATTGCTTTCTATTGTTTTAACAATTGCAGAATCATCATTATCTATATCTGTAAATACATTAGTTAGATCAATTATTGTATCTGCTGCATCTTCATCAACTGTAAAATCATTAATTGTATTTGCTATCGTTGGAGCATCATCAATTGCATTAACTGTTACTGTAAATGTCTCACTAATTGTCTTACCATTTGATGTTCCTTTAATTACTATTGTTGCAGTTCCATTTATATCTGCCTGATAATCGAGTATTAGATCATTTACATTTATTGCTGCTGATACAAGGCTTGTATTTGAATTGCTTTCTATTGTTTTAACAATTGCAGAATCATCATTATCTATATCTGTAAATACATTAGTTAGATCAATTATTGTATCTGCTGCATCTTCATTAACTGTAAAATCATTAATTGTACTTGCTATCGTTGGAGCATCATCAATTGCATTAACTGTTACTGTAAATATCTCACTAATTGTCTTACCATTTGATGTTCCTTTAATTACTATTGTTGCAGTTCCATTTTTATCTGCCTGATAATCAAGTATTAAATCATTTATGTTTATTACTGTTGATACAAGACTTGTATTTGAATTGCTTTCTACTGTTTTGATTATTGCAGAATCATCATTATCTATATCTGTAAATACATTGGTCAGATTTATTGTTGTATCTGCTGCATCTTCATCTACTGTAAAGTCATTAATTGTACTTGATATAGTTGGCGCATCATCTATTGCGTTTACAGTTACAATAAATGTATCAGTAATTGTTCTGCCATTTGATGTTCCTTTTATTACTATTATTGCAGTTCCATTTTCATCTGCCTGATAATCAAGTATTAAATCATTTACATTTATTGATGCTGATACAAGGGTTAAGTTTGAATTGCTTTCAACTGTTTTGACAATAGCTGAATCATCATTATCTGCATCTGTAAATACATTAGTTAGATCAATTATTGAATTTGCTGCATCTTCATTAACAGTAATATCGTTAATAGCATTTGCGATAGCTGGTGCAGTATCACCTTGTGAAGTTACTGTTACTATAAAAGTATCAGTGATTGTTTTACCATTTGATGTTCCCAAAATAACTATTGTTGCAATTCCTGTTTGATCTAATTGATAATCAAGGACTAAATCATTCATGTTTATTATCGCTGTTACAAGAGAAGTATTTGTGTTGCTTTCAACAGATTTAACAATTGCGGAATCTTCATTGTCAATATCTGTAAATACATTTGTCAGATCAATTATAGTATCTGCTGCATTTTGTTCTACTGTTACATCGCCAATTGTATTTGCTACAGTTGGTGCATCATCAACTGGATTTACTGTTACTGTAAATGTGTCTGAAATTGCTTTTCCATTTGATGTTCCATTTATAACTATGGTTGCAGAACCGCTTCCATCTGCCTGATAACTAAGAATTAAATCATTTATGTTTATCGCAGTTGTAACAAGGCTTGTATTTGAATTGCTTTCTACTGTTTTGATTATTGCTGAATCATCATTATCAACATCGGTAAATACATTAGTTAGATCAATTAGAGTATCT
>Ga0272440_1002120_pt1 | contig 15675 bp, 10 predicted proteins | sample SSMMMBAug17_FD_192440 | JGI IMG/M metagenome (GOLD analysis project Ga0272440, IMG submission 192440) | Marine sediment archaeal communities from Little Sippewissett salt marsh, Falmouth, MA, United States - SSM-MMB-Aug17 | ecosystem: Environmental > Aquatic > Marine > Wetlands > Sediment ... | reverse complement strand
GATCTTCGGTACACATCTCAAATAACGAACGATAGGTTGTATCCAACAAAATCCCATAACCATTGGAACTCATGAAAAAAGGAATGGGGATTTGATTGTCATATGGATGTCCTTTTAATTCCATGAAGTTTGAGGGATCTTCATCAGTGACACGACCCAGCAATTGTTCAGTCACCCAAATAGGAATGCTGTTCCCGCGATGTTGGGTGGTCCATGTGGGTGAACCAAAGCCATAAAAACGTTCATCAGAATTACTGGCAAAAGAACAAGATAAATGATTGGCATGATCCGGGCCTTTAATGGTGACTTTCATCACCGGGGTGGATATTCCTTCAATATTCTGTTCTTCAATAATAAGTGAACCTTTGGTGATTTCCTGAGCTTCAGCAAGCGTTAATTCAATTCCTTTTTCAGTTGGGTTAATATCCACAGTTCTTATTGCGGATTCCCAGGGTGCTTCTTCAACACTTTGAACAGAAAATTTTTCATGGCCTAGAAACCCCCCCTGTACTGTTCCTGCGAGTGGCAATGATGCTGATATTTCAGCATTTCGCCATTTAATGCCGCCATTACTGATAGGATCTCCGATGCTATGCAGAATTCGATTTGTACCATTATAAAGTGCGAATGTTCCATTTTTTCGGAACAGAATATTCAGTTCGCTCATCTGGGTTGAAGTCAAAGGAGAGGATTCACCCTTTTGAACATTTCCTCCAGAGCTCTCTTCAATTGGAACAATTTCGGCATTTCCCACAATGGGATGCTGATCAAGCATTCCCTGCCATGAAGACTCTTCAACAGCGATTTCGTAAGTATTGTCTTCAGGATCGATCTTGAATGTATAGTTTGAAGTCATGCCGGGCATTTCTTTAATTTCCGCTATCCCTGATGCTTCAAATTTCATGCTGTTATTGATGATCGATGCGGAAATATCTTCAAAAGAGAACAGGACTGTAAAACTTTGTCCCATGGCGTTCAGGTAGTATATACCTTCACCAGTAACCACATTGTTTTCTTTATCGGTTACCTCCCATACAATGTCACCTTTGTCTGTATCCAAAGTTGCTTGCCAATTTGTTGCGATTGACTTGTTTAAAATGCCGCTACCACTAACCAGCGTTGAAACCGCCTTTCCATTAATTGGATGTTCTTCAAGTAAACCTTGCCAAGTGGTATCATTAACAGCAATGATGTATGCTTCTTTTGCACTATCAAAAAAATAGGTAAAGTCTGACGTCATTGATGGCATTTCCATAATCACTGCTGTTCCTGTTGCTGTATATACAACATTTGAATCAGCAACAACTGACTGCACGTTTTCAAAAGGAAAGGAAACTGTCACATCATTACCTCCAGCATTGATACCATATCTTCCTTCGCCTGAAATTTGAATTGTTTCATCTTCTTGGGTCACTGACCAGCTTACTGATCCTTTTGTACTGTCAAGCGCTGTTGACCATTCTTCTCCCCCGCCTCCTTCTTTATTGGGATTACACAAAGCCTGGTCATTTCGAATATTCGTCGGTGTTTCAATTGTGCCATACTTGTCTTTAATCGCTTGAACGACACCTTTATTCATAATAATATTGGAAAAAATCTGCCCCCCTTCTGTGACTTCCCGAGTTTCTATTTTATTTTCATAGTCAAAATCAACCTTGACAAGCCCAAAATGTTGGCCATAACCACGTTCCCACTCAAAATTATCCATTAATGACCAATGTAAATATCCGATCACATTATGGTTTTCACTAATGGCTTCTCCCATTTGATCAATCATATCTACGACAAAACCAGGCCGGTCAATATCGTTATCTGTGCCATTTTCAGTAATCATGATGGGTAAATTGTTCGCTTTGCCATATTTGTTTGAATAAAAAACAATGATATCTTTCATGCCTTCCGGATAGATTTCCCATCCCAAGCAATTATAATTTTTTCCCAGAAGTAGCTCATTCAGAGCACCAGTAGCAGATGTATCCACAGGAAATCCTTTAAAAAAGTCAAATTCTTGTGGTTCAATGCCCATCATCATTGATATTTGATCAACAGGAACAACATCGCGTCGAGCATAATAATTAAAGCCGATATAATCTACTTTTGGAAAGCCTCCATAAGTGTCTGCCAATATTTCATCATATTCTTGATCTAGATCACTGTCCAGTTGTCCTTTAATGATGGCGTCCCAAATCATTTCATTCCAAAGAAATTGCATTTGTGAATAGGCATTTAAGCTGACAGGGTCTGTACCAATGGGTCGAAATACGACATGGTGTTTAGAAATGGAAACCATTGATTGCTTGTTGTCACCATCAGCATCAACTGTATCATTCGCTTTGATGGCATCATACATGCGAATATGTGCATGAATAATATTGGGAAAAATGACCTTTGACGCCAGGATACCTGCTTTTAAACCATAAGCTTTGGTTTTGTGAGCATCGTGAAGATTTTTCTTGATTGTATCATGATGCCCTAAAGGAAAGGGTAAATTCAGCGCTCCAGGTTCATTTTTATAGCCAATACCGGGTGGAAAATCGCCCACAAGGTAACCATTGGCATACATGACAAGGGGTTCATTGATTGTGATCCACCAATCCACCTTTGAACCAAATTCTTTGGCCATATCCTCTGTAAATTTTACGATTCTGGAAATAATCTTCGGGTTCGTGCTGTCATCGTTCCATCCCGGGTGTGTGGGTTTATTATCATTGTTTGGATCAGGGGTGGGATCGTGAATCCATAGTGGAAGACTAAAGTGTTGTAAGCTGACGACCGGCTTGATATTTCTTTTTATCAATGAATCCAGCATGGCATGGTAATGTTGAATCACTGCCCGATCATATTGCCCCTCTGATGGTTCAATTTTGCTCCATTCAATACTCATGCGATAGGCATTGGTATTCAATTGATATTGGGCAATATCAAAGTCTTTATCATAATTGTTCCAATGATCTGGCCCGGTTAAATTAGAGTGGCCATCATTAATGCGGTTAAGTTCTTCCCAGGCATACCAGTCATTGTTGGTGTTGTCGCTTTCAACCTGGTGGGCTGCTGTGGCGGTGCCCCAAATAAAATTTTCTGGAAATTCATGCACAGGATTTGTACTTTTATTAATAACTTGCACGAGTTCGGTTCCTTGCAATTCAAAAGTTGCTCCATCATCAGTTAAATCATCATCCTTATATATTACAGTTCCAGTTTCTTTATCAGAGAGTAAAATCGTACCCGTCTCATCAACGTCCATATCCATTAACTCGAGGACCTGATCAAAGCCCTTTTTATTGGGTTCAAATGAGTCATACATTGGGTTAAAATTATCAGTTATAGAATCATTATAAGATTGAGCTTTGTCTATTATTGTTGATCTTGAAGCTTCAATTGCACTATCTGCAGGGATATCAGTATGTCCACTTGAATAATAAACATCTGGGCTTCGTTTTAAAGCCATTGCCATAATCACATTCGTTGCTGGATTGATATTTACAAAACCTGGATTCTTTCGCATGGAATAATATTTTGGCTCATTTTCATCATTTGGTTTTGACCAAAGAATAAATGGCTCAGTCATACCAATTACGTTAATGAGAAATGAACCATCGGTTTGAATGTCACAGTTCATAATTTTTCCATTTGCATCTTTGACTAATACTCTACCTTTGATCGGTTCTCCAGATAATGCCATACCTTCCAATTCAATGGGTTGGGGAGGGACATTATCTGAATTTTTACAACCTGAAATCATTGTAATAATTGACAATATTACAATAAAAGAAATAGGTATGATTTTTAATAAATTTTTATTTTTAGACATTTATTGTTCTCCTTTTCATTTATATAAGTTCACTAAAATATATATGAAACGTTAAAGCCAAGTTGGTGGGTATATGATTTTTGGTGTTCCCAATTATAGTCAATAAAAGCGTTTGGATTTAAATTGGGTGGATTTTCTCGATCAATACAAATGACAAGTCCATAATGGCCATCAATAATGAATTTTTTATATTTATACCCAAATCCTGTGGTAAATAAATGTCTATCATTACCGGGCAAAGCAAAATCAACATAATTATCATGCAAAGGAGATTCATCAAATAAATAGCCAAGCCTGACAGTTAAATCTGAATTCATCTGATATTCTGCCCCAAAGCGATAGCAGTTGACATCACTCCATTCAGTCTTGTCAGTAAGGGGAAGTTTAATTGGGGTTCGTTCAGCAATAGGAACGCCTTCCGGTACATATTGTGTGCCCACACCATTTTGAAAATGATAGTCCACTTTATCGTATCTCGACCATAACGTTCGAACAATATCCGCTTCTACTGTCAAGTTATCAGTGATTTTGTATGAAAACCCAATTACATATATATCAGGCAATGAAATGTTGACTGCTATTTTGGAATCATAAAGCACTTCATTCATACCCAATGCCTCCGGAACATTTTGATATCTGATATCACCAGTTAATGAATATGCAATTTTTGAACGATAATTCATCCCAAACGCCATTTTATCATTAATTTGATAACGAAAAGACAGGTTAAAGCGATACCCAGGTTTTTCAACTGCAACTTCTTGATCAATATCAGGAAAAGAATTGACTGTGGAAAAAAGAGTATCTTGATTGTACTGGTAAAACAATCTTGCTTCTGGCAACGACATAGGGTCCAAACCAAGAGCAGGACTACCGGTAACAAGTCCTTCAATGACAACGTTCTTGGGATTTAATTTTCTCTTACTGGTAGTTTCAAAACTTTGCCGCGACACCCCAAATGCAAAAGAAAAAGAGTCATTGACCTTTATGGCAATATTGGGATTGATCTCCATACAAGCAATTTCTGCAGAATACATGTTGTATCGACCGAACCAATCTTCATTATAAGCATTGCCAAGACCATAAGGCGCAAATACGCCCAGTCCGAACCAAATTTTATCGGTAACCTGTTGGCTCATATAAAAATTGGGAACAAACCAGGTTTTATCCTTAACCGCTTCAAGACCACCACCGGGGTAATAAATATCAACGAGTCCGGTGTATGTGTTAGTTCCAGTAGAAATCTGCCGGCCCTCAAGCTGGGTAATGCCTGATGGGTTGTAAAACAGAGCTGATGCATCATCAGCTCGGGCAACAAATGCGCCACAAATGGCGGTGCCTCTCGAACTGTTTTCGTAGAGCGCAAAACCGGCGCCCCATGCCTGAATTGCTGCAAGTGTTAATGTCATTGCTGCAATTGCCAAAAAGTGCCTTTGAATCATCAATAAACTCCTTTAAAATTATGATTTATGATTGTTTAAAAAAATTAATATATTTCGTAAGGTTTTTTTTATGAAAAATATTGAACGTTTGTCAATTATGGTGTGTTGATTAACTGTTATCTTGATGTTTGTGGTAATCATCTTATGATTTTTTTCAATCCTCAAGGTTTGAAGTGATTGTATATTGTTCGTAAATATAAAAAATGAACTAACTTAGGAATGCTCGAAAAATAGCTTTCCCATTTATTGTGTTTCAACAGTTCAGTCTTTTGTTGAACCAGGATTACACTGAATAAGATAAAATACATTTTAATTCATTTCTTCGGTGTAATCCTGGTTCAACAAAATATAGAATGGGCAATAATTAAATGGGGAACTTATTTTCAGAGAAATCCTTGGGTAATAGTGTAATTTTGATATGATTCTTATTAGCATAAATTACCAAAAAAGCAATCGAAAATATTGCATTCAATCAATTAAAATTAAACTAAAAGATATTTCATGTTATCGCAAAAAATAATATTCATATTTTTATTAAAGGCGATTCATTTTTATGCCATCCTTTTTCAAAGAATTTGATCGTTTATTGCACCATGAGTAGATTGACATTGAAATAAAAACACTTAGGAATGCTCGGAAAATAAGTTCTTCATTATTCAATATTTGTTGATTGGTTTATGAACCATGATTACACTGAAAAAGATGAATAAGATGAAATAAAGACACTTTTATTTCATCTTATTCATCTTCTTCAGTGTAATCATGGTTCATAAAACTGAATGAACATTTATTTAATGGGGAACTTATTTTCAGAACGTTCCTTATATTTTATCGTATTCATCCTTTTTGAGAACTTTTTGAGAACTCATGGTGCAAAACCGACTCTGAACAGTTTGATATGTAGAATTCTTGAAATCAAATATTTTTAACATATTGAATTTATCGCTCAATCTATCCTTAAATTAATTATCATTACTTTTGAGCACAGCTAAAAAAGCGGATTGCGGAATCATGACCTTTCCAACCTGTTTCATTCGTTTTTTACCTTTTTTCTGTTTTTCAAGCAGCTTACGTTTTCTGGTGATATCCCCACCATAACATTTTGCAGTGACATCTTTTCGAAATGGAGAAATGGTCTTTCTCGCAATAATTGTCGAACCAATGGCGCCTTGAATTGCAATTTTGTACATTTGACGAGGGATTTCATCTCTGAGCCGTTCACAAGCATGTCGCGCACGTTCAACTGAACGATCACGATGCACCAATTGTGAGAGGGCATCAACACGTTCACCATTAATCAATATATCCAAACGCACAAGGTCACTGGTCCGATGCTCCAATATGTCGTAATCAAATGATGCATATCCTTGAGATACCGATTTTAAGAAATCATAAAAATCGTAAACCACTTCAGATAGAGGCATTTCAAAAATCATTTCTAATCGGTCCCCGCCCAAATATTGATAATTTTTATTAATGCCCCTTCTGTCCAGACACAGCTTCATAATTCCACCCATATACCTATCCGGTGTAATAATACTGGCGCGTATAAATGGTTCTTCAGTGCTTTCAATAGTTGATGGATCTGGATATAACGCCGGATTATCAATGGTCATTGAAGTGCCATCATTGAGATGAATATTGTATTGAACTGATGGCGCAGTCAGAATTAAAGATAAATCATATTCTCTTTCAAGACGTTCCTGAACAACCTCAAGATGCAGCAGTCCCAAAAAACCGCATCGAAATCCAAACCCCAGTGCAACTGAGGAATCTTTTTCATAGATTAATGATGCATCATTTAATTTCAATTTTTCAAGGGCTTCGGATAAATCTTCATAACCATCTGATGCCACAGGATAAATGGATGAAAAAACCATGGGTTTAACTTCAACAAAGCCGGGCAAAGGTGTTTTACAGGGGCTGGTCTTGAGGGTAATCGTATCACCACATCGGGTGTCGCTAACAGTTTTGACACCTGCAATCATGTAACCGACTTCACCAGCACTTAATTTTTTTTTGGAATGCCTTACAATCTGGAAAACCCCTAACTCTTCAACCTTATAGGTCGCTTTATTGGACATAAACATAACAATATCATTGGGCCGAACCAACCCACTGAAAATACGAAAATAAATAATGGTCCCTCGATATGAATCATAAATGGAATCAAAAATGAGCGCTTCTAAGGGGGCATCATCAATGGTTTCGGCCGGCGGGGGGAGTTTTTGAACAATGGCTTCCAATAAATCGGGAATCCCTGTTCCTTCCTTAGCTGACACAAGAATCGCATCATCGGGGTTCAGCCCCAGTTCGTTGTCAATCTGTTCTTTGACACGATCAATATCAGCAGCCGGTAAATCAATTTTATTGATGACCGGAAGAATCTCCAGATCATGCTCCATTGCCATAAAATAGTTGGCCAGGGTCTGTGCCTCAACTCCTTGACTGGCATCAATCAAAAGAAGGGCTCCTTCACATGCTGCCAAAGCACGTGAAACCTCATATGAAAAATCTACATGACCCGGGGTATCTATTAGATTTAAGGTATAGGTTTGACCATCTGATGCGCTATATGGCAAACAAACTGTCTGGCTTTTAATGGTAATTCCACGTTCTCTTTCAATATCCATTGTATCCAGGATCTGATTGACAAAGTTTCGCTCAGTCACCAGTTGTGCAGCCTGAATCAACCTGTCTGACAATGTTGATTTGCCATGATCAATATGTGCAATTATACTAAAATTTCGAATATGCTTCATTAAACTCTCACTTATTCATAATTTAAATTCAATATTTAAAATATATCTGTTTTTTTTAAAATACGCAATGCCATTTTGAGTATCAATGGGCGTCTAGATATCTTTTACAATCATTCGTACATCCAGTTCATTGATATCCATGCAGATTCGACAGGTCATTTTGATTGTCCCTGAATGAAGAATCAAAAAAAATTTTTTCGAGAAAATTCAAGAAAAATTGAGAAATTTTAAGAAAAAAAATTTTTTCAAAAATGGTATTGACCTTCATAACATCCCTATAATTTTATAATTACCTAAAATTGAATGACTCAAACAAATGAAAGGCCTTTAGAAAAGCAATAATTTTTTTCTTTAATTATTTCATTAAATTGAAAAACTATGCCATTTTAGATTTATCAAAAAATCCCGCAATAAAAAATTCAATTTTTTCCGAATTGACACTCTGACACAAATTAAATAAAAGTTGTTGCGTCTGGAACGAAATCAATTATTTTATTTGTCATAAACCAATTATTTCTGATTATTTCATAATTTTTTGTTTTTTTGTCTCTGGCTGAAAAACAGATCAAATATCTTCTAATAACAATATTTCCCAAAAGTTTGAGATTCGTTATTATGTCAAATTCAATGCACATAATTTGGCAAATGATACCCTTTTGATAAAAAATGATGGCAGTGCTTTTTTTAACTGATGGTAAAACATCAATTTCGTAACGAACAAATCTAATGAGAGATGACTTTCATTGGAACCTATAAATTGAAACCTTTTTAAATGTCCAATTTTGTTTTTTCCAGCTGCATGACATTATAACTGTCATTGGTTGACTCTTTAAACATGAAAAAAACAGAATTGGACGTTTCGCTTATAAAGCAAATGAATTATTAACCAATGAACGAAATCTGGAAAATAGCAAAACAATCAATTAAAGATCAAATCCCTGGTCACACATATCGTATGTGGATTGATGGTTTACAATTCATTCAGTCTGAAAATGATGAAATTGTCCTGGGTTGTCCCAATAGTTTTTCCAGAAACTGGATTAATCAAAAATATTTAGGGATTATTTCTGAGGCACTGCAGTCTGTTTCTGATGTTCCGATTACAGTCAAAATAGATATTGCATCGTCACCCAAAAAAATGTCATCCACAAAAAAAACAAAACAGGTGATTTCACCTGCTGCCAGAGCAGTTCCTGCAATAAAACAACAATTGACATTACCCAATATTCATCAACCGACAACTACTGGACAAATCTTTCAAAAAGGCTTTACATTTGATCAATTTGTGGTGGGAAAAAACAACGCCTTTGCATATAATGCCTCTCTGTCAATGGCTGCGAATAAACAACTGACTGGCAATCATTTATATATTATATCAAAAACAGGACTGGGCAAAAGTCATCTCTCCCAAGCCATTGGGCATGAAATTTTGAATATGATGCCTAAAAAACGCATTTATTATGTTACTGCTGAAAATTTTGCCAATGAAATGATTCAGGCCTTACAACAAAAGAAAATGAATCAGTTTAAAGAAAAATATCGACAAATATGCGATGTTTTCATCCTTGAAGACATTCATTTTTTAAGTGGAAAAGACCATACACAGGATGAACTGTCATTTACCTTAGATTCGTTGATTGGCTTTGATAAAAAAATTATTTTCACAAGCACCTATGCCCCTAACGAGATCCCTAAACTTCATGATAATCTGTCATCAAGGTTAAGCTCTGGTTTAATCACACAAATTGAATCGCCAGACTATGAAACACGATTTCGAATTTTGCAAAAAAAAGCGGACTTAAATGGTTATTTGATTCCAGAGGAAGTCAACCATTATTTGGCAACTGAACTGACCAAAAATGTTCGTCAATTGGAAAGTGCCCTGATTGGTGTTGCAGCACGTTCATCATTAATGGGAAATACAATTGATCTTAAACTTGCAGAGGCTGTTATTGGGAATATTTGCCAAAATCAGCAAGAAGTGACAATGGATAGTGTAAAAAAATTGGTCTGCAAGCATTACAAAATTTCTGGTGAAGACATTATTTCCAAATCCAGGAAAAAGGCGATTGTCATTCCACGTCAAATTTGTATGTATTTGTGTCGAAAATACACAGATCATTCTTTAGGTGAAATTGGTAAGAGCTTCCGACGACACCATGCAACAGCATTTCATTCGGTAACGACTATTGAAAAAAAAATGAAACAAAATAGCAACATTAAAAGACAGGTTTCCTATCTGTGTGATAAATTGGATGGTGATTTTTCCGAAGAAAAATCTTGAAATATAAACCATTGTCTGATAAATATAGATGCATAATAACTGATATCGTTATCATCATATACTTAACGTTTTGACAGAATTAGTCAGAAGGAGGAGTTCGTTATGTTTAATCGATTCCATTTATTATTGGTTGCAATCTTAATTTTTGACCTTGCTTTCATATCAATCAGTGTTGCTGAGATACAAGCCCCGCATTATTTATTATTTAAGCCCAAAGGCTCGGTACAACTTTCTCGAGATGGTCAAAACTGGGTTTCTATTTCGAGGAACAAATTTCTTTTTAACAAGGATCAGGTTCAAACTGGCAAGAATAGTTCATGTATGCTGTTGGATCAAAAAAATGGTACCATTCAATCCTTATCAGAACGATCGAACATCTTGATCAGCAAGCATGGTATTGAAAAAAAATATGGTCTATTAAACCCATCTGGCTCAGTAAAAAACCTTCTTGGTAATATGAGTAAAAAATATTTCAAAGCTTTGAGATATTCAGTTGTTCGGCGATCGGTGTCGAAATCCCCATCATTTGAGCTGAAAACAGCTAAAAAAATAACAATCAGTTCAAAATATCCAGATCTTGTTTGGCAAAATCTTGGGCCAGAATACAGTTACCGATTGTTCATTGATTCAAAACAATTTGACATTGCTCCAGATAACAACAAACCAACAATTCGATTTCAGGTACCGGCAATTAAAAGTGGAAAACACAAGTATTTTGTTAAAGTCTTCAAAGATGGTACCCCTATATATGAGCCTCCTAAAAAAAAGAAACTCTTTTTTTTATCTGAGCAGGAACAAGCAGAATTGTTGAGCCAAAAGAAAGCCATTGAAGAAATTGATCCAGAGAATGGATTTCTTTTAGGCAATTTTTTAGAAGAAAAAGGATTGATCGTCGCGGCAATGGATTGTTATCGTCATTTTTTTGAAAAAAATCCTGATGAAAATCAGATGCGTCCCTTTTTAATCAAGGTGTATAATGACCTTCGATTGAAACACCTGAAAAAAGCTGAAATTAACCGGTATAATGCCATTCAATAAAAAAAGGAAATTATTATGTTTGTGGAAAAAAGAAAACATCAGCGTCTAAAAATTAAAATCAATGCCAGAATTGAAATATCGGACGGGCAACCCATTGATGGTCAAACACGCAACATTAGTTTTGGCGGTCTTTTTTTTGAAACAGCTGAAACAAACAATACAGATCGCCTTAAATCGGGTGATGTCTGTACATTGACACTCATGCTAAACAATGATGAAACCAATCAAATACCTCTCGTATTTCAATGCAAAATTGCTCATAGCAGAAAACGCGGCTATGGCATGAATTTTATCTGTATTGAAGGATTGGAAGCCTATGATCATTTTGAAAAAATGATGGTCCTAAACAGTAGCGACTCCGAACTTTTGATGGAAGAATTGGAAAAAAACCCGGGCTTGATTGTCAAGGATGAATAAAGTTTTTAGGTTTCAACATTCACGATAAAACGTCTGATAAACCTGTTGAATATTCATTTCAAGTTTTTTTGCCAGTTTTTGGCAGCTTTCAAACTCCGGTGTCAACCGAATAGAACCATCGGGTTGAACAACCTCTTTAGCATCAATGCTGCCCAATTTTGTTTCAACTTTTTTTATCCGGCGCTTTAATACTTTTCTTTGAACAACTTGATAGCGCACACCAATGGTTGATGTTTCTTGTAATACCAGGTCGGTCAACCGATGTATGTCTGATGGCATACAAATGATTTGTAATTGATGGCCACTTCTGTTTTTTTTCATCAGAACCGGTGTGATTGAAACATCAAGTGCACCAGAAGCAGCCAGTTTTGACATAACAAACCCCAAACATTCCGGAGACATATCATCAATCTGAGTTTCTATCATTCCCACAGACTCACAGGTCGTATCTGATTGTTCGAACTGATATCTATTTCCCAAAACCACACGTAAAAGGTTGGGTCGATCTGACAAGGAACGAGAACCTGCCCCATAACCAGTTTTCACAATATTCATTTCAGGGAGTGGGCCATATGAACTTGCCAGACATTTTGCAAACAATGCGCCGGTTGGTGTGACAAGTTCATGTGGCACTTCAGTGCCATAGACCGGTACATCAGTCAGAATATTGACTGTTGCCGGTGCAGGAAGCGGCAATCGGCCATGCTGACATGTAACAAAACCGGTCCCCATTGGCAAAGATGAAAAAACGATGTGGTCAATACCCAAAGCTTCAAGCCCACAGGTGGTTCCTACAATGTCTACAATGGAATCCACTGCACCAACCTCATGAAAATGTACCTTTTGAATATCATATCCATGAATGCGGGACTCAACATCAGCCAGTTTTTCAAACATGGCAATACTTTTCGCTTTTACCTCTTGGGACAATGTACTTTTTTGGATTAAAACCCGAATATCAGGGAAATGTCTAATGGGCGTCGCACCAGTATGAACAATGGCTTGCGTACTAGAAATTCCCATGTATTTCGTTGTTTTTGTTTCAATGTATGTATTTTCAAGTTGCAATGATTCGATCATATTATTGATGACAGATACAGATAACCCTAAATCCAATAGTGCACCTAAAGTCATGTCTCCACTGATTCCTGAAAAACAATCAAAATATGCGATCATAATTTTTCCTGTATTATTGTTGTTTTTGTGCCATAACCATTCATATCAACCATCATATTTACAAAACCAATCTCTTGCAGTTTTGAGAAAAGTCTATCCTCATATTGCCCTTCCAAAAAATCCAGCAATTGATTCTGTCGTATTTCGATCTTTGCTGTCTCATCATTTAATCTGACACGTGCGCCTGGAAATCCCATATTGAACAGTATCAATTCTGCCTGGTGAATCATGGATAATTTTTCCATTGTAATATCTGAGTGATAAGGAATACGAGTTGCCAGGCATGCCATCGCCGGTTGATTCCAGTTGTCAAGCGCCATATTTCTCGCGAGGATCGCTATCTCACTTTTAGATAGATGCGCATCAAGTAATGGCGCTTTAATATCAAACTCTTCAGCAGCAAGTGTTCCAGGCCGAAATTCATTTAAGTCATCAGTATTGGTGCCATGTACGATACTTTCAATGCGAAATAAGTCTGCAATGTTGCGGATCGACGAAAAAATCATTTTCTTACAATGATAACATCGGTCAGGCGGATTGCGAATAAATTTTTCATTTAACATGGCCTGATGCTTAAAGACGATATGTCTGGCACCTGTCATATTGATTATGGTGTCAATATGTTGTGTCTCAAATGAGGAAAAAAATGGTGCCTGCGCAGTAACAGCAATGACATTGTTTTTACCAACGATATCTATTGCAGCTGCCAATAAATAGCTGCTGTCCACCCCTCCTGAAAAAGCAACAATAAGGGGCTGTAATTCTTTAAGAATTTCGCTTAAACGCCCTTCTTTATTATGGATATCATCAAAGGTATTCAATACATGCTCTTGTCAAACTTTTTTGGATCATTGGCTGTAAGGAACGTTCTGAAAAAAAGTTCCCCATTAAATAATTGTTCAAAAAATCATGGTTTCAAAATAATCCTCAATGGTTTCAGCGCGACGAATCATTTCAACCGATCCATCAGTTTTTAACATCAATTCCGCAGATCGTAGCTTTCCATTGTAATTAAAACCCATTGCATACCCATGTGCTCCGGCATCATGGATGACCACGATATCACCCGGGGCAACCTCTGGAAACGCCCTATCAATTGCAAATTTGTCATTATTTTCACATAAAGAGCCGGTAACATCCACCGTGTTCACTAAGGGGGCATCTTCTTTTCCCATCACTGTGATGTGATGATATGCATTGTATAAAGCAGGCCGCATTAAATTTGCCATACAAGCATCCAGGCCCACATATGTTTTGTAAGTTTCTTTGATATGTAATACCTTTGAAACTAAATACCCATGGGGACCGGTAATCATACGCCCACATTCAAAGTAAATTTTTATGGGATCCAGACCATTTTTTACAATGAACCGGCCATATTCATGTTGAACTTTTTGGCCTAGAAGTGCAAGATCTACTGGTTTTTGATCCAATCGATAAGGAATGCCGATACCACCGCCCAAGTTGACAAATTCAAGTTTGATATCCAGGTTTTCGTATAGTTCAACCGCAAGCTCAAAAAGCATGATTGCCGTATCCACAAAAAATTGAATTTCCAACTCATTGGAAGCCACCATGGTATGAAGTCCGAATCGTTTGATTCCCTGACTTTTCAGATAAGCATACCCTTCAAAAAGTTGATCTTTTGTGAACCCATACTTGGCTTCTTCAGGATTACCAATAATCACATTCCCTTTCCTTAATGGTCCGGGATTATAACGAAAACAAACCAGCTGAGGTAAACCACCAGCACTTTTTTCTATAAAATTAATATGTTTGATATCGTCCAGATTAATGATCGCGCCCAACGCTTTTGCTTTAATAAATTCATCAGCAGGGGTATCATTTGATGAAAACATGATATTCTCACCAACAATTTCAAGACGTTCTGATAAAACAAGCTCAGCCATAGAGCTACAATCTGTGCCAAAGCCTTCATCATATAGACTGAGAATTATTTTAGGAGTTGGTGTTGCCTTGACTGCAAAAAATTCTTTAAACCCTGGATTCCATGAAAATGCATTGTTTAAATCTTGTGCCACTGATTTAAACCCGCTTTCATTATAAATATGAAAAGGTGTGGGATAGGTTTGAATGATTTCTTGAATTTTTTTCAGATCAAATGGGATTCTTTTTTCCATATACATTCTCCTGAATTTTTTAAGGTCTGATTTTTTTCAAACGCGACCTATATACGATGTATTTATGAAAGGGTCAAGAGGTATTGTAAAGCATGAATAACAATCTATGGATGATCAATAACATCATGAATCTTAACTGCCATTTCTTTATGCGAAAAGGACTTTTAAGAAAAGAAATATGTGCATCAAGTACCCCATAATGTGCAATAACCATGCACTGTGGACAGACCTAAACCCGTGCCTTTTCCGATTGATTTGGTTGAAAAAAAGGTTCAAACATACTTGACATCGTTATTCTGTCCATTCCTTTTCCATGTCACTGACCATAAGGCAAACATAATCACCTGGATCTGCATCTGCATGAGCTTCACAAAAAATTTCATCTAAGTAAGCGGTCATAAGTTTTCGGGTATAAAAAAATTTTCGTCGGGTATGACAAAAAAAATCGTCAAATAAAAATGTACGATCCCGGCAATTGCATTTTGTTCATCCCTTTTGAAGTTCGTTCCTCATATATCTCTTTGATAATAGGGTTTCTTTGGATCGCTGACAGCATTAGCATATAAAGAATCCCTCTTGGAACCTTTCTTCCTTTTTTACTCAT
>Ga0272440_1002119_pt1 | contig 15680 bp, 18 predicted proteins | sample SSMMMBAug17_FD_192440 | JGI IMG/M metagenome (GOLD analysis project Ga0272440, IMG submission 192440) | Marine sediment archaeal communities from Little Sippewissett salt marsh, Falmouth, MA, United States - SSM-MMB-Aug17 | ecosystem: Environmental > Aquatic > Marine > Wetlands > Sediment ... | reverse complement strand
CTGAAGAGGAAGAAGAAGATGAATTTAAAGTGTTTTTTTCATCTTATTCATCTTTTTCAGCGTAATCCAGGTTCAAAAATGAGAATAATATATGCTTCCCCCATCTGTTGTATGCGCCCATAAACAAACTACAGCCACATAAATTTACTTTCACATTGAGGCTTTTTTGATCAGATATCTTCGTTTTCAGAATCTTCTTCATCAACAGGTGTTTTTGACTTTGGAACAATACTTTCAATCTCATTATTTTCTTCCAAAAAGCCATCATCCATATCTTCATCGGTTAAGTCATCTGTTAAATCAGATAGTTCGTCATCTATAAGCTCTTCATCTTCTGATTCTTCTTGTTCATTAAAAATTTCTTCAATATCCTCCCAGTCGACGAACAGCTCATTGGTTGACTCATCTGTTTCTTTAAAGAACTGAGAGACTGAATTTGCTATGGATACTGCCAAATCGTAAGGTGGAAACAAGTTATTGGTTCGTATGGCAGCAACGATTTTTTCAATGTCTTGATCAAGCACATTGGTTAATTGTTCGACCGGATACTTTTCTTCAGTCATTTCAGTGAATCGGCCTTCCCATTCCATATATTCTGTAATCAGTAAATGATCTTTTTTATCATTCATTGTAATTCTATAGCGTTGTTTCATTAAGAACTCCTGTTAATTGTTAATAAAATTAATATATCCATTGTTAAAATTTTTGTTTTTCATTAAGGTTTGCTTTTTTGGGGTTAATTATATTTCCACCAACAATTGTCATAACAGCTTTTCCTCGACAGTGCCACCCTTCAAATAAAGTATTTTTGCTTTTGGAATGAAAGGATTTTTTTTTAATGACATGATCTATCTGGGGATCAATAATGGTAATATCTGCTGGATAACCTGATGCAATTTTCTTTTGAGAAATTTTTAAAACCTTAATCGGGTTAACTGACATTTTTTCAACAAGCTGTGAAAAGGTTAAAATATCATCATGCACCAGTTGTAAACTGATGGGAATGCTGGTTTCAAGTCCAATTATGCCAAACGATGCCTGATCAAATTCAATATTTTTTTCCAGATCGGTTTGGGGTTCATGGTTTGTCGCTATTGTATCAATGGTTCCATCTGCCAGTCCTTTTCGAATGGCATCACGATCTTTTTCAGAGCGAAGTGGAGGATACATTTTGGCATTTGTATCATATTCAAGCACAGCAGAGTCTGTCAGTGTAAAATACTGAGGAGCTGTTTCTGCTGTAACCGGAAGCCCTTTTTCTTTTGCCATACGTATAAAGTCAACAGATTGTTCAGTACTGACATGAGCAATGTGCAAACGAGCACCTGTTAATTCACAAAGCGCAATATCCCGCATTACCATAACTGATTCAGCAGCATTGGGAATTCCAGAAAGCCCCATTTGTGTAGATATAATGCCTTCATTCATAACACCGGCGGCCAGTTGTAAATCTTCACAATGGGAAATAATTAATGCATCAAAACTTCGTGCATACTCCATTGCTCGTCTCATCAGTTGGGCATCAATGATAGGATGACAATCATCTGAAAAAGCACATGCCCCAGCCTGAAGCAGGAGGCCCATTTCTGTCAATGATTTGCCTTGAATATTTGGACTGATTGCAGCAATTGGATGAATACGTGTTCCATTTAATGATTGTGCTTTTTCAATTATATATGTTGTAATTTGAGGATGATCGTTAACCGGTTGGGTATCAGGCATGCAGCAAACATCGGTAAATCCACCACAGGCAGCAGCTTCACAACCAGACTGAAGGGTTTCTTTGTATTCCTGACCAGGATCACGAAAATGAACATGCATATCTATAAATCCAGGACAAATAATTTGACCTTTGGCATCATGAATATAATCTGTCTCATTATCAGAAAAAGGCATTTGTGATAGATTGTCAGGTTCAAGAACACCAACAATTTTTTCATCATTGATAAAAACAGTGCGTCTATCATTGAGATCTTGCGATGGATCAATCACTCTGCCATTTTCAATTCGAATGCGCATCCCTTGTACCTCCCATAAGCAAATAAATCAGAGCCATGCGGATAGCAACACCATTGGCGACCTGTTTTAAAATTAATGATTCAGGGCTGTCAGCAACATCGGATGATAATTCAACACCTCGATTGATAGGGCCAGGATGCATTATAAACGCATGCTTATTGATTGATTTAAGACGATCATAAGATAGACCAAATATAGTGGCATATTCCCTTTCAGATGGAAAAAAATAATTGTTTTGTCGTTCTTTTTGGATTCTGAGCGCCATGATGATATCAGCATCAGATATGGCTTCTTCAAGTGAATGCGTCACATGAGCACCAAGAGAATCAATGCCTGTTGGAATCATTGTACAAGGGGCGCAGACTGTTACTGTAGCACCCATTTTTGTAAATCCAATAATGTTTGAACGAGCAACACGACTGTGAAAAATATCACCAACAATTGTCAATTTTAGGCCTGAAATTTTTCCAAATGTTTCATTAGCAGTCATCAAATCTAAAAGACATTGAGTCGGATGAGCATGCATACCATCACCTGCATTGATCACAGAGGCATTGATATGCCTGGCAACAAAATGAGGTGCACCGGATGCTGAATGTCTCATAACAATGATATCCGGATTCATGGACTGCAAAGTAGCGACTGTGTCCAGTAGTGTTTCACCTTTGGTCATGCTGCTTGTTGATGCGGATATTGAAAAAGTATCTGCACTCATCCTTTTAGCAGCAACATCAAATGATGTTCTTGTTCGGGTGCTGGGTTCATGAAAAAAGTGAACAATTGATCTCCCGCGAAGGGTTGGTACTTTTTTGATTGGCCGTTCTGAAATTTCTTTTAACGCAGTTGCTGTGTTTAAGATATGGTCAATATCTTCAACTGCTAAAGAAGCCATATCCAAAATATGCTTTTTATGAAACTTTTTCATTTTGTCACTTTAGATGTGAGAATAGCTATTTTAGTAAATGTCCCAATCGATTCCAGCGAACGTTGATATTAAAAAAATCTGAAAAAGTCCAGTCAAATTCGCTGGTATCCCATGAGAAATAGACAATAAATGCTTTTCCTTTTAAAGCTTTTATATCCACAAAACCCCAAAAACGACTATCATAACTATGATCACGATTATCTCCCATAACGAATATACTGTTTTCTGGCACTTTAACCGGTCCATAATTATCACGAGGTCTGGACATCAAAGGTGATACGTGTTCATCGGTAAAATAAGCATGAATATCATCAACTTTTTTTTGATTAATGTATACCTTTTTATTTTTGATTTCAACAATGTCACCAGGAAGACCAACAACTCGTTTGATATAATCCTTTTTAGGATCTTTAGGATATTCAAATACCACAATATCATCGTATTTAGGATCAGCGCCCGGGATAATGGTGATGTTCAAATATGGTATTTTCACACCAAAGATGAATTTACTCACCAGAATATGGTCGCCTACCAGAAGGGTCGGAATCATTGATCCTGATGGTATTTTGAAAGCCTGGACGATAAATGTTCGAATAAATAAAGCGAGAATAATCGCAATGACAATCGCTTCAACATTTTCACGAAGTTTACCTTTTTCAGGTATTGTTTTTGAAGGTTTTTTTTTAGAGATGTCTGCTTTTGCAGCACTGTCTAAATCAGCTTTTTTTTTCAAGTTACAATTTCCTTAATGATAAATATTAATAAAGTACAACAATGGACAAACAAACGCAAGATGAAAGAAAGATCTGTTTTCTTTTGATTTTTTTTCAAACACTATCAAGTGTATTTATGATATTATTCCTTTGGTATGCAATGCATTCATCACCATGAATGAAGCTGCAAGCCAATTTGTATAAGCAAATAATTTTTTAAGATGTTTAGGTTTTGTTTTTAATGCAAATATTCCACCAAATAGTCCACCGATTATTGTTATAATAGCTAATGGAATAGCAGATGAAGGATTAAAATCTCCCTGAATCATATGTCCAGTAAAACCCATTAATGCAGTTGCTGCGATTAATGTCGATGCTGTTCCAACCGCTGTATGCATTGATACTCCGCAAATTAAAACCATTAGAGGAACCAGAAAAGATCCTCCTGAAACGCCAACCATTCCAGAGCTAAAACCGGTCAAAATAGTTATTGGTAAAACAATCCATAAATTAATCACATAAATGTCATTTCCGGCTTTTATACTGATGCTTCCCAAATAATTTTTTTTTGCATTTGTTTTATTCTCTGGAACAGGAATCAGCATAACTATTCCTGCAATTAATAGCATAACAGCAAATATCATTTTTAATGAAAAACCACTCAACAAATGAGAAAAATATCCTCCGCCAAATGCTGACAAAGATGTAAACGTTCCCATTAGAACTGCCAATATCCATGAAACAGATTTATTTTTTTGAAAAATAATCATTGCCGCAACAGAAGCTGAAAAAAGAATAAATTGACCGGTCGTAGCGGCTTCGTGCATAGGTATGCCGGTCATTGCCAAGACCACAACATAAAAATTACCGCCTCCTTTTCCCACCATGGTCATGGCAACCGCCACAATAAAGATAATAAAACCTGTTATAAAGATATGATTAGATAACATATCAAAAAATAATCTTATTTCACCTTGAGAATCGCTTTTAGAACTTTACCCGGTTTTAATGCATCTGTTAAAGCGGTATAGCCACCTTCAATAATTCGAACATCTAAAAATCCTTTGGATAATAAATATGCATAGGCGATAGATGCCCGGACTGTAGCCGGACAAAAAACGCCAATTGGTTTATTTCTAGGTAATTCATCTATTTTATCCGGAAGCTCATTAATCGGGATGTTTTTGCTCTCTATATTGGAATAAGTTTTCATATTTATAGAAATAGAATCAGCTTCTTGGGTAGAGCGAACATCTAATAAAAAACCATTTTCAATTTCAAAAAATTGATCCGGAGAAATTTTGTGTTTCCCTGTTCCGAAAAATTCTAATGTAAGTTTTCTGAGAACCTGTTCCATGTTATTCTTTCTTTTAAAAAAAGATTAAGGAAAGCTCAAAAAATAACTTCCCCATTTTATGTTGATCGTACAAAAAGGTAAGGTCGTGTAGAGACGTAGCACGCTATGTCTCTACAGTACATTTACCTCAAAACGAACATTTAAATCATAATTAACTGATTGGCAATGTCTCCTGAGGAGCACCCAATAAAAAAGAACCTTTTTGAATCCATTGTTTTAATGTATCTGCTATTTCTCGTGCCTTTACCATTGATGACAGGGGAACAGTTTGCACTTTTTTGCCTTCAATTGAAATTTCACCACTTTTTAATTCAGCGTAACTGATGCGTCCATAATTGTTTTTACGTTTCAAAGCATTATCATGACAATAATCAATAATATGTGTAAATAAATTGTCATCAGAAACAGATGTATATCGGGCCATTTCTTCATTTAATATGGGAATTGGTATTCCTAATCCAACTGCCAACGAACATCCATAGCCTAACATGCTAATTCCAACAAGCCATTGGTCGCTCATTTGCTTGAGATTTCCCATAACAAACAACGTTCCTGATGGTTTCATTGGTGTATCATTAGAGGCTCTTTCAACATCAGGATTATGCTGGGTTCCATAGAATGTGACATAACCAATTCCACCACCCAGAAAAATACGTGTCCCAATACCAATGGTTTTAAATAGTGGATCATTGAACAAAGGACTGAGCTGACCTGCAGAACAATAATTAGCATTGTTCATTTTGGGTTTTAAGACTCCCATGTATGTATAAATGGTCCGATTACCTGTGTTGATTGCACAATTATAGTTCTGATAAGCATTTCTTGGATTACATAATGTCGCCATTGGAATGTCGGACAGCTTAACTTTTTTTTCAATAGAACGATTGGGGTAGCAATCTGTCCCATAGCCAGAGGCTTTAATAGTAATTTTTTTTCCTGCCACCAGATCCTGAATAACATGGCCGCCACCATAATTAAATTCACCGGGATATGCCTTGTTTAATGGATCATCCATACAGGGTTCTGTTGCGCCTAAGTAACAATCAACAGCAGCAATACCGCCATAGGCTGAAACATTGTTCAGACTGACTTGAGACGCCCTTATTGGGGGGCTGGAATGCCCAAAATTAATAAAAGCGCCTGATGAACACATTGGTGCGAACGTGCCTGTTGTCACCACATCAACTTCATGAGCAGCCGATTCAGGCCCATTATCATTAACGATATCAATCATTTCTTCGGCTGTAACAACAACAACGTCGCCATTTTTTATTTTTTCATTAATTTCTTTATATGTTTTTTGAACCTTGAACTTTTTCATTTCATTATTATCTCATAATTTTATAAACCATTATTCATTAATTCGCGTACAGACTCAATTTTATTCGTAATATTATACTTTATCCAATTTTTATCCCACCATTCCAAAGGATTTGTAAAAAAACCATGGACCAAAATACTGAAATGAAGATGATCTCCTCCGGCAAGACCGGTTGTTCCGGTATGACCAATGATATCACCTTTATTAACAGTATTGCCAGTTTCAATTGAAAAGCGGTTTAAATGAGAGTAAAGCGAAAATAAACCAAATCCATGATCAATAATGATAACACGACCATATATACCTAATTTATCTGCAAATATGACGCGACCATAATTTGCAGCAGGCACAGGAGAATGATAGGTTGATGCCAGATCAATTCCCATGTGTACCTGATGATCAACAACTTTTCCCTTATAACGATATGTTCTTCTGTCAGCAAAAGTTGAACGTGTTGCGGATCGGGGTAATCGGATAAATGTACCTTTCCAAAATAATATGTTTTGTGTTTTTTGACAGGTGGACAGGATCGTTTCAAAGTTTGCCTGTCGTTCTTCCCTGTTAATTTTAATAAAACGATCTAACAGACTTTTTTGAGGATCAGGTTCAGGATCTAATTCAGGTAGTTTTTTGCGCAAAAACCGATCGGTAATTCGAATGATATCCTGTTTAAATCGTTTCTTTCGAATATTATAAGTAAAAGGTGCTCTAACCAGATTGTGAGCCTTGTCTTCAGCACGAACATACATTTCTGTATCTGTCTCCTGGTCATGGGATACAGCAAGAAAAGCAACATAAACCATAGTATCTTTATACATTCCAGTCATTCCCGGAAAAAAAACGTCGCCAACTTGAACACCGCTTACAGTATCTTTTTCTGAAACTCGATATATAACCAGACCAGCCCCTCCCTGATTAAAATGATGCCTTCGAGACATAATTTCTATCTTGGGCGGGACAGTGTCAACAATTACACTCTTCTCCAAATATGTATTATTGCCTTTAAAAAAATTCCACCATGCATGATCCCAGGTAGCAATCCTCAATATTCCCTGGCCATCAGGGAAAAAACTTTTTTTGGGCTCAAAAGCAATATTGATCAGATGCTTATGTTCTGAACTTTTTCCTTTTAACAAGTCTACTGAAAAATTTTTTTCATAAAGTACCTGTTCTTTGCCATTACTTAAAAATGCAACCCATATTCTACGAAGGCCACTTTTTTGATCAGCGGCTTGAATTGAAATATTGGTGTTCAAGCCCATATATTTCGGACAGTCCAAAACTTGAATCAAAGGAGATTCATTTTCAAACCGGACGATCAACGCCCATGTAATGATGCATATAATAACACCTATTAAAAAGACCAAAAATCTGACCTTAAATTTTTTTAACCTCGACTGTTTTTTTCTCATAATATCCATTTTTTAAATTTACTTACATTACAAAAGGTTATGTTAATTCATTTTTTATTTTTTCCAATTAATTCGATGCAACATAACAGTTTGATCAGGACTAATCAAGGGTGTTTTTCGTTTCTTGACTTTTCATATGAAGCGGGTTAAATGAATAAAGAGATAAATTAGAAAAACTTAATCATTAAATTTATGCAGTTATATTGATATACAAATAATTATTCTGTTTAACGTATTGATATCTTTAGGTAATACCGATTTCAAGTCTTTTTTTTCAAAAGATAATAAAATCAAAATCTTAAAAAATTTTTTTTCCCTTTCAAAATTGGTGCCGTTTTGATAAATAAATAACGAAAAAAATTTCAACAGGAAAAAAGAGGAGGATTTTATGGCTCAAGAGGTTGGCGTTGGAAATTGGGCAATGGGTCATGGCAGGCCTTTAGTTTTTATTGGAGGACCTTGTGTCCTTGAGAACCTGGAAATAGCCTTAGACATTGCAACATATTTAAAAGAATTGACTACAAAAATCGATATGCCATTTGTTTTTAAAGCGTCTTACGATAAAGCCAACCGCACATCAATTCATTCCTTTCGTGGTCCAGGAATTGTTAAAGGTCTGAAAATCCTTGAACAGATCAAATCACGTCTTAACATTCCTGTTTTATCAGATATACATGATGTATCGCAGGTAGAACAAGCTGCCGATATATTAGATATTATTCAAATTCCGGCGTTTCTTTGTCGTCAAACAGATTTATTGGCACAAGTCGCCAAAACAGAATCTTGTATAAATATTAAAAAAGGTCAATTCTTGGCCCCCTGGGACATGACCCAGGTGATTAAAAAAATTACAGAATATGGTAACCCAAACATTATTTTAACCGAAAGAGGAACCAGTTTTGGTTATAATAATCTTGTTGTTGATATGCGTGGCCTTCAGATTATGAGAGATATAGGTTTTCCGGTTGTTTTTGATGCCACTCACAGCGTACAGCTTCCTGGCGGATCTGGCTCATGTTCCGGCGGACAACGTGAATTTGTACCTTTATTGGCAAGAGCAGCCGTTGCTGCTGGCGTTGATGGCATTTTTATGGAGGTATACCCTGATCCAGAACAAGCACGATGCGATGGGGCAAACTCTGTTTATCTGAATCATTTGGAAACCATATTAAAACAGATAAACACAATACATCGAACCATACATCTTTCAGGTTAATTATGTGGCGGATTCATATTCGCATAATATTAATAATAATTATTATTACAGTTATTAGTGGAATTATTTTTGTGCTGACCAGTTATCGTTATCTGTCAAAACCAGAAAGTATAAACCTGTCAAAACTGGCAACGAATGTTGATATTGGTTTACAGACAGTCCATCACGTTGCGGTCAAAGATGGAAAAAAAAAATGGGATCTTCAATCTGAATCGGTTCAACATGTTTCAAGTGATAGTTTTTTTTCACCACTGACATTAACTTTTTTTCCAAATAAAGGAGAGGCCATTGATCTTTTGAGTGACAGAGGCTGCGTTAAAGATAATAAAAATATTGCGATTATAGGAAATATTGTTATTAAACAGTCTCCCTGGACAATATCATGTGAAGAATTAATTTATTCTTACACAAATGATGATATCTCAGCAAAAAATAATATTTCCATTTCAGGGCCAGGGGTTAAATTAACAGCAAATGCATTGAGTTATGATTTAAGCACAAATGTTGTAACGATTACGAACGATGTTTCAATCACAATGACCCAAACGAAAGCATTGAATAGATAGATAATCAGGAGCATATGTATATTTTTTCATCATATCCATACAATTATAAATTGAAAAGTCGAATGACAATTTTTTTCAGATGCTTTTTTTGGGTATGTATGTTTCCCATATTATGCTCAACAGAGACGTATGGCAATGCATATAAGTATTCCAGTACACAACCCATACACATTCAAGCGGATAAAATGATAGCGCAACCTCAAAAACAATACGTAGAATTTCAAGGGAATGTTCGTGTTCAACAAGACAATATGCATTTGCTTGCCGATCATTTATTTGTTCACATGGCTTCCTCAAAAAAAATATCATCAATGAATAGAGATTCTGTTCAAAAAATTAATGCAACCGGACATGTAAAAATATCATGGACAGATTATCAGGTTGAAGCAGATTCGGCTGTCTATATTGCCAATGAAAATAAACTTGTGATATCAGGAGATAATGCGCGATTATATCAGGGAAAAAATACAATTTCCGGCTCAACCATTACATTACATATGAATACCGAGCAAATTGAAATAGAAAGTAAAAAGGGTGAACAGGTTGAAGCTGTTTACGAATTTTCAGAAGATGACATAAAGTCATTCAATAATCAAAGAAATAGTAATCATTAATGGCCACTTTATCTGTACATAATTTAACCAAGGCATATTTTGGGAAACGCACTGTTGATTCTGTGAATTTGTCTTTGGATCATGGAAGAGTCGTTGGATTACTTGGCCCCAATGGAGCAGGCAAAACAACAACTTTTTATATGACAGTTGGCTTGATAAAACCAACTGGTGGTAAGGTTTTTGTTGATGATGAAGATATCACTGATGCTCCCATGTATATTCGTTCTCGAAAAGGATTGGGCTATTTGCCTCAGGAAGCATCTGTTTTTAGAAAACTTACTGTTGAAGAAAATATTTTGGCCATTTTAGAAACCATGTCACTGAATAAAACTGAACAGTTAAAACGCACTGATCAATTATTGGAAGAACTAAGGATATCACATATTCGAAAAAATAAAGGATATATGTTATCAGGTGGAGAAAGACGTCGGTTAGAAATATCAAGAGCTCTGGCAACGAATCCATTGTTTATTTTACTGGATGAGCCTTTTGCAGGTGTCGATCCTCTGGCCGTTGTAGACATACAAAATATTATAAAACAGTTAACCCAAAGAGGAATAGGTATATTAATTTCTGATCACAACGTTCGAGAGACATTGGGGGTTTGTGATCACGCATATATATTATCTCAAGGAAAAATTATTGAATCCGGTTCTCCAGAACATATCGCATCAAGTAAGATTGCTCGAGAGATTTATCTTGGAGAATCCTTTCGTTTATAGGAACAATTAGTCCTGACAATGTATCTGAACTTTATTTAAGACATTAAATTACAATTAAATAAAGGTTCATTTCTTTATTAATTGTATTACCAAAGAAGAAACGAAATAAAAATGGCATTGGAACTCCAACAGCAACTCCGCCTGACGCAACAATTGATCATGACACCACAATTGCAGATGGCGATTAAATTATTGCAGCTTTCTCGTCTTGAATTGATGGAAATGATTTATCAAGAAATGGAGGAAAATCCGACCATTGATGAAGTCGCAGATGTTTCCACCGCTGACGAGACAACGCCTGAAATCAATGTTTCATCTGAAGTTAAAGAAGTAACTGTTGAAGATAATTTGCAGCATGAAATTGATTGGAATAACTATATTGAAGAGTATAGCTCTTCCGGCAATGTCAGCTATGAACCAGAAGAAAGAGATACGCCTCAATACGAAACATTTGTTGCAAAACGCAAGTCTCTTGATGAACATCTTTTATGGCAATTGCTCATGACATTTCCAACAAAAGAAGAAGAAGCAATCGGCAGTCTTATTGTTGGTAATATTGATGACAATGGTTTCTTGACATCAACAACCCAGGATATTGCTGAATCAGGTGGTTATGAAATCGAAACAGTTGAAAATGTTTTAACGCTCATGCAAACATTTGATCCTATTGGAGTTTGCTCTCGCAATCTTGAAGAATGTTTGTATATTCAAGCGAAAGTTTTAGGATTGGAAAACACAATCGTTACAGATATCATATCCCACCATTTAACTCATCTTCAAAACAAAAATTATAATGCTATTTGTCGGGCATTAAAAAAAGATCTCAAAGATATAATCGTTGCAGCAGATATTATTAAAAGCCTGGAACCCAGGCCTTGTCATCAGTTTAATAATGAAGAATCCCAGTATATCAGTCCGGATATTTTTGTGTACAAAGAAGCTGATGATTTTGTTATTGTTCAAAACGATGATGGAATGCCTCGCCTTAAAGTCAGTCCTTTTTATAGAGATGCATTACGTCAGGAAAGCACTGTGTCAGGGCAGGCAAAAAATTATATCCAGGATAAGTTACGATCGGCAACCTGGTTAATTAAAAGTATCCACCAGCGACAAAGAACCATTTATAAAGTCATGGAAAGTATTGTGCGATTTCAAAGAGAATTTTTTGAAAAAGGAATTGCTTACTTAAAACCAATGGTTCTAAGGGATGTTGCAGAAGATATTGATATGCATGAATCAACCATCAGCCGCGTCACTACCAATAAATATGTTCATACCCCTCAGGGAATATTTGAGTTGAAATATTTTTTCAACAGCTCAATTAAACGCGTTTATGGAGAAGCTATTGCATCTGCAACTGTAAAGGAACGTATCCGCCAGATCATCCAAAATGAAGATAAAAGAAAACCATTCAGTGATGACAAGATTGCACAAATTTTGAAACAGTCTAATATCGAAATTGCACGGCGGACAGTGGCAAAATATCGAGAAATGCTCGGTGTACTGCCATCAAGCAAACGCAAACAACTATAGGAGAATGTGTATGCAAACATCAGTGACCTTTAAAAATTTGAAACCTTCGGACGATTTAAAAAATTACATTGGCTCAAAGCTGGATCGTTTTGATCGGTATTTAGACAATCCGGCTGAAGCCAATGTTGTTTTTTCAATCGAAAAGTTTCGACACATTACTGAAGTCACCATTATTGGTGATCGTTTAAATATTAATGGTCGTGAAGAACAAGAAGATATGTATTCAGCCATTGATATTGTTCTTGACAAATTAGAAAAGCAAATTAAAAAGAGCAAGGGTAAACAAAAAAAACGACGCAATCAAAATCGAGGAAAAATGGATATGTCAGTTTTACCCTCTGAAATACCCGATTTTGATAGTGAACCACATGTTGAAATTATGAACATAGATTATAAGCCCATGAGTGAAGAAGAAGCCATAGAGCAAATGAAAATTATTGACAATGCATTTCTTGTGTTTACAAATGCGAAAAGTAATCGTGTAAATGTTCTTTACAGAAAAAACGATGGTAATTACGGGTTAATCCAACCTGTAAGTTCATAAAAAAGTATTTACATACATAAAAACCTGATTAACCTTGTGCATTTTTTTGATGCACAAGGTTTTCGTTTTAAAAGCATGTTGGCGTACAAGTTGCATAGTTTGTATTCCAAAAGAGAGGTGTTCAATGAGAATCGTTGATGTGTTAAATAAAAAAGCAATTATCCCTGACTTGAAATCAACCGACAAAGAAGGTGTTCTTAAGGAGTTGTCCCTGCCAGTTGCAGACTTAGTTCATGTCAAACAGGATGATCTTATGAAAGTGTTAATTGAAAGAGAACGTCTGGGAAGTACAGGAATTGGTAATGGTATTGGTATTCCTCATGGCAAAATGAAACATCTTGATCAATTGGCATTATCCTTAGGCATTAGTCGCCATGGTATTGATTTTGGTTCCATTGATGGACGACCAACCTATATCTTTTTTCTTTTGGTTACACCTGAACATTCAACAGGTATGCATTTAAAATTATTGGCGCATATTTCTAGAATTTTAAGAAATGAAATGTTCAAACAAAAATTAATTAAAGCTAAAGATGTGGAAGAGCTTTATACAATTATTGAAGAAGTTGATGATAGTATTTAAGGAACACTCCTGTTGATTCTTATTTAAGTTTTTTTTGAATATTTTTCATGGATCATCACGTACAATATTTCCTTATCTCCCACTTTCCTATCATACAAATAACAAAAAATTACATCCGGCTAAAGTTGCCAAAGCCATAATCCAAATCAAAAAATTATATTTTCTGACAACATAAACCTGTTATTTCCAAAACTTTATCAATAAATGACAAAAGATCATCCACAATACAAAGATCAGATATATTAAAAATAGCTGCGTTGGGGTCGGTATTTATGGCAACAATATATTCTGAGTTAGCCATACCGGCAACATGTTGACTGGATCCTGAAATACCACAGGCAAGGTACAAATCTGGTGCTACTGTTTTTCCTGTAATTCCTACCTGATATTTATAAGGAAGCCATCCCATATCAATTAATGGCCTTGAGCCTGCAATGGTTGAACGTCGAAAAATTTCAGAAAATGATCTAATTTTTTCCAAATTTTCAGCCTGTCCAATGCCCTGACCCGCTGCCACAATAACATTTGCATCATCAAGTGAAGAATCGGTATTAGCAGGCTTGGAAATGTTTTCTATCATCACCGGGCCTTTTTTTACTGGTTTTGCTTTCAAATGTCTGATTACGCCAGCTTCTGTTTTATCTGTTATTTTGGAAGAAAATGTTCCCGGCAGAACTGTAATGGCAGTTATTTTTTTTTGGGAACAAATATGTGTATCAAATTTTCCATTATATATAAATCGCGTGTAAACCAGTTTATCATCACTTTTTGTAATTTTTTTAACTCCTGTAATACAGGATGCATCCAGATGAATTGCCAATTGTGGCAGAAAGGACAATCCAAAAGATGAATGCCCGGCTATAATAATATCTGGATTTTCAGCACGAATGTAAGGTTCTAATATTTTTCCAGCAATATCCAGAAGACTGACTGTTGATTCGGATTTTAAATCATCAGATTCTATTAAAGTGACTTGTGTCCCTTGTTGAGATAAATATTTTGCCAAGTTTTCGAGTTTTTTACCAATAAGAATTGTATTTAATGAAATGGGCATATGATTTCCAATACTGTTTGCACAGGCAATCAAATCTTTTGAAACAGGGGATAGGTTATTATTTATATGCTCTGCAATCATCAATACTTTTTTTGTCTTTTTCATATCAAAACATTCCTTTCTTTCATCATATCAATGAACTTTCTTGCTTTATCTTCAATAGACCCTTCCAAATGTACCCCTTGCCGCAATTTTTCAGATTTTTTGATCTGGATAATGGATTGATCATTTTTTTCTTTTGATGACGTTGATTGTACAATCGTTATTTCTCTGTTATTCGCTTTTAATAATGCAGAAAGGCTGGGATATCTGGGGGTATTGATACCAGCCTGGATCGTTAACAGGATGGTTTGATTTTTATTCAAGTTACTGTAAAGGAATTCCCTGATACCGCCTTCTCTTTCTCTTTCTAAATAAATCTTGTCTTTCATCAAGTGAATGTTCACAATGCCTGTTATAGATGAAATGCCTAATCTTGCAGCCAACATCTGGCCAGTTTGGGCATTCATTTCATCTTCGCTCATAATGCCAGTTAATATGAGATCATACTGTTTATCTCTGGCAAAACTGGCAAGTTGTGATGAAATATCAGATGGAGAGCTATAAGATTTAGAATCATCTGGAATGATAAAACCATTATCGGCTCCCATTCCCATAGCGCGTTTTACAATGGAAATAGAAGATTCAGGGCCTACAGTAATGATATCTATAACAGTTTCTTGAATTTGTTCTTTGATCGCAATTGCAGCTTCAACAGCATGTGTATCAAATCGATTCATGCGGTATTTCATGTTTACAGGGATAATCACTTCAGTTCCTTGCGAATTTACATGTAAAAATTCCATATTTTCAGGCACTTGCTTTATACAGACAAGTATTTTCATTTTTACTCCTTTCTTTTGTATGATTGTCTAATTTAATAATGACTCTGTCATTGCATCCTAAACCAAACCATAGATAGGAATGCAAGTAAAGAACAGGCTTTTTTAATCCCAGCGACTTGGGATATAAGTAAGCGATCATAAATTTTCGGGTATATTGTAGTAAATTATTTATTTAACATGCTTTGGGAAACTCTGTATTCTAAGCCCTGAAAGGGCG
>Ga0272440_1002118_pt1 | contig 15680 bp, 7 predicted proteins | sample SSMMMBAug17_FD_192440 | JGI IMG/M metagenome (GOLD analysis project Ga0272440, IMG submission 192440) | Marine sediment archaeal communities from Little Sippewissett salt marsh, Falmouth, MA, United States - SSM-MMB-Aug17 | ecosystem: Environmental > Aquatic > Marine > Wetlands > Sediment ... | reverse complement strand
TTGCTCTGGCTGAATTTCAGTTCTTTGAATCCATGCAGATGGTTACGGAATGCAGTGAACATTTCCTTTTCTTCCTCTGATTGCTCATCAACAAAGGAAATAATAATTTTTCTGAACATTTCCTGAATCAATAATTTAAATAAACGGGCTGCCAGAAGAAAAATACCAACAAGGGGTGAAATAAAGGCGAAAATATACAACCAACCAATAAAGAGTACGATATATGCCTGAAAAGATTCCATTTCTTGGGCTAATGCATTGCTAATAACTGGCGCATCTGCAATGCAAAGAAAAATATCTGACCGGCTATACTGCTCAAACTCTGATAATTCCGCATGACGCACAGTGTTTGCTACAGTCAAAACCATATCCTCCACTGCCATTCCTGCCAAAGCTTCTGTTTTCTGGTGACACAGATGTCTGGAAACAAGAAATATAGTGATTGTTATCACCAAAACAATGGCGTAGTACAAATACTGATCCTTTGAATAAATATTTAATGCTGCATTAGGAAAAAGTACCAGTAGTAAGCCTCCGGATATCCCGTTGATCACAGAGAGAATAACGATAGTGATGGCCTCTTTTTCAGACGCAGACCATATGAATTTAAACAGATTCATTGTCTATAGTGTCTTCTTTCTTTTTTTTCCATTTCGTCAATACATCTGTTAAGTTTTTTGGCCAGTCCCAGGGAGTGAATATCCGATATCATATTGAAATGATTGCCAGAAGTCTCATGCATTTCTATTTTTCCACTGGTAAAGGTTTTCCAGTCTAGCGGATTCTTCATTTTCGTATCAAATGGTATTTTTTCAACGGGTTTGAAAAAAATGATATTGCTGCTGATATGACCTGAGGGCCTGTATTGGCACAGAATTTTATTGTGATATTTGTGGAGTTTCAGATGACGTTTGGCAACGTCAGGTGCTATGTAGGGAGACAACAATCCAGAAAGCTTCATCTCATTAAATATATATAATAATTTTGCCTCTTTTGAATTATGGCTATCTAAGTCTTTAAACGTCATGTTAGCCGCAGGTTTCAAACGTTCCAGCATAAATTCAATGTCATTTTCTTCAATAGTGTCTGAAAAAGGTGATGGTGCATCAATCATTATGACAGCAAGAACCGACTCTCCAAGCTTTTCAAGAATAAATGCCATTTCAAAAGCAACAGTTCCGCCAAGGGACCAGCCTGAGAGAATATAGGGGCCTTCAGATTGAACACATTTTATCGCCTTTACATAAGCACTTGCCATTTCTTCAATGGATGAATAGGGTTGCTCATTGGATTCAAGCCCCCTTGCTTGTAAACCGTAAATCGGACGTTCAAGTCCCATATCAGATGTTAAGCGGACAAATCGAAAAACATTTCCCCCTGCTGCATGTACACAAAACAAAGGTCTTTTTTCACCTCGGGGCTGCAGTGGAACTAATGGAGTGTATTTGGGCATAGCCGAGTCTTGATGCAGAATGCTTGCAAGGGATTCTATGGTTTTGCTTAGAAAGAGAACAGAAAGTGGAAGATTTGCATTAAATTTTTTATTTATGGCTGATACAAGTTTTACAGCAAGCAGAGAATGCCCTCCAGATTCAAAAAAGTCGTCGGTTATCCCCACAGGAAATATATCTAATATATCCTCCCATAACTTTACAAGGAGCATTTCCATTGTATTTCTTGGCGCTACGTAAGTTTTAGCGCCTTTTGCTCTGCCAGGCTCGGGAAGTGCTTTTGTGTCTATCTTTCCATTGGGGGTTAAGGGAAAATCCTCAATAAACATAAATACGGAAGGTATCATATAATCAGGCAGCTTTTTCTTGAGATAATCACGATAGTCTGATACATTTTTCGTCTCCACTTCATTGACAATAACGTAAGCTGCTATAAACTTATCCCCGTTTTTGTTTTCCTTCACAAGCACAGTATTCTCTTTAACTGATGGATGCGCTGATAATATTGTTTCAATTTCTCCCAATTCAATACGGTATCCCCGAATTTTGACCTGCTGGTCCATACGACCTATGAACTCGATATTGCCATCGGGTAACCAACGCGCAAGATCGCCTGTTTTATACATTCTGCTTCCTGCTTCTTCGAATGGGTTCGCAATAAATTTTTCTGCTGTCAATTCAGGACAGTTTAGATAACCTCTGGCAAGGGCAGCCCCTCCAATATACAGCTCAGCAGGAATTCCTTCCGGCACAGCTTGTAATTCATGATCAAGGATGTAAACTTTCCGTCCTGCTATCGGTTTGCCTATAGGCAAGTTTTGATGGATGTCTTTGATCGCGTGGTGGGTCAGGTCAAAAACGGTTGTTGTGATAGTCGCTTCCGTTGGACCATATTCATTCACTAGCCTGGCAGATACATCTGCCAAATTATTCCATAAACGGATCGTAGCCGGCTGAATTTTTTCTCCGCCGATTATAATAAGGCGCAGTTGATTTTTCAGGAAAGCTGGTGGAAGGTTTTGCCAACTTTTAAGAAGTTGGTGAAAATAACTCGGTGGCAAATCAACTACTGTAATTATATATTCTGATATTTTTTTAGCAAATGTCTGGACAGACCATGCTTGCTTATCATCTCGCAGAATTAGAGACGCGCCAGTGATTAATGCTGAAAAAATTTGTTCCAGGGATACATCAAAACTGGGAGATGCAAACAGGAATACATTGTCATCCTCATTCATCTGATATATATCCACAATGTGACGAATATGATGGGTCAGCGAACCATGTTCAGTCAACACACCCTTTGGCTTACCAGTGGAACCGGAAGTATAAATCAGATATGCCAGATCATCCTGGCTTAACGGCGTTGCAGGATTTACAGTTGATAAACTTTCAACAGTATCCCAATTACTGTCCAGACAAACAACTCTGGCTTTTGTTTTATATCTCAGACTGCCCTGTGTCAACAAAACTGAAAGATTCGCATCCTCTATCATAAAAGCCAGCCGTTCCTCAGGGTAATTAGGATCAAGGGGAACGTAAATTCCGCCTGCCTTGAGGATGCCCAACAATCCCGCTATCATTTTGGCAGAAGGTTCCGCACAGATACCGACCAGCATTCCTGGTTCCATTCCGAAATTTTTCAGGAAATGTGCTATCTGATTGGCATTAATGTTCAGTTCTCTGTATGTCAGATGCTCTTTTCCGAAAACAAGTGCTATGGCATCAGGCGTTTTTTCAACCTGTTCCTCGAATAAGTGATGGATACATTTGCTTTTGGAATAATTGATCTGGGTATCATTAAACGCCACCAGAATTCTGTGTTGTTCTATTTGAGTCAACAGTTGAAGGCGGGAAATTTTTTCAGACGGATTTTTTACCACGCCTTTAATGAGCATCTGAAAATGTCCGATCATACGATTTATGGTGTCAGAATTAAAAAGATCGGTATTATATTGAAAAAAGCCGGCAATCTTATCGCCTTTATCCATGGTATGCAGTGTAAGATCAAACATAGATACACAGAATCCAAAATCAAAGGGGGTACAACTTAGTCCTTGCAGATCAACACTTTCATAGGATAAATTTTGGAAGACAAACATGATCTGAAAAAGCGGATTGTGGGAGAGACTTCTTTCAATATTAAGTTCATCCACAAGCTTTTCAAATGGAAACTCTTGATGATGTTGCGCTTTCAGCACAGTCTCTTTCACATGTTTTAAAAAATCTGTAAAAGACAAATCTTCTGTAAGTCTGAATCTTAAGGCAAGTGTATTTAAAAAAAAGCCGATCAGAGGCTCCAGTTGTTTATGATTTCGATTAGTAACAGGTGTACCAATAACGATATCCTTTTTTCCAGTATATTTAAAAAGCTGTATTGCAAACACTGCATAAAGGGACATAAAAAGCGAAGTGTTATTCTTTCTGCTTAATTGTTTAATATGTTTTGACAATTCTGCATCAATTTCAAAATGAATCCTTTCTCCTGCAAATGTTTGCACCGAAGCTCTGGGGTGGTCTAAGGGAATCTCTGTGAAAGGAGGAGCGTCCTGAAGGTGTTTTTTCCAGAAAGTCAGATGCGATTCCCCGGCTTCACCTTCAATCCTGTTTTTTTGCCATTGGCTGAAGTCTGCATACTGCACTTCAGGCAGCGGCAAAACTGATGGTATGTCTGCAATAATTTCCTTATAAAATGTGCTCAGTTCTTTAAAAAATACATTAATGGACCAGACATCAAAAACAATATGATGGATGGCAAACAGCAATATATGTTCATCTTTTTCTAATCGGGTAAGGCTTACCCTGATCAGCGGTCCTTTTGACAGATCAAAGGGCTGAATAGCTTCCTCGTAAACAGTCTTTCGTGCCCTTTCATCACGCACTTTTTTGGAAACTTCAGACAGGTCTGTCAACCGCAATTTAACATTCAATTCTGGAAGAATTACCTGAAAAGGTTCGTTGTTATCCTCTGATTCCTTGAAAACAGTCCTTAATACTTCATGCCGCCGTATAATCTGATTCAATGCTTTTTCCAAAGCTCTAATATTGATATTTCCCAGGGCTTTTAAGCATAAGAGAATTTTATAAGTATGGGCTTGTCCCTCCAGTTTATCCAAAAACCACAACCTTTTTTGTGAAAAGGACAAAACAGGATGAATCGTCCGTGAAAGCAATGGAATAGCCTCATAAGCATTACCTTTATTTTTTATTGTGGTAATAATTTCCAATTTATGTGCTGCCAGATTTTGAAGAATCGTTTTTGTCAAAACGCCCTTAGGCGCACTATATCCGAGTTTGCCATTCTCTTTCACCCACAGTTTCACATCCTGTTTCTCAAGATAAGACAACAGTTCTTTTGTCTGCATTAGAGTTCCCCTTCTTCACGGTACTTATCAGCATCAGCCATATGATAAAACTCATTCACCGGTGTCCATAAATCCTGTGCAGTCTTATCTGGGATACCTCCAAGCAGAGAATGTACAAGCAGATGGGTCTCGTCCAGTTCAAACAGATGCTTTATTCGATGAAAATCAAAATTTCCAATCTGGCACAACCCCAAGCCATAGTCTGGTGCAAAAGTTTCTAACAGTTGTGAGATAAGCCCTGCTTCAATCACTGCATAATGAAGGCTTCGTTCTTTATACAAGGGGATGATGGCTTCCATCTGGGCAATCAGAAAAAGACCGAACGCTGCCTGTGTAAAAATTGGACGGTTTGTAAACGTATCATAAATGTTTTCGGGGATATCCGGATTACTGGAAAGAAGCATAAGACGATGCGCTTCAGGATGATAATAATATATTCCGGGTTCCACCGATTCCACTCTTTCCGGCTTTATATACAAATACATTTGAACAGGATATGTACCCCCTGCTGATGCGTAAAGATATTTGGGATTTCCGGAAAGACTCCCCTGACGCATGCAGGATAAGAATTCACTGAAATTTTCAAAGGAAATTTTATCAGATGAAAAACGACGATAACTGCGCCGTAACTCATATTTTTTTCTTATATCATCCGATTGCGAGGACAGAAGCTCAACAGAGGGTTTATCAAGATGGCGTATTCCCTGCTGCATGTCTTTAAATGCCTGCCGCTCATCAGGGTCAGCAATAAAAGCAAATTTTTTTAACATATTTTCAGGGCATCCTGAAATTGCAGCATCTTCAGAACCTGGTTCAACCCAGGGCTGATCTACTGCCTCTTCATAAGCCCTGGCGAGCTGCTGAATGCAGGGATTTCTGTAAAAATCATCAATTTCAGGACGAAATCCAAGTTCTGCTTCCATTTGATTTGCAATTCTGATGACATGAATGGATGTGGCCCCGAGATCCAACAGGTTCATCTCATATTCGATTTTTTCGGTTCCTAAAATCTGCTCAACAATACTGGCGATGGTTGTCAAAGATTTTGAGGATTTGATATCCATCTTTTTTTCGGTTGAAAATTGTTCACAGGAAGGTTCGGGCAACGACTTTCTGTCTATCTTTCCATTGGCTGTCAACGGCAATTTATCCAAAGCAACATAAACAGATGGAAGCATATATTCGGGTAGTTTTGTTTTTAGAAAAAGCCTCAGGTCATTGGGCAGAGGTGCAGGTGTACAGGCAGGTACAATGTATGCAAACAAGTGTTTTTCTGCATGTCTTTCTCCTCTTGCTTCAACAACAGCTTTTTGGATATCCGGATGACGGGTAAGTGCAGATTCAATCTCTCCCAGTTCTACACGGAAGCCCTGTATTTTAACCTGAAAATCTTCTCTTCCCAAAAATTCGATGTTACCATCAGGAAGATAACGCCCCATATCTCCGGTACAATATAGACGTTCCTTCGAACTGGGATGGATAATAAAAGCCTTATCAGTTTTTTCTTTGTCCCCCCAGTATCCTTTTGCAAGTCCGATTCCTCCGATATAAAGCATGCCGGGAACCCATATCGGACAGAGTTCCATTACATCATTTAACACATGGAACTGCTGATTTGTCATGGGTTTGCCATAAGGTATGCTTTTCCATGACGGATCAACGTCTTCTATGGGATATAATATAGACCAGATAGATGCCTCGGTTGCACCACCAAGACTGATAATCTTTGGATCGTCTGTTATCCGTTTTATTTTTTCAGGAAGGCCGGGTGGAATCCAGTCCCCGCTCATCAGTATCAGATTAAGGGAATCTAATCTCATACCGGAATTATTCTGAACATATTCCGAAAGAAGTCCCATGAGCGAAGGCACAGTATTCCAGATGGTTACAGCATTATCATTGACTCGCTTTGCCCATTTTGACGGATCTCGCAGATCAGACGGTTTTGGCATAACCACTGTTCCACCGGCTGCAAGAATTCCAAAAATATCATACACGGAAAGATCAAAATTGAGAGAGGAAAGCGCAAGCACGCTGTCCCTATCGCTGACATCAAAACGTTTATTTATATCAAGTATTGTATTCACAGCACCTCTGTGATCAATCATAACGCCTTTGGGCAGACCCGTTGAACCGGACGTAAAGATGACATAAGCCAGGTCTTCGATTTTTTGACTGATTTCAGGTCTTTTTGTGCTTTCGTTAGAAAATGTATCATCATCTACTGTGAGACATTGAATATTATTTGGCCAGTCAAAGCGATTACTTAACCATGGTTGGGTCAGTACAATTTCAATTTTCCCATGATCCAAAAGATAAATGAGACGCTCCTCAGGTAATCCAGGATCAATGGGAAGATATGCTGCGCCTGATGCGAGTATTCCCATCACCGCAGCCACCTGTTCCCATCCTTTTTCCATAACAACAGCAACAAGTCTGTTTGGAGAAGCACCCATTTTTATCAGTTTATTTCCGATCTGATTTGAATTTTCATACAATGACTTGTAGGTCATGCTCCGGTATGGAGAAACCACTGCAATATTTTCTGGCTTCTGTTTCGCCTTTGATATAAACAGAGAGTGAAGCGTATCTTCTGGCACCTGTGTGCGGGTAGCATTGACTTTTTCATACAGCTTTTTTTGGTATTGGGGCAGAAGTTGTATCGTTGTTTCATGCCAGGTTTCATTCCAGGCAATATTATCCAGGGCAAGTCTTTTCAGAAAATTTACATAACTGTGAAACATATCATCCATAAGCCCTTTTGGAAAAAGTTCTTCAACAATATTCCAGCGGAGTATCAAATTGCCGTCTTCTTCCAGGGCAACATGATCAAGCCATACTTGTGGTGTCTGAGCAACACTGTAAACCGTCTTTCCCAGCCATCCGGTCATACTACGTTCTGTGGTTTGTATTTCATCAGATAGAACGCTCGTCATTACAACAGGCATGTGGGCTCCAGGTTTCTTTTTTTGTTGTTTCGCTATTTCCCTTAGCACTTCTATTCCGGTGAAAAAACGATGTTGCAGATTCGTCCAAAGCCTTTTTTGCAATTGCCTTGCCCTGTTTGTAAAATTGTTGTTTTCAGGATCATCTATTTCCACAAGCAGTATGGAAGTAAAATCTCCAACCAGATCATTTACCTGGGGATGCAAGGGTAAACGGTTAAAAATCGTCAGGTTAATGGTAAAAGCGGGAAGTTTATTCCAACACCGGATTATATCTGAAAAAACAGTTAATAACAAACACGAAGGCGTTATGTTTATTTTTGAGGCATACGCTTTTAAACTGTCCCAGGATTTTTTATCCAGGCGATTGCTTTTTTGTATAAACTTTGGCTTACTGATGGAGGCAGGATTTGTGGATAAGGGTAATTCTGGCATGCCTGGTAGTATGGAGATCTGCCTGAGCCAGTAATCACGAGACTGTTCATAAAGCTCAGACTCCTTAATTTTTTCTGTCATTAAAACATAATCTTCAAATGATATTTCCAGGGGAGGCAATTGGGCTTGCGGATGATTGTAAAGTCGTTCCAATTCGCTGAAAACAATATATCGACTCCGGGCATCAAAAATAAGCCCATAAAAGCTGAAATGGATTCTGAAATGGTTATTATCCATATGGGAAATACGAATATCAAACAAGGGCCATTTGTCACTGGATAACATCTGATGGGACAAACGTTTTCTGGTGGCATTTAATTCCCATTGCAAATCATCTGGATTCAATTTGCGAAGATCTAATATTTTTATTTTATAATCAGGGACTTCGTTTAGTATTTCTTGTCGTCCATCGGGTAAAATAACAGCCCTTAGCATATCATGCCGGTTGATCAGTTTTTGCCAGGCCATATTGAATTTCAAGGAATCAAGGTTAACACAATCCACCTCTGCATAGCCGTGAGTCATATTGCCGCCTAATTCAAAAGCGCTTTCCTGACCCGCCCAGTATGCTTCCTGAGTATCTGTCAGCGGAAAAGGCTCATGGCGATTTCTGACGACAGGTTGAATCTGGAAATCCAGGAGGGATACTTGTTTTACAATTTCTTTTTCATAGCCGAAAGCCTTTGCCAATTCCCATGTGTCATCGCATAGAAAATCTTCTTTATATTCCTTTTTCCAACGGTCCGCCGCAGTTGAACTGATCCCTTTGTGTGTATGAAACTTGGGATCACCCATCATTCTCGCCAAAGGATTAACACCGTCTGTCATCCGTTTTTTTCTATCTTTTTGGGGCATCAGCATGTCAGGATAGAAATTAACGTTTAAAAATTTGCACAACTCTCTTACCTTTGCTTCAGGATTTTTGACCAGATCTTCAAATTTTATTTGTTGCTTTCTTTCTTCAGGAATATTCTTTAAGAAAGCGTTAATGTTTTCATGACTTATCAACCACCACAATTCTCCTTTTTGGCGGGCTGAGAGCGAAAAATCTTTTTTATTTTCATGCGTTATCGCCACACCCAGATCAACTCTCGCTTCTTCAAAAGAAAACACCATACCGGCAGGATGGCGCAGAAGATGAATGTAGAGCGGATTTTCAAACTCAGCTTCCGCACGTTGTAATACCTGGGGATTAAATGCATAAGGCGGTGTTTTATCCACAATAATTTTATTATTTAACCAGGCTTGCATGAGCGCAAAAAATTCTTTGGTTCCCAAATCTTTATCTTCGAGTTCCGCCATGATTTTTTTCGCTTCTTCCATATCGCAATTTCTGATCTCCATTACAGCTCGAATTAACCCCTCTTTTATAAAATCCGTGCGCCCTGAAAATGATTGTTTACGCTCTTTTAAGGTATTATAGGAGAGAAGATAGAGTTCCGGGGGACTGAAAAGTTCCGGATTTCCACCTAAAATAACACGAAGCAGCGTGGAACCGGAGCGTGCCGGAGATAAAATAAAAATGGCTCTTTTATTCTTTTTGCCGGACAGATCTGTTTGAACCCTATTCCCTGAAGAAAGCCTGTTTCGCAAATATTGTCGCACATAATCAATTTGCTCTTTGTTTAACTTTTCAGTAACAATGGTTTGTTCCGAATTTTTGTTAAAGACTTTTGGATAGTTTTCCTTAAAATAATTTGCCAGGTCGGAAATGGTTGGTGCATCGAAAATAGCGACAGGATGGAAAATTGAATTCATTTTATTTTGCAACTTATTTATTACCATGACCGCTTTAATGGAATCTCCACCAAGTTCAAAGAAATTGTCATGAATTCCGATTGTTTTAATGCCAAGGGTTTCCTGCCATAATTCCACCAAAAGCTTTTCTATCCAATTGGAAGGAGAAGCATAGGCTGTGTCAATACCGGATCTGTCCATATCTGGTGCGGGTAATGCTCGCCGGTCAACTTTTCCATTTGGCGTGATCGGTAGTTTGTCCAGCATAACAAAAGCAGATGGAATCATGTACTCAGGAAGTTTTTGTTTTAAAAAAGTTCTCAGTTCACTGATTACAGGAACAGGCTTTTCCCTGCATAACAAATAAGCAACAAGACGTTTATCTCCTGGTATATCTTCCCTCACAATAACTGTTGCTGTTCTTGTTGCCGGATGTTTACATAGTTCAGCTTCGATTTCTTCGGGTTCTATTCTGTGTCCGCTGATCTTTGTCTGAAAATCTATGCGCCCCAGAAACTCAACATTGCCATCAGGTAGAAATCGACAAAGATCTCCTGTTTTGTACATCAGTGAATCCGGATCATCACTGAATGGATTGGGTATAAACTTTTCTTTTGTCAGTTCAGGTTGGTTGAGATAACCTCTGGCAAGGCTTATGCCTGATATATGCAACTCTCCTGCATCCCCCGGAGGAAGAATCTGAAGATCACTGTCGAGAATATAGAGTTGTGTGTTTGGCATAGGAAAACCGATATTCAGATGACCAACTGCCCGGTCATATTTCATCGTAGATGTCCACATTGTTGCTTCAGTAACGCCATAACCGTTTATAAACTGACAATTTTCAGACCATATGGCAGCTATTTCAGGAGGACAGCGTTCACCCACTGCAAGTATAACCTTCAAATCGGTTAACTTTTCATTATCCATCACACTTAATGCTGATGGTGTAATTGTCAGATGGGTGATTGCGTGCTGATTTAGAGTTTTTGCTAATGCGCTACCCGGCAAAAGATCTTCTTTTGGTGACATGCACAATACACTCCCTGAACAAAGCGCCATAATAATTTCCCATAAAGAAGCATCAAAACCCAGTGATCCAAGCTGAAGAATTCTTGAACCCGGGTGAACTTCAAAAAATTCAATCTGAGCCTTTATAAGGTTTGGCAAACCGCGATGTTCGACCATTACGCCTTTGGGACTGCCTGTTGAGCCAGATGTATAAATCACATATGCAAGATGTTTTGGATCAGGATATCTGCACGGATTTTCAGCAGATTCCCTGTTAATGACAGCCTGATCTGTATCCAGATTCACTACAGTAGCTTTGCCACCAGAAATTTTATGGATTGTTTTTTTATGCAGTAATAAAAAATTTAAATCTGCATCTTCCAGCATATAAGAAAGACGATCTTCCGGATATTCAGGGTCCAGTGGCAGGTATGCACCGCCCGCTTTTAAAATACCCAATATGCCAACAATCATTTCAACAGAGCGATCAACACATATCCCCACAATAATTTCCGGACCAACGCCGACAGATATCAAATAATTGGCCAATTGGTTTGCTCTGTTGTTAAGTTCTTGATATGTCAAAGTTTCATCTTTGAACACCAGCGCCAGGTTGTTGGGCGTTTTTACAGTATATTCTTCAAAAAATTGATGCATACACTTGTTTCTTTCAAAAAAAAATGGTTTCTCATTTTTATATTTAAAATGTTCATTAAAAGTCTCTTTGAACATGATTTCTCCACTTTTTTTTAATTAATGAATTCCAAAATTATTCACTCTGTGAATCAGATATGCAATATCCGCTTTACAACCCGGCACCCGAACTCTGCAATAATGATCATTCATTTCTGAACAGGTTATCGCAAAGTGTTCACCAGACACAGTGTTAACATCAAGATCTTTTAGCCATTTATATAAGGGAATTTCTTTGTGATATGCCAGAAAAATCGGCACATCGCAGTGCGTGGGCCAGATGTGAAACCCTTTTTGTCTGAAGGATTCAGTAATCTCTTTTTTACCCTGCCGAATGTAATGCCTGCTCTTTAGCAAAAAATCATTGATGGTGGGCAATACATGACAGGCAAGATCAATGCTGATTTCAGCGGGCGTAAACTGGATGATGATTCTTTCAAGATATTTAATCAGCGTATTGGGAACAATACAATAACCCAGTCTGATAGACGCCATGCCTAAGGCTTTTGAAAAACTTCTCACCACAAAAATATTTGGCAGATGATCTGTCAAATTCATGGCAGAGCTGGTGACCGGCAGATAGTCGGCAAAGGCTTCATCTACGATTAGATAAGTACCTGTCTGCTGACAGGCTATGGCTATACGTTCAATAGATTCCACAGAAAAAAACAGTCCGGTGGGGTTATTCGGATTATCCATAAAAACGACTGTGGGCTGTGTTGAACTGATTCTTTTAATGATCTTATTAACCGTAAGATCTAAATTATCGGCTTTGCCAAGTTGTGCTGAAATATATTTTCCTCCGGAAAGCAGCCATTCTTCTATAGGTTCGGCAAACTGGGGACCAATTCCCATCATAAGCTTGGGATGCTGTGTAAACAGTTTAAAGAACAAAGTTGAAAGCATTTGCATGGATCCGTTGTGAAAAAACAATCTCTCGACCGGTATATTCGCGTACTCGCTTAGCCTGGCAGAAAGTTGTGCAAGCAAACCTGGATCGTAATATTTATCAACTGGCTTATGCATGTAAGTTTTCCAAAAATCCTTAACTGCTGGAGGCTCTCCAAGGGGATTGGTTCCCAATCCACAGTCTATGGTATGCCGCTTTTTTGCATAAGTATCAAATGGGGCTAATGCGTTGGGGTTTAAAAATTTATGTTGTTTCATGGGGTTGCTTTTCATTCTCACTTCTTTAATTCAAAATCAATCTGAATATCCAGGTCAGCCATTTTTTGTTTATAAGCGGCATCAAAAATCACATTTTGTTCGGGGGTGAAATGATTTTTCCAATCACCGACTTTCCCCTTTCGCAAATGTTTATCAGGAAAGTCACTGGACTGCCAGTTTGTCTTTGAATTGGTCTGCATAGAGGTAAAAGTGCTTTGGATGGCAATTGAATTAAGCATCTCTTGTGAAGCAGGGATATTGAGAAATGCTGATATTCTGGCAATCACCGGGTCAAGATCTTTGTGCATATCTTCGTATGTGACGATAAGTATATTCTCAGCTTTCTGCGCGGCCTTCCACCATTCTGTGACATGGGAAAACCATAACCCGTATAATACGCGGCCACTGACAAACAGATCAAAAAAGGCATTCCAGTCCCCGGTATAGGAAATTGGCTCACGGTTTGACATAAAGTGATAAAAAGAAACCGCTACATCTTTTGGGTTTCGCAACATATAAATATATTTGGCACGACTTTTATTTATTCCGGGCATGAGAGAATAAGGAAGGTGGCTCATAAAGCAACGTTGTCCCTTTGTTTTTTCAAGACTTTTAATCTGTCCCATTCCCACTTTTTTTTCCAATAAAGGAACGGATTCAGCCAATGTTTTTTCACCTTGTTCGGCATTACTGACCAGAAGGTGAACGATTTGTCTCATCCAGGCTGTACCGGATTTGGGGTAAGCCACAATAAAAATATCTTCATCACGAACATTAAACATATCTTTAATATTATTTACAGCAGCCGTATCAAGTGTTTTGTCGGATGAAAACCATGGAAAAGGAAATGAAGCGCCTTGTCCGTCCTTAATCGTCGTATATTGATAATTAAGCATTTTTTAGTTTATTCGTCCTCCGTCAGTCTGGATTGCATTTCTACATAATTCCTGTAGCTTTTTGACATCAGGATGATCAAACCCCCTGACAACATCCTTTAGAATTGAACGATAGTAAGCTTCCAGTTCTTTACCTCTTAATTTTTTGATATTTTCAATAAATTTGACTTCAGTCAATTTTTGGTTATCTATGGAAATAGGGAAAGAATACTGGTCTATATTGTCAATAATAGAACTCAAAGACTTTTTTATCAACCTTTGCTGGATAATATCAAGCAAATCTCCTTCATAATATCCGCTAAGATATGCACGGGCCGAATGTGCTAAAAATTCTGTGGGAAATGTTCTACCCACCAATTTAAAAACATCAATGCCAATTTTTTCATATTCCTTAATATCTTCAGGACGGATAAAATGCGATTTTATAAGTTCAAGTGGATTTAGCAATCTCTTCATACCGCATTTGGGCAAAAAAACTTCATCATGGGTCTCTTTTGTTTGATCTTCTCTTGATGCGCGTCCCACAGACGCATAATGTGCCTGTCGATCCGGGCAATATGCAAGACATGGTGAATTGACGATCAACTCCACTTTGCACTTTATTTGATTTACTATTGCAGCCAATCGTTCAAAATTCCTGTTGATTGTATAAAAATCTGCAACAATACGCTCTACTCCCATCTTGTCGTAATATTGGGCTTCATTGACTGTATTCACCCCTGCAATTACCGAAACAACCACGCCAAAGTCTGGAAATTCGTTGCAAACAAATTCGATTAAAAAAGGATGCGTAATTGTTAATTTTTCAACCCCTGCATCATGAAGATATGCCAAAAAAGTTCTCAATGATTTCAGCCATGTTTCATTTTTCTCCGTTCCGTCCAGTTCTGGCGCATTCATGATATAATTGAATTCAATACCTTTGGAACGGGCATAAGATATATGAGCCTCAAACTCTTCCTCTGTGATATTGGGCAACTTATCAGGATGTCTGGCGCTTCCAGTTAATGAACGTGGAAAAGAACCATAAAATTCTATAATCCTTGATTTTTGATGCTCTTGATTGAGCGTTGCAACTATATCTACAAGTTTATTGTCCCAGGAAGTTGCCAATGCAAATTTTGCCATATTTATTTCTCCTAATTATTTCTCCTACTAAGAACATAATGACTCAGTTAAAATCATATCATATAAAAAATATATATTGTAAAAAAACCAAAAAATCAATGATTAAATATTGTTACGTGAATCAATACCCTATAGATGCACTTTAGACGATATGGCTTTTGATGAAGTTTTTCAATAGTGCTGATAGTTATGACAGGTAAGGATGAAGGTGTATACTCTTCTCGTATCGTTTCTTCAAGTGAATCCTTTTCATTCATTTTTCGGTTTGCTGTTAATAAAATCATATTATTTTTTGTGCAAACTGCCAGAATCTATCTGTAGAATCATGAGGAATGCCTAATGATTCAAACAGTGTTAATTTTATTTCTAATAAATCAGTCCATCCTTCAGCTTGTAATAAGCCCCAAAATAACATAGCGTGGCGTGGCCTTCTATATTGTGATCAGCAAGAATTGTTGTTATGCGTGACATTTTTTTAGCTTTCTAAGAATCAATTCTTTTTTAAGCATTTCTTTTTGCAAAGATAAATTTTCGGGGAAACGAGACTTTTTAGTTCTTTTACGCCAATATTGCTCAATTGTTTCATTATTTTCTAAAACATTTTCATATTCTTTTTGAACCTGATCATAATTATTATTAATAGAGTCAATTGCTTCAGAAATCTGAGGATTGGACAGATTTAACCAGTCCTGGATGAGATGTTGCGGCCATTCTTGTTTCCAAAGGTGTCATTGTTTTGAATATCTCCAAAATATGGAGCAATATCATTGATTAAATCTATTTTGAGATTTATTTGTTCATTGTGTTCATTTCGAATTAAGTTGACTTGCGTGTAGTTTTCTTCAGCAATAA
>Ga0272440_1002117_pt1 | contig 15683 bp, 10 predicted proteins | sample SSMMMBAug17_FD_192440 | JGI IMG/M metagenome (GOLD analysis project Ga0272440, IMG submission 192440) | Marine sediment archaeal communities from Little Sippewissett salt marsh, Falmouth, MA, United States - SSM-MMB-Aug17 | ecosystem: Environmental > Aquatic > Marine > Wetlands > Sediment ... | reverse complement strand
ATTTTTGTTATAATCGTCATATTCCGATGCCAGAGGGCATTTTATTTTTAATAGCAATTCACACTTTTCTAATATTTCATTTTTATGAGAAATTATTGCGCCGTTCGTTTTATATTGTTCATCTGAAAAGTTAGACTTTTTCCCGGCATCTTGTTCAACATATACCGTGTGGTTTTGTTTTAGCAATTGATGAGCCTGGCTTGGAATCAATGCAACCCGATTTTCATCTGGTTTAATATCTTTTAATACACCAATGTTCATTTTAATTATTTCTTTCAATCGTTAATCATATCCGCTAATCATATCATATTTTTTTGCGGTATGATATGTCAGAAAAGCCATAAGTCCTCTGCTTAATAAAACGGTTATTGCAGCACCTGTTGCACCGTAAAAAGGGATAAGAAATAGCGCCAAAATAAAACCAAAAAGGGAAAATTTTACCGCAATATTTTTCATTTCGTGATCTTTTTTGAATATAAGAAGCGTGTTACTTCCAAATACCACTGAAATTGATAGAAAAAAAGGACTTAAACCTAAAATATAAATATACAATAAACTATTTTGCATAATATGGCCAAATATAAAAACAAATACATTATTTGATAAAGTGATAATACCAACAGAAAACAAAAAGCCGACGATCATGGTTACTTTAGATATTAGGCTGAATTGTGAATAGTTATTGTTTAAGTATGGGTAAGTGACGTTTCTGATAACATATATAAAACTATTAAAAATATTTATTATTCTTGTGGCTAATGAAAAATAACCGACCATTTCCATTGATGAAAAGAATCCCAAAAAAAAAGTTGAAAAATTGTTGTACAAATTAGGCATAAAATCGACAATAAAGACATTCCACGAATCTTTAACATAAGAAATGATTGTTTCACGGCTTTGCCATTGAAATCCTACTTTAAATTTTATTTTAATAATCAGCAATGAAATCAAACCGGCAACAAAAAATCCTGATGATGACAAAATTGGAACCATAAAATAATTTTCTTTTTTCTGTACGAATATAAATATAGCAACTGTGAATAAGGATCTCGCCAGGATGTTCATATAAGTTATATATTTCATCCGTTCCATCCCCTGAAAAAACCAGACAGGAAATGAAACCTGACCGATAACTGTCCCAAAGGTATAGATAAAAATTATTGAATGAACTCTGAATTTTTCAAAACATAAAATAAGAAGGCACAAGAATATAAAGCATAAGACCATCAAAAACAGTTTAATCATCATTACAGCACTAAAAATTTCAATTATTTTTTGATGATCATTTCGGTTAACTGAAATTTCTCGTGTTGCTGTTAAACTAAAGCCATATTCTGTAATAATTAGAAGATAGGCAATCGTTGCATTTGCAAATGCTAATAGACCGAAATATTCTGCACCCAATATTCTGAAAAGATAAGGAAGCGTAATTAAAGGCAGTATATAGTTAACGCCCTGTAATAGGGCTAATGAAAAAAAGTTTGAAAATAATCTTTTAGTATCATCTGCCTTGAACCATGCTTGAAAATCATATTTTTGTTTTATAGTAGCCCTGTTTATATCCGCCACAGTGGTAAATCCCCAATTCTTTGGTTGAAATTTTTTCAAATGTTGCAATCGAACTTGTTTTTTTTGTCGTGGCCCAACAAAAAACATGTCAAACCTAATCATTTTATTTATCACTATTGTTCATACAGCTGCAATTCTTTTTTGGCCTTTAAGATTATACATAGGAATGTAAGATTAAGCCGGCTTTTCTAAGAACCTCCAATAGCCTGCAAAGTCAACCTGAATATGAGATGCAAGAATAAAGAAAGTTATTCAATTGTTTTTTCCTTCGTCCTTACAGATTAACTTGTTTAAAAAAGGTATCCTTTCGTTCAGCTTGCTTTCCTAAAAAAAAACGAGATCGAATTCCCCTTTCCACGCACCAGATAATAATGTTTCAGGGAAATGTGAACATTACAAGGATTTATCATTTGACTTGCCGGCCTGAATATGTTACGGATGCGCCCAAATTATAAACATCGTAAATTAAAAATGAATGAAAATACCCGACAATTTGTAAAAGATATTGCTTTTTATAGTAGCCTTGGATTATCAATAGCGCTTTCGATATTCATAGGCTTATTTGCAGGTATTTTTTTGGATAATTTATTGGGCTTAATGCCAATCTGTACTTTGAGCGGATTAGCATTGGGAATTGCAGCCGGGTTTAGGAATATTTTTCTGGCAATGAAAAAGAGTCAGGAATTATAGTTGAAAGATAGGCAACGAAAAGTTGTACTAAAGGAAATAATAACGTGGACACACAAAAACGCATATTAAAATGTATTGTTATTTCAAATTGGGTATTGTTTGTTGCCGCTACATTTGTTGGGTTTGTCTGGTTGCCAAAATTATTTGCAATGGGGATTTTAGCCGGTGGATTAATTGTTACTGTCAATTTTCATCTGCTTTGGCGAACATTAAAAAAAGCCTTTGTCCCAGAACGGCTTGTCAGTCATCATGTAGTCATTGCTAAGTATTATATGCGATTTATTGTTAGTGGGATTATTTTGTTTATTTTAATATCTCAACATTGGGTTGATCCATTGGGATTATTCGTGGGATTATCCATTGTCGTGACCAGTATTCTTCTGGCGACATTATGTGAGTTTAAAAAATTATTATTTAAGGAGGCAATATAAGTGGAACATCCATATCTAATTTTTGGAGATTTTATTAATTTAGGGCATTTTGGCCATCAATATCCTCATGTAGTATATTCATGGGTTGTCATTTCTATGTTGGTTATCCTATCGTATCTGGGTGCAAAAAGCATAAAAATGATTCCATCAAAAGGACAAAATGTTTTAGAAGCATTGGTGGGTGGCATTGAAGATTTTATGATTAGTGTTACTGGTGAGGAAGGACGCTGGTTGTTCCCTCTGGCAGCAACAATCTTTATCTATATTTTTACGTGCAACCTTGTTGGATTAATCCCAGGATTCTTTCCACCGACGGCTAATTTAAATACAACCCTATCATGTGCGTTAGTTGTTGTGGTTTTTACGCATATTATTGGTGTAATGTATCATGGCCCGGGCTATATCAAACATTTTTTGGGACCGGTTTGGTGGATGATTCCGATTATTTTTCCCATTGAAATTATTGGTCATGTAGCAAGAATTTTGTCACTGTCCTTTCGTTTGTTTGGAAATATGATGGGACATGAACTGGTATTGGCTATTTTGTTTGGTTTGGCAGGCGCTTTTTTTGCACCATTACCCATCATGGCATTGGGTATCTTTGTAGCGCTGGTTCAGGCATTTGTATTTTTCTTGCTGACGATCATGTATTTTTCAGGATCAATGGAGCATGCACATTAATTGATAAAAATTATCAGATCATTATATAAACGATCTGTTTAACCATTTTCCTGTCCATTAATTCAGGACAGGATAGAAGAAGCCATATTAATATTAACTTAAGGAGGAATTTTTTTCATGGAAGCAGCAGCATTAACATTTTTTGTCGCTTGTGTAACAGCAGCCGGTTTTGGCATTGCTATTGCCGCATTTGGTTGTGGTATTGGACAGGGCCTTGGCCTTAAAGCAGCGGTTGAAGGTATTGCCCGAAATCCTGAATCTTCAGGTAAAGTTACCGTTACCATGCTGATCGGTCTGGCTATGATCGAATCTCTGTGTATTTATGCACTCGTTATTTCATTGATTTTGATCTATGCAACACCTATGGCCACAACAGTGACCAACTTGCTCGCTCATTAATTTTTAGCGACAATATTATTCGAATAAAAAAGGGTTGCAGACCTTGTCTGTAGCCCTTTTTTTGTTGATGACGTTACCACATAAGGTTGTGCAAAATGTTTTTAAATAAAATTGAAATATAAAAAAACAAAAAGGAGAAAATGAAATGAAATCAAAAAGATCTGACAGAATACGCTGTATAGCTGCTGTCGGCACAATGGTACTTGTTTTATTGGGGAGTGTAGCTTCCGCATTAGCTGTATCTCAAGATTTGCCAGTTGATATAACCATAAATTATAATAACTGGACTGCTGAATGGACAGATATCGGTGATGACTCTGATTTTAACATAGATGATGCAGAAATAACAGTAGGAGGGGATGAATATAGTGATGCATTTGATGATGCTTTTACATTAAAGGTTGATGGCGTTGAGTTTGAAAACCCGGATGGAAATATTTACCGTAGCGGAAACACATTGAAAACTGATACGGTCACATTATCAGGTCTTCAAACGACAATCGAGTATTATTTTGTTCATAACCGTCCTGCAGTCCGTCTCCTGTATTCTTTCTATAATCCAGGTAGTTCATCTGTTTCTGTACCAGTCATTATTGGAGGAGAATTAGGGTCGGATGATGATACTACCATGCAAATGACAAGTGATGGTGATCAAACCTTAGAGAATACAGATTACTGGTACTTCTCCAACGATAGCGGTACTGTTGGAGGGGAACCAAGTGACCCCGTTTTTATGCTTTCCCGCTTTTTTGAAGGCGCAAAAATTATACCCACACCTGTTGAAATTCCAGATGATGGTAGTGACTATTTTTCAGAACAATATAACATTACAGTTCAACCTGGAGAAACGGTACGCATTCTTGTATTTTGTCAAATAAGCGCATCGAATGCCGATGCACAGGCAGGAGCAGTCGATTTTGAATCACTTGACGCTGCTCTGCATGCAGGCCTCCTGAGCGGGCTTACACCGGATGAAATTTCTGAAATTGTTAATGGTGAGCCACCGGAACCTGAAGAGTATACGGTACCTGTCATGGGTTTTATTGGAGAATTTATCTTTATTGGATTTCTGGGGATCTTCGGTATTACCTCATTGCGTAAACGCAAGAAAATTGCCCATTTATAAAACCTTTTTTATATATGAATTTCAATAAACACAGATTAAGAATGTTTAAATTATAAGACTTTCTTATCTGTGTTTATTTGGAATGGCCTGGTGTATTTTGCCATTAAATTTTTATAACACCAAAAGACTTGCTTGTAATGACAGCCTTCATAACGCATGTCCATACCCCCCATATATAAAAAGTTTCTTGAACGATGTAAATCATTTCAAAAGCTACTTAAACCTCTTTTTCAAAAACTTGAACTTAAAAGTATGACTATTCAGTAAATAACAAATTGACAGAATGCAATTGAATTTGTAAAACGGTTTGAATTTTAATATCTGATAATTATAATGAATTATTCATCGACATCAGAATTTTTGAATCTATGTTATTCTGAAAACAGTAAGGAGAAAACATGAAGGGCTTCAAGTGTTTGCATGGGTTGTTTATTATTTTAATAGGTTTGAGTTACGGCTATACATGGGCGAACGATGCTCCTAATATTTTTGTGCCGTCATTTGCCAATCATATTGTTGCAGGTGGACATCACTCAATGGCTATTGACGAAAATGGTCTTCTCTGGTCATGGGGCAGCAATGGTTCAGGACGATTGGGTAATGTTGATGCCGGATCAAAAGTTTCCATTCCAATTCCAGTAAATCATACCGATGGAGATGGCCAACTATCGGAAGTTATTTCTATTTCTGCTGGTTTTTCCCATTCCCTTGCTTTACTTGAAAATGGCAAGGTGTTGTCATGGGGAAGTAACAACACCGGTCAATTGGGAAATGAAGATATTTCAGTAGCCTCATACTTGCCTGTTTATGTCAATGGGAGAGTATCTGGAACGGTGCTAACCGATATTATTGCCATTGCAGCAGGAAAGCAACACTCTGTCGCTTTGCAATCCAACGGAACCGTCTGGACTTGGGGAGATAACACCCTCGGCCAATTAGGTAACAACACATTGATGAACACGAAACGTCCGGTACAGGTTGTTGATGTTTCAGGAATTGATGCTTTGACAAATATTGTTGCAATTTCAGCAGGTGGCAACCACACATTGGCACTCACATCTGATGGTTCTGTCTGGGCGTGGGGAAGTAATGCTGAGGGGCAATTGGGAATTGATTCGGATGTTTCTTATCAAAAAAAGCCAGTTCAGATTTTATCGCTCTCAGAAATAACACAAATTAGTGCAGGTAATGACCATAGTCTGGCCCGAAAATCGAATGGAACGGTTTGGGCCTGGGGTAAAAATACAGATGGTCAGTTGGGCTATTTTACGGGTAATACATATAGCCGTAAGCCTCAGCAAGTAAAATCTTCTGATGGCGTTGGTAACCTGATAAACGTTGTTGATATTTCTGCCGGACTTGCTCACAGTCTGGCGTTAAAAGACGATGGAACGGTAATGGCATGGGGAAATAATGGTGATGGCCTTCTTGGTAATGGGACTGAAACATCGGTGACGTTGCCTTCTTTTGTTAAATCAATAAATGGCCAGTCCGTGCTTCAAAACGTTATGGCAATTGATGCAGGCGACACCCATTCATTGGTTTTGCTTAAAAGTGGACAAGTAATGGCCTGGGGAGCAAACTATGATGGCCAATTAGGAGATATGAGCGGCACATCAAGACTTTTCCCTGTTTATGTCCGGGGTGCAAATCAAGAAGAAACCCTTCAGTTAGGCGAACAATATATTGTTTTGCACATTAATGAAGATCAATTATCAGCTTCTGTTCAATTGATTATTCGAGATATCAATGGCGGAAACCTTACGCTTTCGGCAACATCATCCAATAGTGAGCTGTTTAATACCGAAAATTTTGAATTCAATCATAATGACCAACCTTTTCATATTCCTGTTCCTTCTGAAGAAAGCATTTCAGTTACATTTACTTTCAAACCTGAAGCAAACGCGTATGGTTTGGAATTGATAACCATTATTGCTGAAGATTCTTTTGGTGCAAGAGATACTATCAGGTTGCAGGTTGTTGTATCTCCTGTAAATGATCGCCCATCGATATCGACAATTGCAAACGTTCATATAGACGAAGATACATCTTCTGATTTAATTTCATTCATGGTTCAAGACATTGATGGAGATTCCTTAACCGTTTCTTCCCGATCTTTTAATACAAACGTTATTCCTCTATCAGGATTGATTCTATCTGGAGACGGCAATAGTCGAAGTATTCAAATTATTCCCCGACCAAATGAATTTGGATCAACATTGATCTCACTCACAGTGAGTGATCCCTCTGGTTTATCCAGCCAAACCAATTTTTATGTTCAGGTTCATTCAATCAACGATCTTCCTGAAATGACCATATGGCCAGGAATTGTTCAGGTTACCAGTGGCTATCACCATAATATAGCCATAAAGAACGATTGGACTGTCTGGGCATGGGGATCTAATCTATCAGGGCAATTGGGAGATGGAAGCAATGATTCAAGAAATCTTCCTGTTCAAGTTAAAGGCCCGAATGGTATGGGATGGTTAACAGACATTATTGCTATTGCAGCAGGTAATCAACATAGTATAGCGTTATCCGGTGATGGACATGTTCTTTCTTGGGGCAGCAATACTTATGGACAGTTAGGTAATGGCAGCCTTGAAAAATCATACATACCTGTTTATGTTTTAAACGATCAAAATGAACCTTTTGAACATGTTTCAGCCATTGCCTGCGGCGCGAATCATTCTTTTTTAGTTACGGAGGACAATCAGCTCTGGGCATGGGGAAAAAATGAGAGTGGTCAATTAGGGGATGGAACAACGATGAATCAGAATCGTCCGATTCGTATTGTTGGCCTTCCTGAAGAGTTACGTGTTCTTCAATTATCTCCTGGTGATTCTCATTCACTGGCTTTGCTTGACAATGGGCAGGTCTGGTCATGGGGCGATAATACTTCCGGGCAATTAGGGATTGGAAGCGTTATTTCATCATTGGTTCCAATCAGGGTACTACAGGCAGATTCTGAAATTCCACTGGAAAATATCGTAGAAATAGCAGCCGGAGCATTTCACTCTCTGGCCCTATCCAGTGATGGTTATATCTGGTCTTTTGGGCTGAACCAGAATGGTCAGTTGGGAAATGGCGGTCCTGTATATACAACGTCCCCAATTAAAGTACAAACATCAACCCTTGAAAATGTTTTGGGCAATATTGGAAAAATTGCTGCAGGAACTGATCACTCTTTAGCAATCCAAAACAATGGCAAGATTTGGGCATGGGGAAAGAATGATGGGGGGCAATTAGGCAACGCTACGCAAACAAACACATATTATCCCTCTCAAGTGACAATTCCGTCAGGCCTATCAGATATATTAGCAATAGAAGCAGGTAAAGCGCATAGTGTTGCCCATACAACAGATGGTAAAATATGGTCATGGGGTAATAATTATTCCTTCCAACTGGGAACTGGCAATACTCTCAAAAGTTTAGTACCCAAACAAACCCTTTCATCTGATGGATTGCAAGCATTTATGCCAGGAATTATTCCTCTTGAATTTTATACATCAGATGGAATACCATCACGTCCTATAAGGCTGACACTATACGACCTGGAAACATTGCCTGCCAATCTTGTTTTAAACGTTTTATCACAGGGAATTCAACTTCTTCCCCAAGAAAATATTACCATCAATGGGGCAGGCGTTAACCGACAAATCATTTTAACACCACTGAAAGATAAAACAGGCAAAGTACCTGTTGTGCTCACTGTTTCAGACTCAGAAGATGACTTTTCTAAACAGTTAACATTAGGTGTCAATAAATTTAGCCTGGCTCCGGTAATTTCACAATTATCAGACCAGGTTATTCTTGAGGATCAATCCATTGATAATTTGAGTGTGACCATAACAGATCCAGATACACCACTCGATGAACTGATTATTCAGGTGACATCAGGTAATATCGCCCTTGTTCCGAATCACCCTGATTCACTGACGATAACAGGTGAAGGCTCTGAAAAAAAACTTCATATCACACCGTTATCAAATCAATGGGGTGAAACCATTATTGTCATACGCGTATCAGATGGAATTAATGATATAAAGTCGACATTTACAGTAAAGATTCAACCGGTAAATGATCCTCCTGAAATATCTCCTATTGATGATCAGGACATTCCATCAGGAATATTCAGCAAATCTGTTGGCTTTACATTATATGATTTAGAAACTGAGGCTCAATACTTAACCGCTTGGGCAATATCTTCAGATAATGACATTATTCCTAACGATGCTCTTCATTTATACATTATTGGCACTGGAGCTCAAAGAACGATTGTCATGTCACCGACCAGAGATAATGCCGGAGAACTGATCATTACCATTTATGTCAGTGATGGCACAGATACCCGTACCACCCGTTTTGATCTTTTGGTTCATGGAAATAAACAGATGCCTCAAATTTCACATATCGATAATCAGACGATTCAGGAAGATACCTCAGTCACGGTGTCATTTACTGTAGACGATGCGGACTCTGGAGCAGACCAACTCACCATAAATGTTTATTCCTCAAACACATATGTTGTGCCCAATAAACCTGAAAACTTACAACTGAAAGGAACAGGAACCAGTCGAACCCTGACGGTAATCCCAAAGCCAAATGAATATGGATCAACCAATATCATCATTACGGCAGAAGATCCGGATCATCTCAATACGCAGACTTCATTTTTGGTAACTATCGATAATATAAACGATATTCCAACAATAACAGAAATTTCTGATTTAACCATCAAGGAAAATACAACGACACCTGAGATCACGTTTACCATTAATGATGAAGAAACAGCTCCTGAAGACTTGGCCTTGACCATTATATCCACTAACACATTGTTGGTACCCCGGGATAGTAGTCATCTCTATCTCATAGGGCAGGAAGCAGAACGCTCGCTGACAATAACGCCCATAAAAAATACAACTGGAGTAACTACTATTCAGATAAAGGTGTCTGATGGAGAAGCAAGTGTTTGGGAGTCTTTTGTTTTAAAAGTTGATCCTGAAAATTTTCCACCAGAAATTTCAGATATTACAGAAAAGCATACAACGGTAAATACACCAATTCAAATCCCCTTTACGATTCATGATGAAGAAATGCCTGTCCATTCACTCGCATTGTCTGTGCAATCATCTGATGATTCCCTGGTGCCTAATGATTCAGAACACCTTATTCTATCGGGTATTAACGAAGAAAGGGTTTTAACCATCACACCCATTACCGGAAAATCGGGTCCGGTTACGATCACATTGACCGTTCAAGATGACCGATCCACAACAAATCGTTCTTTTCTGTTGATTGTCAATCATCCTCCTGAAATTTCTCCTATTGATGATCAAGTGACCAATGAAGATCAAATAACGGTTTATTTGCCTTTCATTGTCCATGACCAGGAAACCAGTGCTGATAAGCTTCAGGTAACCGCACAGTCAGATAATACGGATTTGATTCCAAATAATGATACGCATATTCTTTTAGGCGGCGTTAACCAAAACCGAACACTTCGAATTTTACCAGCAGTAAACCAATATGGTACAGCAACCATTAATGTTCAGGTTTTTGATGGGTATACGTCAATCAATACATCTTTTACATTAACCGTAAATCCAATCAATGATCCACCATTTATAGCGTCCATACCACGTGTGATTACAAATGAAGATGTTTTACCCACTGTGATTAATGTCAGTATTGGAGATATTGAAACTCAGGCAGATGATTTGAATGTTTCTGTCACCTCAGATAATTTAAATTTACTACCTTTAACAGGTGTTCATATTACAACAGCTTCTGCCATTCGTCATCTGAGCCTGACACCTACATCCAATGCATTTGGTAATGCGACTATAGCGGTTACTGTTGCTGATCCTGAAGGTTTGACGGCATCACAAGAATTTTTACTTCAGGTTTTATCAGTCAATGATATTCCCATGCCTGTCAACCAACTATACACAACACGCGTAAATGTTCCCATAGTCGATTATCTTCATGCTGAAGATGTGGATGGTGATACACTCACGTATGCACTTAGAGCTTTACCAACAAAAGGTTCTTTAACATTGATTAATTCATATACAGGCGAATTTATTTATCAACCCGGGTTAAAACGATGGGGAGAGGATTCTTTTAATTTTGTTGCTTATGATGGTGGTTCGATTTCATCTGAGGGGACGATAACGGTTTATATACAGGATGTTTTCCCGCCTCAAATTAGTCTAAAAGGTTTGAACCCAGACTATCTCATGCTCGGCCAAGTCTTTGTAGAAAAAGGGTGGACAGCATATGACAATGCAGATGGTGATATTACCAATCAGGTTGAAACGTTTGGTGTTGTCAACTCTGATGTGTTGGGGACATATCATATGCTTTACCGGGTAAAGGATCAAAATGGAAATGTTGGACAGGTTATTCGTGAAGTGGTGGTGATTGACAACTTGGGAATACTTCAGGGAACCGTTGAAAACATTCCTTTTGATCTTATTCCTGCACCTGAAAAAGATATCAAAGTCCAACTGCTGGATCCCATTTCACAAAAAGTATTGAGAGAAATGTTTGTTTCAATGGATGGAACAGTGGCACGCTTTTCTTTTGAAAACTTACCTTATCAAAGTTATATTGCAAATCTTGTTATAGAAGATGATATTTCAGGTTCACCTCCTGCCTATGTTGCCCAATCATTTAAACAGCACTTTCTTTTTCAAACCAACAATCAACAAATAACAATTAATGTGCCAGAATTAACGCTTTTGGCAAACAGCTACGTACTTGAAATTGAACCAGGCGGGACGTATCGGATCTACGATACATACCAATATTCGCTAATTGATTACAAAACGGGCAAAATTGTACGTGAAGGGGAAAGCAATAAAAATAAATTCACTGAATATCTTTCCCCTGGTAATTACCGGCTGTTGCTCTTGGCAAAAGCCTATGCCCCTTTCGAATATAGTGATGAATGGGGAAATAAATTCATCCAATTAAATCAAAATTTATCCTTAAATGAAAGTGATGGCATTGTTCTTTCAGATGATCCAAATTTTAATCCAAATGAAGCCCGCATTGATGTATCACATACTCTCGCTGATCCTGAACAAGGGGATAAAGAGAATGGGTTTTATCTGTGGTTTATGCGACACGATTTTAATTCTGACGATAATTTTAATATTAAAATTTTAACGCAAACAGGCGAAGAATATTTGGATGAATCTCTTTGGGGTGGGGCTGATATGGTTGATAGTCAACCATATGTTTACACATGGTCTACATCCTCAGGATTGTATAAAGAGATTCAACCTGGACCCAATTTAGGAGATAAAACCTATGTCGTAGAATTTGTTTTTTTGCGTGGTAATGAACAGATTCAAACATATTCTGTTGAATATATTTTAAGATCGCCAGAATCAACGCAAATTGCAGAAGAAAAGCTTTTATTTCAGAATTTTACCAATGAAACGGTACGTTATGAAACCCAAAGTCAGAGTAAATTTTATCCTCTGGCAGGTGCTATTATAAACATTACGTTTAAGGACAACACTGGAAGCCTGATACACAAAGCAATTTCAGTTCCATCCATTCCATTGGATTATTTGATTATTTCTGATGAACAGACAGAGATACAGGAATCGGATCAACTGGAAGCAATTGTTCGTTATTATACATTCAATGGAGATGTTGTTTGCAATGGTGTCAGTATAGATTTAAGAACAACCGACGGGAAAAAAGTGCTATACAATCCTGACCGTGGTACGAACGCTCCTCTGATAACGATTCCTTTATATCTTAATCGTGAATCTTCATTTTTTGATCGGCTTCAGCAAACAAGACTCTCTCAAGCCAAAGAACTGATGCACATTATGGTCTATGATGACGCTGCTCCAGAAGAAGGCTTTCAACATGAGAATTTACCCTATATCGTTCAGGATGATGGTCTGGTATTGGTGAATATTAATCATCTTAGTTTGATTACCCTTGAAGCCAACGAAGCATGGAATTCTTTTAAGAATCCGGAACTAAATGACGGCAGATGTTTTATTCAGAGTATTTATGTTAGTGATTGGAACATGAAAGCATCAATTGTTTTGATAGGATTTCTTTTTTGGTGCTTTATTTTTAAGGAGGTTAAGTGTGGGATTTCCAATTTTTATTATACGTGTTATTCTCGGACTCGCATTTTCGGTCATTATTTCACGAATGTTTTTTAATGATATTCATGTTATTAAAATTGCAGGATTAACTATTTTTTTGGTTGGGATGGCATATGTTTTGGAATATTATAGAAATCGAAGATCGTGAAAACAGTTAAAGAAAAGGATTTATTATGAAACAGTTCATTTTTTTTATTGCGATCATTGCATTTTATTTTTTGATGCAATTATATATTTTACCCAAATTAGGCATTTCTACCTGAATGAGAGATGCCTGTCAGGTGACAGGCAAAAAAAATGATTCTCAGGATGGTACTTCAACCAAACAACAAAAATAATAAAATGTGATAATTCAATGAAATGGCGTAGCAAAAAAAATAAGCAAGAAAAGAAAAAAAAGCGGTTTTTTAAACGAAAAAAAGACCAACAATCTTCAACAATAAATAGCAGCCAAATAAAAGATGAATCAGTGGAATCAGATTCTTTGGAAGAGGATTGTCTCTTAGAAAATGAAACTGACAACGATGATCAAATGAATACTAACAATTTTGAAAGCTTAGACAGAGAAGGTATTGATTCTCAACAGTCCGATAATCCCTTGCCCCAAAAAAATAAAAAACGCATTTTTAAACGCCTGAAAGAACGTTTGAAAAAATCTCGTAAAACAATGGGACAGCGTTTTGATAAGTGGGGGAAAAAGCATTTGGATGATGACATGATGGAATCGCTGGAAGAAGCACTGATAACTGCTGATATTGGTGTTGAAACAGCAATGACCATTATGGATGAACTGACCGATCAGGCCAAAAAAAAGCAGATAACCACAGCCGAAGAACTCAAATCTGCTGTTTTAAAAGAATTGATGCAACGACTTCCGGAAGCCGATTCGGAAGAATTACAGACCATTTACCACCCGCATGTTATTCTGTTTGTTGGTGTTAATGGTGTTGGAAAAACAACGACAATAGGAAAATTGGCGTCACGTTTTATTGAACAAGGGAAAAAAGTTATTATTGGCGCATCAGATACTTTCCGTGCCGCTGCTGTGGAGCAACTGGAATTATGGGCTGAAAAAACAGGTGCGGATATTGTACGACATAAAGAAAACGCTGATCCGGCTGCTGTGGCTTTTGATACTGTTCAAGCAGCAATTTCTCGAAAAGCTGATATTGCAATAATTGATACAGCTGGCAGACTTCATACGAAAAAAAATCTCATGGAAGAAATTCGAAAAATACGCAGGTCTATTGCAAAAAAATTATCTGATGCACCACACGATGTATTTTTGGTTTTGGATGCCACCACCGGACAGAATGCCATATCGCAAACACGTTTGTTTCATGATGCATTAAATGTTACAGGAATTGTTTTAACAAAACTCGATGGTACCGCAAAAGGAGGCATTGTTGTTAGCATCGCCAATGAATTCGATATTCCAATACGATATATTGGTATTGGTGAAAAAACAGAAGATTTACAACCATTTGATTCAGAGCTTTTTGTGCGTGCGCTGATTGAATGATAATCATCACATATTATGGGCACGGAGTTGATATTTTCCCTTGCTGATTGCAACAATTTGATCGTTTAAATCTTTTATTTCTCCGTCCAGAATATATTCTGATTTTTCTTTTTTACTGGCTTCGGTTACTATTCTTTCAGCTTCTGAGGCAGTCATTTCCATTTCAATTGTAACATCGGTTTTAGCAGGCTTTTTAAAACGAATGGTCATCTCTTTTACGACAGGATAAAAACGCGCAACATCAAATGTTGTTAAATATAATGCTCCACCAGGAATTTCTGCAATGGTAAACAATGCGCCTGCATACATTGTCCCGATATGATTTTCATTTCCTTTAAGAGGGACCAAAAGCTTTACTTTTCGGGGTTTTAGCTCTATAACCGTTAAGCCCATCCGTTCTACAAATTGAAATGGCTTTTCAATGAATGGTTTCATTGCTTCAAAATTACTGTCCATTTATTATTCCTTTTTTGTGGATTGAAAACTTTATTGATTATATCGCATTTATTGGAGTAATAAATTCAGATGCTTATGTTTTTTAGGCGATTTCCTGAAATAAATATACCATAAATACTGAAATTCACAAATTGTCTCCGTTGGACGTGAAGAGACATAGCATGCTACATCTTTACAGTGGTTCAGTTGCCACTTTTCTGAATTTTGGTATGTTCCTTTTCGGAAATCACCTTAAGGGCATAGCCTTACATTTAAAATGTTACTTGAAATTGAACACCGGCGATGACATATTTTCCTCTATCAACATCATCATAGGTTCCATCTCCGTTGTCTTGATAATTTTCACGTTCTCCCAGTTCATATAGCATTAGCTCTGGTCGAATTTTAAAATTATCTGCAACTTTGACTGGAATGCTGAAACCAAACATCATGACAGTTTGTTCAAAATCATCTTCTTTCGTGTTTGCTTGTCTGTCATTGGCATAACTCTGAATCCCGAAAATAGTATGTATTTCAGCTGCGCCAACGGATATTCCAGCATCAATCCAGCCAGCAAACATTTTTGTATCTTCAATTTTGTTATTTGGAATGGCAACAGCGCCTCCAAAACCAGTGTTAGCAGACGTATTTTCATAGCCTATTGAAAACAAGTCTTGATTTCAATA
>Ga0272440_1002116_pt1 | contig 15691 bp, 27 predicted proteins | sample SSMMMBAug17_FD_192440 | JGI IMG/M metagenome (GOLD analysis project Ga0272440, IMG submission 192440) | Marine sediment archaeal communities from Little Sippewissett salt marsh, Falmouth, MA, United States - SSM-MMB-Aug17 | ecosystem: Environmental > Aquatic > Marine > Wetlands > Sediment ... | reverse complement strand
CGAGTCAATGGCGCCGGCCGCAAGATGCGTGTTGATCGTGTCCTTGGGCGACGTGTCGAAGTCTAGGCTATAGTCCTCATTCCAGTACAGCCATGGATCGTCGTAGGCACCGCGCCACTGATACCATGCCCTGCCCGCCTGGTCGATGTGCATCTCTACAATAGCGTGCACCGTGTCGGCCACAATAGAAGTCGTGTCGAATACAACGTCAGACATATAGAGCCAGTCGGGGGGCACAGGATATCTGCGCTCCACATACGTCCGCAGATACAACGGAGCAGACCAGTTGCCAAGGCTGTCGCTAACCGCGACCTCGACGCGAAGCGTGTCCGGAAGCACAGAAGCAATATCCGCGACCTTCTTGGTCGAGGTCAGAGTGTACGTATCGGACGTGCTCGTGATGGACAGCGTGTTGGCTGCCGCATGGATATAGTTGAACGGGTTGCCATTGTCTCCGAATAGCGACCACCCGAACGCCAACTGGCCGCCGACATCGCCGATGTCCAGGATGTCGAGGTCGTAGTTGAACACGATGTCGGACCCGGACGTGTCCGCGTCCGAGTACACGAAGTCGTCAATGATAGGCGGATCAGTGTCCAGCGTCGGATCAAGCCGCGCCACGCCAACAGTATCGGTATCCGAACTCTCGTTGCTAGATGCGTCAGTAACGGTGAGCTTGGCCCAGACATCGCCATCGCCCAAATCGGTCACCGCGATGCCGGTATTGCGCACGCCGTCATACGAACTGATGCCAGCTCCCAGTACTGACGTATCTGCTCCGGCTAGGCCGAGGAATGACGTGGCAAACTGGGCGACAGCCGTGCCGGCCTCGTCACTGTCGAACTCAAGGTTGACAGTCCAGTCGCCGTCAAGGCCAGTAGAGTCAGGCGCAGACACGATGAACGTGTTGATGGTCGGAGCTACTGTATCGACACCGGCCCCAACGGCGATCTCGGTGAGCTTCGACCTCATGTTCCCGGCTGTGTCAATAACGGTTCCAAGCACATACACCCTGCCATCAAAAGGAGAGATTCCGGTGTCATGGCTGTAGCTTGTATCCGTGACAGCCGTGCCAACAGTGTCCCAGTCGGCATCAAAAACTCCGATAACAGACGACGCGCTGCGAACCCTGACGGTGGCTTCTTCAGAAACCTCGATGCCTAGGTCCACGCTGAGTGCGCCGCCAGACCCGCTTGAGTCGTAATCGGTCGCAGCAAAAGCGTCCCATGTCGGCGCAGTGGCGTCAACATCTGGAACCTTGCGAACGACACGGACCCACCGTGCTACGACATCTCCACCGCTCTCGCGCTTGATGGCAAAATCGGTTCCGCCGGTCATGCTGTCGGGCGTGATGCTGGCGAGTGTGAAGTCTATCGTTCGCACCGAATCGTCGCCTGGACCAGCATAGATATCAGTCGTCGTTAGCGTGTCGCCATCATCGAAATATTCGATGCTCCACAAGTTTGCCAGAGAGTCTACAACCTCAACCATAACATGCAGGGTGTCAGAAAGGTCGAACCGTGAATCGACATTAAAGAAGATGCGGTCACTTCCGTTTGCGGTATCGGTACGCCTGGCAGTGAAGTCGCCATAGGGCGCAACGTTCCAGCCCGAGTCGAAGTCACGGGCGACGAACTCGGTGGCTACCGTCATCCCGCCGGCCAAGTCCCTTTGGGTCAGCCACCGCTCGATGTTTTTCACGGCGCCAGCGTCTACGTACCCGGTCCCGATGTCAGTCTCTCGCAGGTAGCACCAGATATCCGGGGTAGTCTCGATCGTGTTTCCGAGCTGGAGCAAAACGTAATCATGTAGGGTTGTGTCGAGGTCGTTCGCGGCATCAGTCGTCCACAGGTGGCTCACCTTGCGCCTAAGCGCCTCGAACGTAGTAATCCTAAACCGATGCGCAGAGTAGTTGTCGTCACCGAACTTGTCGGTCCAGGCGGCACCATATTCCTCGTTCTCGTCACCAAGATACCTGCGCTCGATGTGCGGCAATACGTCATCAGTCGTCTGGTAGCCAAGCGAATCAACGCCCATGCCGAATGCGTCGTTATACAGGTCGATCGTAAGGTACTCGACAATGCCTGACCTGTTTCCGAATCCCTTAGCCCACGCATACAGCAGTAGCTCGTCGTTGGCGTCTTTCCACGCAGACGGCATGTAGAGGTCCCAGATGTCTGTGTCGCTGCCCACCCAGACTACCTTATATTCGTAGCCATCAAACCCTTCCGCGAAGGCGTCCATGCGGCCCTGTAGCCAAGCCTGCATCGTGTCCGCATCGGCGCCCCACTCTGTGCTCAGGGCAGCCAGATCGCTTGCTGGCTCAAGGATGAACTCCTCACCTGCGGCGTTCGAAATGCCGTGGATGACGATCGACTCAAGGTACTCGCTGTCTGCGTAGCGCGCGCCGAGTGTATCAACAAACGCATTGAATGCAGCAGCCACGGTAGGCTGCCAGACGTTCGCAACGAACGTCGGATATCCTGGATTAGATGGAAGCTGGATCTCGCTCAGATAGCTGTGGTAGCACGACGGTATGCGCTCCATCGGATCGTCGCCAGCATGGCGCTGGGCGCTAAGAATGCGAAGAGCGATCCTCTTGCTGTTTGAGGCCGCAAGCCCAAACTGCGTGTCAAGCTCTGACCAGTCGTAAGAACCTGGAGTCACGTCTTCAAAGTCGGACCATGAGTATATCTTCATCACCACGGCTTCATCCTCAGTCGAGATGTAGCCCTGGTTCTCGTAGCCGCTGTAGTCGGCAGCAACCGCATCATCTGGCAGCCAATAATATTCACCAGAATGAACGGCATAGTTGTTCAGGCCAGGCGTGCCGACCGCCTGTCGCGTGATAGAAATATTGTCAACATCGGTTGACTGGTTGCCGTATGAGTTTACGGCAGATATCTGCACATACAAAACACCGTCATACGGTGAAAGCCCTGTATTGTGGAAATCGCTTTGGGACGACCAGTTACTACTCAGCGTCTCCCAGTCGGCCGAGATAAGCCCGGCATACCCATTGGCGCTCCTGGCCCGCAAGAGCGCGGGATACTCTAGCTCGGCAGATACCACAGCGCGGAGAGTTGTGCCGGCTCCTGCACTATCCCACGTCGCGATCATGTAACTGTCAATTGTGGGAGGAAGGGTGTCCACTAGGGCGGGAATGGCGAACTTGTTGCTGTAGACCAGGCCAGACTCATACCTCAGCCACACCTGTAGCGTGTCGCCCTCGTAGGCGCTCCACGCCCCAGAGCAACTGTCCAGGTCCACGCTGAACGCATACATGCTAGCAGATGCCGCAGCCGTGTCCGCATGGACAATGGTGCGGGCCTGGTTAGACCCGCCACCGCCGCCGTCAATGTACTCCGCATCTACACGCACCCAATGGTTCGTGTCCTGCATAGAGTTGACCGTGATCACGGGATCATCAGTCTCAAAGGCTACATTGACACTAGCATATACGTAGCCTCCACTACCAAAAGAGGGCAGGAACGATCCCTGCCCGAAAGTACCATCGCCGCTGAAAGTGCCTTCACCATCCCTCTCATATGTCTGGCCAAACAAGATGGCGCACCAACACGCCATGAATATGATGGGCAACAGCAGCAATCTGCGGCGCATGGCTACTCCCTAGTACGGCCAGGCATTGACGATCAGCCCGGACCCTGCATTGTCCACCACCGTGACTACCCAGCCGACATTGGCGTCATACGTGAAGTTGGCCGCGGCCGCGCCGCCCACCGAAAAGCCCTCTACACGGTTGTAGAAGCCAATAGTGTCCGTGCCCGTACCAGTGATCGTGGCCTCAAACACTGGCAAGTCATTGAAATTAATCAGCCTCGGCTGGTTGGCCGGGAACGCATACACCGTGTCTCCAGCAGCCAGCCCGGACGAGGGATAGCGCACCCCAGCGTCCTGTGCCCAAACAAACGACGCGGCCACGAGCGCGAGCACCGCCAGGCCCACCCAGATCAATACTCTGCGACTCACGCCGCACCTCCTATGGCTGTTATCTGCCAACTACTCATACCATGGCGCCAAAACGCCAGTAAAGCGTGGGCTGCCCCATTCCCCTTGCGGGGCGCGAGTCGGGGCTCCCTTGTCCCACGTTTCTCGCCTTTTCTTCGCTTCGCCGAGAACTCAGTTTCTCGCCTTTCACTCCGTTCAGGCAAGGGCTCCGCCTCTCGCCTTTGTCGCACTTTGCACTCCCGCGCAGTCTGCTTGCAGATGTGGGTACAAAACACCACCTTTTGTACATAACTGGCTGCGTTTCTGTACTCAGGGTCATCCGGCTCCCACGGCTGCTCAACCTCGTCGTCATCGTCCTCTACAGGGTCCTCGACCCAGAATGTACGCGGATCACCCATCAATGCTCTCTGCCAGGGCGATCAGCGCCTTCGATGGAGTCTTGCCCTCGGCGCTCACACCATGCTGCGTACTAGCAGCCACCCAGATGGTGCCCACACCAGTGCCGCCAGACACCCGGTACACCCGCACGTAGAAATCAATCCGGTCCATCATCATCCCCTACGCCAAAGGCCTCGTCGTCGTAGTCTGCCTCGATCTCCTCCATGCACAGCCTGATCCACCTCAAGTCCTCGGCCGTCATGTCTCCCAACCACCCGCCACCAAACGACCCATCCTCACGCCACACCACAAACACAAAGTCCCCGGTCTTGATCTTCTCACTCAACTCGCTCGCCGTGCTCATACGGCCTAGCAGGGCCTCAATGTCCATGCTGTCAGCGTCATCCGGCATCGTCTTTGCCCCCGCTCAAGACCTCCAACGCCACCCTAGTCTCTCCAGATGCTTCCTTGCGCAACTCATCTGCACTAAACCCGGTGTTGTCCACCTGTACCTTCTGAGTCACACTCCAGTCATCCGACGCATGAGCCTCTAACCACTTCATCCCAGGATAGTTGTTCCGCGTCTTAGCTATACCCAATCCAATGTTCACAGCATGATCCGCAAACTTATCTGTCATCAGGTCCTTGCCCAACTGCACCGCCTCTGCCACACTGGGATGATGCCGACACAGATTACCAATCGCACTCCTAGCATTCGCCGGCCTGTCACCCAACCCCAACTCCTGAGCCACCTTCGTCAAGTTGGTATTGAACTCCACGTACAACTCAGGGATCTTCTCAGCAAACCCCTTTACCTCCTCCACACTCCACTTCCCACCAGCAGGTACCTTGACGTCATACCCCCACACCCTGGGCTCTCGACTCGTCTGCCGCGTGTCGTCCTCTCCCCCAGTCACACGACTCTTAGGCATCTCACTGCTCGATACTCGCTTCGCCATCCTGCTTATACCTTCGTTTGTGTAGTTACAGTGGTATGGATCCTACTATCGCGCGTGTGCCCCCCTGGTCGGGGGTGCCCCCCCGTCGTGTGTTGCCGTGCCTGCCGCTCGGCGTTGGCCGCCGCCTCGCTACCCCTCTACGTGCTATCCCTTAGTGTCCATTTGGACACGTTGGTTATAGGGGAGAGAGGATAGAGGGGAAGGAACCTTGAATGAGTTCTCGAGAACCTTGAATGCGTTCACCGGAACCTGTGTCGCTCAACCCTGCGGGAGCGGCTGGTCACCTTCGGGCCTGTTGTCGAGGCTGGTTTTTCTAGGCATTGGTTCCTTAGTGTGTGCCACAAGATGGAGGGGTCGTCTAGACGTTTGTTGGATTTGGGCACAATATGTAGGGGGGCGAAAAGACGGCAAGTAAAGAATCTCGGGGTTATTTGCATAAAAGGGTTTGACAAGGATTTCTGCCATATATATGGTCCGAATGAGCCACGGGGCTCTCTCGGAGGGTTCCAAAACTAGGGGGCGCAGGCCCACCACGACGGAAGGATGAGGAAATGGGTAGCAAGTACAGCGACCAAGACGTCGAGGTCTTTGTGGAAATGCTAGGCTACACTGTCCGCGACCGTAACCGCATCGAGGTCGAGCTTAAAGACGCTAGGCGCGAGGCGGATGAGTTGCGCGCGGAGCTTGAGGCGGCGCGGCTTGAATCGGCGAAATATCGGGGCATGCTGATGAAGCGTGACCTTGACGCGGAGTAGCCTAACAGGGGGGCGCAAGCCCCCCGCAACGGAAGGGTAAGACAATGTACTATGTAGTGGCCAAGATCGATGACAGGGAATGCAGGTACGGCCCGTTCCCGGCAATCTTTGACGCCCGCCGCCTGGCCGCCAAGGTCATCGGGGACGGCAACGGGGCCCACGTTGAGAACGAAGACGGCGAAGACGTGTCGCTGTAAGCCGAAACCCGCAACGGAAGGGTAAGACAATGGAGACCATGACTGGATACGACGGTAACGGATACAGTGTTGGCGATCGGGTCGAATTGCATCCCGGCACTGACCTTTGGATGCGAGGGGCAAGATATGGGACCGTGGTCGGCCGGTCGCAGACCGCGCGCGATCGGGTTAGGGTGAACCTTGACGCCATCCCCGGCCGCATCTTCGCTGGCACTGAAGACACGTTCCGATTTATTGACTAAGCCGAAACCCGCTACGGCGGGTCCGGTCGGGCTGTCCTCCGGCCGCTGATGAGGCAGGACACTTGGCCGACCTAGGCCACAACACACGCAAAGGGGAAAGACCATGACCGGACAGCAGAGACAAGCTAACGCGGACAGAGAATCCAGCGGATACCGTACCGGCATCAATCCGGGCACCTTGCCGGACGACTGCCCGCTTTGCGAGGGCGCAGGAGAATGCGACGAGGGCGGGTTTTCGTGGCGGCCTTGTGAGCTTTGCGGATCGCAGTTAGGCGGCGACCGGTACGCCGCGCACGGTTACAGCGATCGGCACGGGATTGTCCATTATGACGTTTGCGTCGATTGCGTTATGTACCTCGCCAACGGGGAAGAATACCCCGAATCGGAGTAGATGCACACACGAGAAAAGGAGCAGAACCATGAAAAGCATTCACGCAAGCGTCCGCCGCTGGTTTGATTCTGCCGGGAACACGTACCACACGGCCCAAATCATCCTTGGCGGATACGGCAAGGATGGTGCAACCCGCGTCGAAACAATGCCTATGCGGTACGGATACGGATCGCACTATGAAACGACAATCGGAGAATTCTTGACGGAGCTTGGCATCTTTGAGAAGATGCCAGACGGTCGATCCCGGGCGCTTACGTCGCGCTGGGGCCGCGAGAACGGAGTTTCTGTTACGTTTGACGTTTGCGACGTTACCCGCAAGCGTGACTTGCACTAGCCACCACGCACACGAGAAAAGGGGCAATAACATGGATAGCAAGCAGATTGCCAATGATGCCAGGAACGCCGCCAGGCTGGCCCTTATGGCTGCTAGCAGTATTGAGCACGGCGACATGGATAGCTTCGGGCCCATCGCCGCCGTTCTCGACATTCTTGACAAGGCGTCTGCCCAGATTGCGGACGTCAGGTACCAGACCATGCGGGCGCTTTGGGCCGCCAATGACTCCATTGGCTAGTCAATAGCCCGCAGTACAGTAGGCACAGGCCCCCGGCAATAGTCGGGGGCTTTTTACGTAAGGTAAAGTCTTTTATCTAAGATGCTTTTGACGGGAGAGCGGTGGCGGTGTCTGGCGTTGCAGTTTCGTTAGCTATCTTTGGCATTGGTGACTGCGAAGCTCAAAGAAAAGAACTCCCCCTTATGTATCCCCCGTAGAAAAGAAACAGGGTTTAGCCTGTTTGTTTTCGGAGGGGGATATTGCTAGAGATGTAGATATCAACCTTAGATGCGGTGGTGTTCCACCACCTGCTTCCTCGCTGGACGCTCGGAAGAATAGACAAGGGATAGCACGACTATCGGCGGCCGTCAAGTCACTTTGTGATAATTGCCGTTTGCGGCGGGATTCTGGGCCTGTTTGGAAGTCGGCGCTACCCTCCGGGAGGGTTAGCAATCTGTTAACCAGGTTAAGCAATAGGCCACCGGCCATGCCTCAATGGCATACTGGGCCGCGCCAGTGTCCTATGGCTGGCGCAGGGTCGGCAGGAAGCAAGGCCACGGCCCCCAGAATCAACGCACGGCCAGCCGGAGGTATCAGGGGTAGGCCCCACGGTCGCCGCGCTTAGAAAGCCTGTCAGGCGGCACCGCTGGCACCATTGCATATCCGCCGTCACCATGCTGCCCACAAAAAAAGTTAGGGTCATGGTTATTTTTCTCTTGACGCCATTGTGCGCGTGCTGTAAGGTGTCCTCAAGTCGCCAGCACGGCGGCCGATAGCACACACACGAAAGGGGAAAGCGATGAAAATTGCAGAGCGCAGAGACGAGTACATCAAGGCAGACGCAGAGGGCAAGGCCGAGCTTCTGCGCATCGTGTATGGTCTCCAAGGTCACCAGCTATGGAAGCACAAGCAGTCCGGCAAGTGGATTGTGAGCCACGCCGGGATCGAGAGCATCGCCGCGCAAGAGGGCATCCGAGTTGGGTATCAGGTTGTCCGGTGTGAACCCGACTTGATTGTCATCCTCGCAACTGGCGACGGGCAGGAGACGTTTGGAGAGGCAAGCCCGGCCAACACCAAGATGCCCTACCCGGTAGCAATGGCAGAGAAGCGCGGGTTTGACCGCTACGTGCTCAAGCGTGTGCTTGGAGAGGTTGGCGGACACGGGGCCGACTTCTATGGCGAGGACGAGGCAGACTCTTTCCGCGATGAGAAGCCTACGCAAGAGGCCACGCGAGAAGAGACTCCTGCCGAGAGGGCAAAGGCCGGCGTGCCGGCGTCGGAGAAGACTCCAGTGGCGATGTCCGACATTCTGCAACCTGTGATCGGTGCTGCTGACGTGTCGGAGATTGACCTTGCCATTGAGGCCGTATCCGCCAAGCGGGCAAATACCAAGTGGAAAGATGCTGGCCTGATCTGGCTCAAGGCCATTCGTGAGATGACCGAGGAAAGCGACACCGAAAAGCGCCGCGTGATCTATGGCGGGCTCAAGGGACGGCTCCAGGCAGAGGTTGCTACGTCTGACATCAACGAGACGACCAATGACCTGCTGCTGGCTATGGCGGCAGACCACGGCAAGGCCCTGCGGGACCGCGACGAGCTTGAGGGCGGATTCAAGAACCGCATGGGATAGGCAACACACACGGGAGGTATGACATGACCGCACCACGCAATACCCGCCAAACCCTACGCACGCGAGAGCTGGCAGTTCAGTACGTGGACAGCATCTATGGCGACGTTTGGCCGGACCTACCGGCTGGCATGGACACAGCTCGCGTCCGCTACGAGATCCTTAACAGCTTCCCCTCTGCCCGCCACGAGCCTGAGATTCAGGCATGGGCGCAGCGCGGGTGCGCGGACTTCACGTTCAACACGTATCGAAGAGACAACGGCGTCAGCCCGGCGGCACTGGCTCTCGCGGTGATCTCGTTCGGGGCTGGCGAGTGCCTTAACCTACACGCCGAGGACCGCATCAAGCGTGCGCTCGCGGCCAAGCAGGAGGTTGAAAATGTTTAAGAGTGAAGAAGAATCCTATGACGCCCTGGCGGAGTTCTGGCTGTCGGCCCCAGCGGACAAGCACGTTGAGGCATGGGAGTGGGCGTGCCAGGACTTCAGCGGAGACGTAGACGAGGCCGACAAGGGCGCTATCCCGACAAGGGCCTTAAGGGCCACTGTGTCGCAGGTGCTTGAGCTTACTCCGTACATCACCGGCAAGGACTGGAGTGACGGCCTGCAAGACCTATTTGAGAGCATTGAGTGGACGCCTACCTGCTGGCGGGTGCGCAATGAGCAGTACATGGCCGAACGTATGGCCGACGAGTTTAAGGACTAGCCCAGGGGGGTGTGCGCCCGGTCGGTCCCCCTGGGGCTACCCTTCCGCCGGCCGGGCACTTACACGGGAGAGATGAGATGGAATGGTGGTGGAACACTGGTGACAAAGGGATGGCAGAAGATCGCGCGGCCAAGCTGCAAGAGCTTTACCGGGCATGGACCGCTGCCGGGTTGGAGCTGCCAGAACTAAAAGAGGACAAGCCATTTGACTTGGTTGCCGAGCAAATGCATTGGGAATTGCTTGAACTGATCTTTGAGGTAGAGCACGGGGAGGGCGGCGATGCTTGACAAGAGAGAGTGGGAAGAGGAGTGCAGGTCGGCCATGTCGGCCACGCGCATGGTGGGCGGAGTGGTGTTGCTGGTCGGGCTGGCCTGTGTGGCGGCCCTGCTGCTATGGCCGGTCAAGGTGGCGTCTCTGGCGCTGACCATCATCGGGGCCGGGTTTATCTGCGGCGCGTTCTGGAGTGATGACGGGTGGGGCGCACGTCTGGCATATAGCGCGTTGGGCATTGCGCTGTTCTGGCTGGGCGTGCGCCTTGTCATCTGGGCATTCACGGGGGTGTGGTAATGACCGACGACAGGGACCACACCGTAAGAGAACTCATCAACATGGTGGCCTACGTACAGGAACAGCTAGAGACGTTGCTGGAGTCCGTGTCCCCCATCACTCCAGAGCGCATTGAGATCAGGCGCAAGGGGCGGTTCGCCCCCTATCTGGTCACGCCCGCAGACATCGCCACGCTCAAGGTCAAGTACCCTAACGTGGAGGTAGAGTGGGAGGCGCGGCGTGCTGCCGAGTGGAGCGCAAGGGCTCCGCAGGGCAAGCTATGGGTGGACGTGCCTCGCGGGCTCAACAACTGGATGATGCGCAAGGCGAAACAGATGGCTGCTGGCCGACCGTCCATGCTGGAGCCGGACGTGTACGACAGGGCAGAGTCTGATGGATAACTGGTACGAGCTACCAGAGTCCCACCTAGTGGGGGCCATCCTGCTGGACCCGACCGTGCTCAACGACGTGGCCGGCGACCTCGACCACGCCCACTTCGGGCATGGAGCACTGGGCAGGATCTACAGGGCGGCTCGCCGTCTCTGGCAGAAAGGAGAATCCCCTACACAACTAGAGATACTAGGAGCCTGCAACCCGGAAGATCAACGCATAGCTGAAGAGTGCCTGTCGGTGGCCACTACGTCGGCGGGCGCAAAGGCACATGCAGCGGGGGTGCGAACGGAGTCGGATCGCCGTGCCTTGCGGTCGATCGCCAGGGCCATCTTAGACGGGGCAGAGGACCGGAGCCGCGCACCGTCAGAAGTGGCCGAGGAGTTGGCCACCTCGCTGCATCAGCTTACATCAGGTAACGCACAGGACTTCATCACCATCGGGGACGGGATCACTGAGTTCTACCGGGACCTTGAGCGCAGGGCGCGCAGCGAGGAGATCATCGGTATCCCGTCCCCATTCCCCAAGCTGGACGACCTGATTGGTGGCTTTGAGCCCAGCCTGTACTACGTGATCGGGGCAAGGCCGGGCGTGGGCAAGTCGGCCCTCGCCAAGCAGATTGCAGCGCACGCAGTCAAGCACGGGAAGAAGGCACTGATATGCATCCTGGAGTCCAGCAGGGAGGCGTGGCTGCGGCGCATTGTGTCTGGGGCTATCGGCATCAGCACGCAGGACCTGAAGCGTGGCCGGGTGCCTGACAACATGTGGCCGCAGATCACGGAGTTTGTGGCCAAGCTGGAGGCGCAGGGGGACGCGCTCACCATCTGGGATACACCAGAGGCTACGCCGTCCAAGATCCTGGCTGAGTGCATGAGGTTGCAGCGGTCGCAGGGGCTGGACATGCTGATCATTGACTACGTGCAGCTAGTCAATCCAGGCATCAGGTTCCACAGCAGGTCAGAGGCAGTGGCGCACATCAGCAGGCAGATGCGGTCCATAGGCAAGCGGCTGCATATCCCGATCATCGTGCTGGCCCAGCTAGGGAGGCAGGTACAGACGGACACGGGTGCGATGAGGCGGCCAGTGTTGACTGATCTGAAGGAGTCTGGCGGGCTGGAGCAGGATGCAGACGCAGTGATCTTCATACACAGGAAGGAGCAGGATGACGAGCGGGCGCTGTTGCTGGTAGCCAAGCAAAAGGACGGGCCATTGGGAAAGGTGCACTGCAACTTTGACCGCAAGGTAGTGACGTTCAAACAGGTTGCGAAGTTTGATGACAAGGACATGAGGTAAGGAGGACTGAGATGAAGTTGCCGGCCGTTGAAATGCAGATCAAGAAGATTGGCGAGGTGCGCACCAGCGAGAGTGGCAAGGACTGGTGCAACGTGATGATGGAGCACAAGGACGGCAAGTACGCCGATCTCTATGAGGTGGGCGTGTTTGACGACCAGATTGAGCGGGTAAGGGCCATGGGCGTGGGAGCTATTGCCAACGTGTCGCTCTACATGGGCAGCCGCAAGGGGAAGTCCAGGTACTTCACCAGCCTGCGCCTTGCCTTTATCGAGCAGGTGGACCCAGTGCGCGAGGAGCAAGGTGATGACGACACGCCGTTCTAGCGTCTGCCCAGTGTGCGGCATGGTGGACTGCCACATACCTGATGGCAATGACGAGGAGTCGCTGCCGTGCCTTGAGGGCATCATCATCAACAACCACAGGTGGCTGGCCATGCTGGACGAGCAGATTGCACGGGGCGGTCCTGTGCCCAAGGAGCTTGGCATTGTGCGGCAGTTCATTGTGGTTGAGGAGTATCTGACGCAGGCCGCCATTGCAGACTACCTGCGCACCAAGACCGGTGGCTTTGCTCCAGAGGCATGGGAGACTCTTGCCCCCAAGAGTAACGAGGAGCTTGAGTTTATCTATGACCGTGCCGGGTTTTACCGGGACAGGGGAAGGAGCCTGTGAGAAATGGTCGGGTACAAGTTAGTCCGCAAACTTAAAGACGGCACATTCCGGCCTCTGTTCATCGAGCGGACGCGAGACCTTCCCGTTGGTACATGGCTGCCAGCCCACGACGTTGTGACGCCAGGATACATGCACCGGCCTGGGTGGCACATTCTCGCAGATCAACACGCGCCACACCTGTCAAAGCGTGGTAGGGCTTGGGTGGTTGTAGAGTTTCCGCTAAAAGGCAGCGAAAGGCACGACCGCCCGCCGTCCCAGGGTGGCACATGGTACACCGCACAGGAGATGCGGATAATTGGCGAGGTGACACTGTGATGGCGAGTTCGACCTACAAGGACGGTGAGTGATGAACAGGGCACCTGAAGAGCACGCACCATACTGGCATGAGCGGCGCAAGCGCATGGTGCAGGCTACCAATGACCGATCTACTGACGATGAGGAGTTGCGCTTGGTGTTTAACCTGCGGTACATCAAGTACCTGCGCGGTCGGGACATTCCAGAGGCCCTGTCTCTGTGGGAGGAGCACGGCGGCGGCGGCCCGCTGATTCCGGCAGGCGCGTGGCGCTTCTCTGGCGGGCTTTCCAAGAACTGGGGGATCTGATGCACAGCCCAGACCTTTACGACATGTTGGGAGGTTGGGGATGAGGCGAGTACTCGGCGCGTGGCTGGTCATAGTCTTTTTGGTATTGGGCATTGCCATAGCCCAGGACGTAGAGAACCAGCGCGAGCGTAACGCATGGGTCGGCTACTACTACGCACGGGCGTCGGCCGACAGCGACACGGTGCAGATACAGGTGGACGAGGCCGTGTTCTGGTGGCCCGACCTGTTCTGGTGGCTGCGAAAGGAGCCGTGGTGATGAGCAAGGACCTAGTGATCGGACGATGCAGGTGCGCGACAGGAATCCACTACGCCAATGACGCCGGAAAAGAATGTGACTACTGCCTTGGCGTCATCCAGGCCGTCAACATCGACGCGCTGATCCGCGAAAGGGACGACCTCAAGCGCAGGCTGCAGTCGGTAATTGCTTCGGCAGGCGAGACGATTGGCGAAGTTGAACGCGTGCTCGGCCCAACTCCGGCAACATGTTGCCAGGGGTGCAAGGTTGAAATGGCGGACGCGCTTAATGCTGTGCGCAACCTACGCGCCGCCCTCGACCGGAAGGACGGTGAGTGATGGACTGCGTGAACCAAACCAAAGAGCAGATCAGGCACGACAAGCAGGTCCGGCGGCTGGTGGTCAAGGTGACGAGGCTCCGCCACGCACTCGCCGAAGCCCTGGGCGACCTCGGCTACCGGGGCACCGTGGACGACTGGCTGGAGGAGGTCGGGTGCGATGATTGAATTTCTCTACTTCGCTGCCGGCGTGTGTCTGCTGTCATTCGCTGCGTGGATCATCTACGCACTCCGGCAGACCATCAAGGAAGACCGGGAAAACAAATGAAGATCTGCCTCGTCTCAGCATCCAACCCGGATGACGTGGACTGGGTAGCGCCGCTAGGGTTTGGGTATCTCAAGGCGGCGGCGCCGGACCACGAGTACGTCTATGCCAGCACCCCGGAGGACGTGCGCCGGATAGACCCTGACGTGCTTGGCATCAGCGCCGTGTCGCAGAACTGGCCGGAGGTAGAGCCACTGGCCAGGGCAGCTAGCGGCATTGTTGTCCTGGGCGGCTACCACATCACGGCGTTCCCGCTTGAGTTGCCAGAGTATGTAGACTTTGGGGTGATCGGGGAAGGCGAAGCAACCTGGGCAGAGTTGATCGCGCACCTGGAATACGGCACCCCGATAGATCGCATCTACGGTCTAGTCCGGTGGCATGGCGGGGCCCGCCGTTACTCTGGGCCTCGCGGGCTGGGCAAGATAGACGACATCCCCATGCCAGACCGGGACTTCGGCCGCCACAAGGGCCAGCGGCGCTACCTGTTCTCCAGCCGGGGGTGCCCGTTCAAGTGCTCATTCTGCGCCCCTACTAACCACTGGCGGCGTGCCCGCTACCACTCCGCAGCCCGCGTAGTGGACGAGATCAACAGCATCGACAGCCGCAAGATCCAGGTGTGGGACGATCTGTTCCAGGCCAAGCGGTCCCGCCTCAAGGCGATCGCAGCAGAGGTGGGCAGCCGCTACCACTTCAACGCCGGCATCAGGGCGGACATCGTGGACGAGGATCTATGCGCAATCATGAAGGGCATGAACATGACTCGCCTCGGCATGGGGGCAGAGCATGTAGTAGACAGGCTGCTGAAGCAGATGAAGGGGCCGCAGGCGTCTGGGGCTCAGAACCAGCGAGCCCTTGACCTGATGGCGGCGCACGGCCTGGACGTTGGAGCCGGCTTCATTATCGGCCACCCCGGCGAGACTGAGGCAGATGTACACACTCTGTACGACTGGATCTTGACAAACTATGGGCAGAAGAAACTTGTCCAGCATGAGATGAACATCCTGTCCCCGATGCCAGGCACGCAGATCTGGCACTGGGCAGAGAAGCGTGGCTACCCGATCCGGGACTGGAAGCGGCTGCGCCATGTAGCACGGTACTCCAACGCTAAGGGCGACAGGGGATACTGGGAGGCACGCGAGCGGGATGGGGCGATCTATCTGAACGAGGACTTGCTGCCGGAGGCCACGCTGCGGGACATCGTAGAGCATTACGAGGACAGGATAGCGCGTGGGGACTTCGGGCCCAAGGCCAAGTTCGGTGCCGGGACCAGCGTGAGGGTGAGGCGGGCCAAGAAGAAGCTGGGCGGCGTCAAGCGGAAGGTGAAGAAATGGCTGGGGTAGAGGCGTCATCACTAGAGGCCCCGATCATGCTGCTGATAGCCCTGCTGCTGGTGGTGTGTGTGGTGGTAGAACTGGCCAGAGGGCCGGGAGGTAGGAAATGAGTGATCCCATTGCCATGTTCCCGGCATACAGCAGGGAAGAGGTGGGCCTCTACGGGCTGGCCCTGGACACACGCATTGCAGCCTGGAGGTTCAGCCAGTACCTACGCAGCCAGCGCAAGTATCTTGAGGAGGAAAACAGGGAC
>Ga0272440_1002115_pt1 | contig 15693 bp, 11 predicted proteins | sample SSMMMBAug17_FD_192440 | JGI IMG/M metagenome (GOLD analysis project Ga0272440, IMG submission 192440) | Marine sediment archaeal communities from Little Sippewissett salt marsh, Falmouth, MA, United States - SSM-MMB-Aug17 | ecosystem: Environmental > Aquatic > Marine > Wetlands > Sediment ... | reverse complement strand
ACGACATGAAATAGCCTGGGGTTTCAACCCCAGGCGGTCGTGGATTTGCCGAATACGATATTTTTATAACGATTTCAAAAACTGGGGCATTATTTCTGAATTGCTGTACTAGTTCCAACACCTTGCGTGGGAAAACATTCTGAATGCTTTGCATCTCGTGTTTCGTACTTACTTACAAGGCAAGGGCGCAAAGCGTCCCACAGCAAAGCGTGGGAATGAGATCGTAAATAAGGCAATAATTACGCCTTGAAAAAACATAATTGAACGATAATAATTACAAAGACTGAACAGGCAATGTGAAGAAAAAAGTGGCACCTTTGTCAGGATTATTTTTCGCCCAAATTTTTCCGGAGTGTTCATGAATAATATGCTTACAGATTGTGAGGCCCATGCCTGTTCCAGCAGGGGGTTTGGCCTGATTGCTCTGGAAAAATTTAATAAATATATTTTCCAGGTCTTGTTCAGGAATACCAATACCTTCATCAGATACACTTACTTCTAGTAGGTTATGCTCAGTTTGGTTTATGTTGATGGTTATCTGATTGTGGTCATCAGAAAAATGGATGGCATTTTGCAAAAGATTTCGCAGAACCTTGATCATTCTGGTTTTATTAAAAGTGGCCATTGTCGTAGATTTTGAAGGAAGTAGTTGAATGGTAATATTTTTTTCATCAGCAAATCGCTGCTGTTCTTGTATAACCGCTAAAAATATCGGTAGAATATCCTGATATGTTTTTTTATAATGGATATTAGCAGATTCCAGGCTTGAGAGTTCCAGAAGTTTGTCAATAAGTGGCATCAAACGATTGGCTGACAATTGAATTTGTTCAAAATAATGCAAAAGCTTTTCTCGCGAGCTCTGATTAATTTTTTTAATGCCAAAATTAGCAAAGCTCAAAATGGCATGCATCGGTGTTCTGAATTCATGAGAGATATTAGATAAATAGCTCGAACTGATTTGTTGAGAATGACTGACTCTTTCTGTGGAAAATTTGTTCTGTGGGGCCTTCGCTATTTCAGCAGTATTTTTGCTTGCTTGCACTTGGGGCTCAGGAAGTGACTGCGGAATCTCTCTCAAAGATGCAACCCAGACTAGACCATCATCTGTTTCGGTCTCTACCACGCGCATATCTACAGTAAATTCGTTATGATCCTGACTGAGCATTTGAATTTTTTTGCTCTGATTGAGGATCAGGGGATATTCAAAAGTTTGCCCCACTAGTTTTTCAGCCGGCTTTCCCATTATTTTTTCAGCAGCAGGATTGACAAAGTGAATAATTTTATCGCGTCCGAGAACAACTATGCCATCTCCAGTCGCCTCAATAATGCTGCGAAGACGATTTTCAGATATTTTCAAAGATGCGTTCTTCTCTGCCAATGCTTTTTCAGCTGCAATACGATCGGTTATATCTGCCTGAACCACTAAAAAACTGACGATTTTACCTTGTTCGTTCATCACCGGAGAAATAGAAGACGATACCCAAAACCGCTCCCCATTTTTTTTCCGATTATATAGCTGGCCTTTCCAGGAGCCTTTTTTGGTTACGAGTTGCAATAAGTGATCATAGGTGGGTTGATCGGAATGATCGTTCTGAAAAATATTCGGTTTCCGCCCAAGAATCTCGTCGAGTTGATATCCGGTGGTTTCCAGGCATTTTGGATTGGCATATTCAATTCTATGATGTGTATCTGTTAAAAATAGAAGATCAGGGCTTTGGTCAACAGCAATGGATAGTTTTCGCAATGCAGCTTCCGCTCTTTTTCTTTCCAAGACTTCTTGTTCAAGACGTTCAATATCACTTTGTTTTTCAAGGATGGCATTCAAGCGTACTTGAAGAACCACAGGGCTGATGGGTTTAGTTATAAAATCTGCAGCTCCCGCCTCAAAGCAATCGTTCATCAAACTTAAATTGTCCACTCCGGTAATCATGATGACTGGAATGCGTTGATGTTTTGAGTGGCGCTTAAGCTGCTTGATCAATGTCAGTCCACTGACTATGGGCATATAAATGTCCAACAAAATTAAATCAATCGTTTCTTCTTCCAAGATTTGAAAAACGTTTGTACCCTGCATTGCTGAAACCGGTGTCTCACCAAAGGATGCAATCAAGTTGGTCAGCAAATGGACAAATGAGGGGTCGTCATCAATTATGAGTATTTTTGCCATTTTTTTGCCTCTTGTATTGACTGTTTAATCAGAATTTTAATGAATTAAGTATCATATCAAATTTTTTCATAATCACAAGTTGAAATTATAGGCAAAACGATTTTTTTTTGCCCTTACATAATAAATAATTTGTTCCCAGATTTGATGCACGATGCTTCTGACCTGGAAAATTTTCCCCAAAACAATCAACAATCCCAAAAAGCCAAAAGCTGTGAATGCACATGTCAGCAAACAATGTAGCAAATGCTTGGGTGGGAACCAGTGTATTAAATAACCCCTGAGCCAATAGATAGTCATACCAATGGGGAGAGACATCACCATAGCCCTTAAAAAAAATAAATAAACATCCCGGCTACCTGTATTATGGGTTCGTCGATTCCAGAGTACATAAAGCACAATTACCTGAACAATTGCCGAAACAGACATGGCCAGTGCAATGCCATCAACATTCATATATTGAATGCCCATATAATAAAAAGGGATACTCAGAAAAACTGCCAGTGTACTAAAAAGTGCTGGAAACAAGGTGTCTTGCATGGCGTAATAACCGCGCACAACTACAGTTTGCGCAGCAAATGCAAAAGCACCAATCATGAGATACATCAGGATAGATGCGGCAATTTGGGTATCAGATGCTGTAAACTTGCCGCGCTCAAACAAAATAAGTATGATTTCATGACGCAGAATCGCAATCAGAACTGAAAATGGGATAATCAATGCAATATATTTTTTTAAAGTATCATTTAAGAGGCTGTTCATTTTGGAAATATTATTTTGGGCCGCCAGTTGCGCCAGAAATGGATACGATGCCACCCCCGCAGCTTGTCCAAAAAAGCCCACCAGCATGAACATCACCCGAAACGCATAATTCAAAGCAGATATATTTCCTGGCGGCAGGTATGAGCCAAAAAATTTGAAAAAAATTTCAGTGGAGAACAACACGGTCATACCAAGCATCAGTGGAAGTGTTAAAAGCAGATATTTTTTAAAATCCGGATGTTTGAAGCAAAAAACAAAGGAATACTTTAAACCAACTCGTCTGGCCCCAAAGTATTGCAAAACAAAGCTGCCGATAAACGCGCCTCCCAACACACCATAAGAAAAACCTTGCATGCCCAGTTTAGAACCCAACGCAATACCACCAATAATAATGCCGAGATTATAAATCAAAGGCGCAAGTGCTGGAATAAAAAAACGCTCATGGGTATATTGAACAGCCATCAACAAGCCTCCCACAAAAAAGAAAAACTGGGCGGGCATAATAATTCGAGTCATGGTAACCGCACGGTCAATTGTTAGCTGATCAGTAATACCGGGGGCCAGTAAATGAATCATCGGGTAAGTAAAAATGGTTGCCAGAATAATGAAAAAAATCAACAAGCCACCAATGATATTGACAATGGTTGAAAAAAGTTGCCATCCATCATCTGTATTATTTTCAACCAGATATTTTGTAAAAATCGGAATGAACGTAATGGAAAGGAAACCACTGGCTGCAACATGATTCAATATTTCAGGAATAATGAAAGCCAGTTGATAGGCATCGACATCCGACCCAGCCCCTCCCATGTATGCGATTGTCATTTCACGAAACAATCCAATCACGCGACTGAGGAATATGGAGGCCATCATGATTAAAGCCGCAATACCAACTTTTTTGTTGATGGATTGTATGTTCTTTTTCATCATTTTTTTGGACTTTTATATCATAGACGGTCTGGTGACAATATGATTGTTTAAATTCAATCGGGCAAGTTTGCACTTATAAAGAAATTCGCCCTTTAAATGTATCAAAAGCTTCGTGATAAACCTCTTGAGGAGTGCATTTATATCGCGTTGAAAAATGAAAAACCTCGATTTTTTCAACCCCAGCCACTCGGGCAATATGGCCAGCCTGGACTGCGGTTAAATGATATTTTCGGGCAGCCATTTCTTTGTCATTATGAAGAAATGCAGATTCAATAAATAAAGTATTGACTCCCCTGGCCAGCTTGACGATGCGATCAAATGTATCATCATTGAAAACAACATCTGTGATATAAGCAATTTTTTGTCCTGGAGATATAAGGGCAATTTTTTCAGATAGTTCGCCAAGAGGAAAGCATTGGGTCTCAGTAACAAAGAAGGGTGTGTCTGGATCTTGTTTTTCAAATATCGCTTGTTTGAATTGATTAATCCAGGGACCAGGGAGCAAGTTTAAAGCATCCATTTTTTCTTTGATCATATTCACATGAAAACGTTCTTCCATCCGAAATCCCAAAGATGGAATGCGATGGTCCAACAAATCTGTAAAAACTGATAATCGCGGTTCCTTGACAATTTGACCATCAAAGGGGATGTCTGGCGCATCTTTGCCCGGAAGGAGCCCATTGGCGCAAGAGTAAATTCGATTTTTTAGTGTTGAGGGGGTTATTTCTGTCACATCCAGAACAAGGCCATGATCTTTTATTAAGTTCCAGGTATAACTGTTGAGTTTGCCTTCGACATTGCCCAAAAAACCCGGGGGACCAAATAATCTGATTATTTTATTTCTACCCAGGGCTATGCGAAGCAATCGGTCAAATCCAATAAAATGATCAATATGGGTATGGCTGACAAAGACTGTGTCAACTTTTAAAATATCCCTGGCTGACAGATTGTGCAAATCCCCTAGGTCAAAAAGTAAGGCTCTTTTTTCAAAGGCGAATGATACGAACAGGCAAGGGTCATCAAAAGGCCTGTTGACCATTCGCATATAAAATGAAGGTCGCATTATTTATATATACTTGGAAACCTGTGAATGGACGCACTGATAAATTTCATCATCAGCTCCATATATTTCCTCAACATCCTTGTGATTGATCAACTTTTCAAGAATAAATGCAGTAATATACAGGCTGACCACATTGGGAGCGTCAACCACTCGCCTAAAAGGGGCAATTTGGTAGTCAATTTCAAATACATCCGCACGCGTAAGCTTTTCAAGAGCGGCAGCCATTTGTTCCTCAATGGCATTTTTGTTATTCGTTTCAACCAATTGAGTTTCAACAAGCTTCATCGCTAGGTTATTGCTCAGTGGTTCAATGTTTTCTTTAACACGAACAATAGAATCCCTGCGCGCATTTTCCTTGGAATTTTCAATTTCTGACAAAATTCTTGATTCCCGTTTACTGGGACGAAAACTTTTTGCCATAGTTTTTTACCTCATCATAAATAATAGTTTTCTACAAGCATTTGCATATTTTTTTTGCCATTCCAATGATTCCACTGAAGATTAAATGTCACTTGATTTAACTGACGCGGCATTGCTTTTTGTGGATCAATATTAAAATGAATGGCAGAGAATACACGTGATGACTGACCGGCATGTTTTTGACACAATGCCATCCGCCGATGCCGATTACTGATCAGGGCATCAAAACGAACATGCACATCCTTGGCTAAAAACATGGGTTCATGATTTCTAGGGCCAAATGGTGCCAGCCATGAGAGTTCATCCAGTAATTGTTCTGAAATTTCATTAAAGCCAATCTGGTAATCAATGGTCAGGGGTGGAATCATCGGTCCTGGACGCAGTTGAGATTTCAGATGGTTTTCAAATTCACGTTTAAACTGTTCCAAATTCGTTGATTGAATCATCAGGCCGGCTGCTCCCGCATGCCCACCAAAAGATTCCAGGTGATGCGCACATGCGGATAGTAACTCATGAAGGTTTACCCCAGGGATTCCCCTGGCTGAACCTCTCCCAACGCCCCTATCAATTGAAATTAAAATGGCCGGCCGATAGTACTTATCCACCAGACGAGATGCCACAATGCCAATGACGCCCTCATGCCAATGTGGTTTGGATAAAATCAAACTTTTTTGGTTCAACAAATGCGGATTTTTAGCAATAATGGCATGAATATCATGCAAAATATAATTTTCAAGTTCACGGCGGCTATGATTCATATCATCCAGTTGATTGGCCAGTTCTCTGGCTTTTTTGGTTTCTTTACATGATAACAAATCTACTGCAATGGATGCCTGTTTGAGTCGTCCGGCAGCATTCAATCGGGGAATCAGTCGATAGATAATGTCACTACTGTCCAGGCGCTTGCAGGTGACCCCTGCAATTCGGGCCAGTGCAACAATTCCTGGGCGAGGGTGCGTATTGATTACCTCTATGCCAATTTTGGAAAAAATTCGATTCTCTCTTTCCTGAGGAACAATATCAGCGATTGTTCCCAAGGCAACCAGATCGCAGTAATGTTTTAAATTGGGTTCTTCTTTTTGTTGCCAAAAATTGATATCTCGCAACCCCTTTCGCAGGCATATCAATAAGCAATAGACCACACCGACTCCGGCCAGAATTTCATAGCCCGCCTGACAATCGGGTCGTTTTGGATTCACCACTGCACAGGCGTTGGGGACTGATTCGACCTCATGATGATCGGTAACAATCACATCGATATTTTCCATATGGGCTTTTTGAATGGCATCGTGGCTGCTAATGCCGCAATCCACAGTAATAATCAACTGGAATTTTTTCGGTTTGGCATAATTGTCAATATGATTTATCCGCAAGCCATAGCCCTCGTCAATTCGGTGAGGGATATAATAATCGACATCAGCACCAGCATGCAGTAGAAACTCATACAGTATGGTCACCGACGTCACACCATCGACATCATAGTCGCCAAAAATAAGAATTTTCTGATGTTTCAAAATGGCTGCAATAATTCGTTCTACCGCTTTATTTATATCTTTAATGGAAAAAGGGGAGCGAATATGGTTAAAAGAGGGGGATAAAAAGCGTCCAGCTGCTTCTGCAGAGCGCAGACGACTGGCCAGTATCGTAGCAATAATCGGATGGCAACTGCATAGTTTTTTGATTTGATGCAGCAATCCTGGATCTGGTGTTAATATGTTCCAACGTGTGTTCATTTGACCGCATTATATACCTGATTATTGAAAGTTTGTATATTTTTTTATTCAACCCAATGAAAAAAAATGAAATCATGATTAGACTTAGGAAAACTCAAAAAATAAGTTCGTCATTATTGTTCATTTTCGTTTTTGAACCATGATTGCACTGAAGAAGATGAATAAGATGAATTTAAAGTGTTTTTTTTCATCTGGGTGCAACACAAAAAAGTTGCAATACTTTCTTAGCCCTGAAAGGGCGTAACATACCAGCCCAGGGCAACGCCCTGGGGAAATGTAAAAAAGATTTTTAAGCCCTGTAAGGGCGCTACATAAATGGGCTACTATTTCTGCCTTGCTGTACTACGATCAAACATCAATCAGGTTTTTATAAAATCTTTTTCAAATATTCACCTGTATAAGAACCATCCATTTTAGCCAATGCCTCGGGTGTGCCCTCACCAATAACACGCCCGCCATTATCTCCGCCTTCTGGTCCCAGGTCAATGATATGATCGGCAGATTTAATGATATCCAGATTATGCTCAATCACCACAACAGTATTTCCATTATCCACCAATCGATTCAATACATGCAGCAGTTTTTGAACATCAGCAAAATGAAGGCCGGTAGTGGGTTCATCCAGAATATATATGGTGCGGCCAGTTCCGCGTTTGCTGAGTTCTCTTGATAGCTTGACCCGCTGCGCTTCTCCACCCGAAAGTGTGGTTGCCGATTGACCGAGTTTGATATACCCCAGCCCCACATCCACCAATGTTTTGAGTTTATTTTTGATTTTTTCAATGTTTTCAAAAAAACTCAGGCATTGATTGATGGTCATATTCAGAACATCAGAAATACTTTTTCCCTTGTACTTGATTTCCAGGGTTTCGCGATTATAGCGATTGCCTTTGCACATATCACAGGTCACAAAAACGTCTGGCAAAAAATGCATTTCAATGCGGATAATCCCATCGCCCGAACAGGCCTCACATCGTCCGCCTTTAACATTGAAACTGAATCGCCCGGGTGTGTATCCCCTTGCACGTGCATCCGGCGTGCGTGCAAATAATTCTCGAATGTATGTAAATACGCCGGTATACGTACCTGGATTGGAGCGAGGCGTTCGACCTATGGGCGATTGATCAATGTGGATCACCTTGTCAACATGACGTAAGCCCTTAAAATTTTTGTATTCCCCAGCTTGCATGCGGGAGCCATACAAGTGCTGGCACAATGCCTTGTAGAGTGTTTCCAATACCAGTGTCGATTTGCCAGAGCCTGACACGCCAGTCACACAAACAAACTGCCCCAATGGAAAAGCAACAGTAATTGATTTTAGATTATTTTGACTTGCCCCCTCAATTGTCAGATATTTTTCCGGTTTTTTGCGTCTTTTTTTGGGTACTTCAATTTCTTTTTTTCCAGATAAATACTGACCGGTCAGCGATGATGTTGATTTCATCAAAGTGCTTGGCTTGCCATTGAAAACCACCTCTCCACCATTGACACCCGCAGCCGGCCCCATATCCACCACATGATCTGCCGATAGAATGGTTTCTTCATCATGTTCCACAACAATGACTGTGTTGCCGAGATTTCGCATCTCAACCAGAGTATTGAGCAGGCGTTGATTATCTCTTTGGTGAAGGCCAATACTGGGCTCATCTAGCACATACATGACACCGGTTAATTTAGAGCCAATTTGTGTGGCCAGTCGGATGCGTTGACTTTCTCCACCGGACAGGGTCGATGCTGCACGATTCAGAGTGAGATAGTCCAGCCCAACATTGCTTAAAAAGCTGAGACGTTCCTGAATTTCTTTGAGAATTTTTTCTGCTATGATTTGTTTTTTCGTATCAAGCTGGAGTTTTTCAAAAAAGCCCTGGGCCAGTTGAACCGAATGCGCGGTGCATTGCGAGATATTCAGATTGTCAATTTTTACAGCCAGGCTTTCTTTTCTCAAACGCATGCCTTTGCATTGTGGACAGGGTTTAAATGTCATGTATTGCTGGATATCCTCACGAGAATGATTGGATTGGGTTTCTCGAAAGCGACGTTCCAAAGATGGAATAACGCCCTCATAAGGACGTTGGTAGGTGAAACGACGATCATCACGCTCACCATGAAATGTAATATTTTCATCACCCGAGCCATAAAATAAAACCGATTGAAAGGATTTTGGCAGTTTTTCAAAGGGCGTACCAGCATCTACTTGATAATGGGATGTTAATGATTCCAAAAACTCAAAATAAAATACAGATGTCCGATTGGCCCACAAAGCCACTGCGCCATCGCGCAGGGAGAGTTTTTTGTTTGGAACAATCAGATCCGGATCAAATTCCATGTGAGATCCCAGGCCATCACAACGACTACAGGCCCCTTGTGGAGAATTGAATGAAAAACTGGCTGGCGTAAACTCCGGATAACTGATGCCACACGTCACACAGGCGGATTTTTCGCTAAACAAAATGGTCTCACCATCCACAATACTGATAGAAACCAGCCCTTGAGATTGTCCCAAAGCCAATTCAATGGAATCGGCCAGACGATTTTTGATATCATCTCGAATGACCAGGCGATCAATAACCACATCAATGGTGTGCTTTTTGTTTTTGGCCAAAGGTTTGATATCATCGAGGGAAATAATTTCGCCATTGACTCGCACACGCGCAAAACCATCTTTTTTAAGCCGTGTGAACAACTTTTCGTGTGTGCCTTTTTGAGCAGTAATCAGTGGCGCCAAGACAATTACTTTGGTGGATTCAGGCAGAGATAGAATTTGATCCACCATTTGATCCACTGTTTGTGAGGATATTTCTTTGCCACATTTATGACAATGGGGCGTCCCCACACGCGCATAAAGCAGTCGCAGGTAATCATATATTTCTGTTACAGTTCCCACTGTTGATCGCGGATTGTGGCTGGCTGTTTTTTGTTCAATGGCAATTGCCGGGGACAGGCCTTCAATAGTCTCGACATCCGGCTTTTCCATACGTTCCAGAAATTGACGCGCATAAGTTGACAAGGATTCCACATATCGACGTTGGCCCTCAGCATAAAGGGTATCAAATGCCAATGTTGATTTGCCGGACCCGGAAAGTCCGGTGATTACAATCAGTTGATTTTTGGGGAGATCCAGATCAATATTTTTCAAATTGTGTTGTCTGGCACCACGAACGCGTATCATATGAATATCACTCCATTATTTTTTTCCATGGAAATGGTCAAAAGTGTTCAAGATATTTTTTTTATATATGCTTGCAATCCATATCGCATCGTATTTCCTTGTATTGAATACAAAGATGTTGTTGGATTAAATGCAAGAATATTTAATTTAACCAGATTGTTTAGTTCATCAGTGAGCGTATTTTCTTCAAATTGATTGCTGTTTACCAAAGACTCTAAATGACTTTCATCAAAATCAGGGTTTTTCTCTTGAATTGATAGTATCAGTTTTAGTAACGCCCTTTTATTTTTGTTAATTTTGGCATAATGGTTATATTTGCCCAGGTTTATAGAAATAAGTCCTTGAATGATTTCCATTAAATCCGAATCGCTAATTTTTTTATTCTCAGCATAGGCCATCAGTTCATTCAGTAAAAATGAAATTTCCCATATACTTCCTCCCAAATATGTCCATATTGTTTCTATTTGAGGGCCTGAGAATTGATACGAATGAATTGAACTGAATTTTTCCAAATCAGAAAGCCATGAATAGATGTCAGGCTTATTTAAATAATCTATCTCAAAAAAAGCAGATGTTTTGGTTAACTTGCTATCATTGTATAATCTGCTAATGAAGTAACCATCACTACTCGCAATAATGACATGACATAAATGAGATTCTTTGGTAAGCGAGACAAAAAAATTGAATAATTCCTGTAATAACTCCCTTTGGCCATTAATATATATGTTTTCTAATGCTTGAATTTCATCGATAATGATAACCGGACGTTTTCCCCTGGCCAATGTTTTTTCTAGTTGTGAAAACATAATATCAAAGGGATCCAGTTCTTTGGCTTCAAAACCTTTTAAAATTTCTGTTGTCAGTTTAAATACTTTAAAGTAGAATTCACGATTTTGCTTAATATCCCCCTTTGACTGAGTGAAATCTTTTTTAAAGAATGCTTGAATAAAATTTTCATAATTTCCAATCAGAATCTTTCTTAAATTAAAGAATTTTAATTCAACATCTGAATTATCCAAATATTTTTCTATAAATTTCAATAGCAAAGTTGTTTTACCGCTACTTTTTGGACCATGAATGAATAATATTTGATTTGGTTTTCCATTGATCCAGTTAAGAAGGTATTTCAAATCTTTTTCTCTGTTGATAAAAGCGGGTTCGTTTGAATAAATTATTTTTTTGGCCATTATTTTTATCTTTTCCATTGAAATGGTTTTTGAATTTGCTCAATTAACGTATCTAAAATGGATCCAATAATACCAATCGCAATGACAATTGCCATGAGCCGATCATAAGCCATTGTATCTCTGGCATCGTTGATGAGATAGCCCAGTCCACTGGATATCCCTAAAAATTCTGCAGGTACGAGCACAATCCATGCAACTCCCAATGCCATTCTCAGGCTGGTTAACATGTAAGGGATCGTTGATGGTATAATAATTTTCCAGATTAATTGGGAATTGGTTGCGCCTTGATTGATAGCCATTGTAATCCATCGCGTATCCACACGTGATACACCCATCGTCGTATTAATAATAATGGGCCAGATGGTTGCCATAATCAACAAAAACACAATCGCTGATTCAAAACTTTGAAATAACAGCAGGGCAATGGGCATCCAGGAAATCGGGCTGATCATGCGAAGAAACTGGATGGGCGGATAAGAGATCATTCTGAGTTTTTCATAAAATCCTAGCAGGATACCAGTGGGCAAGCCCAAAGTGGCTGAAATGCAGATACCAATTATAATTCTTCGTAAACTGGCAAAAACCGATTGCCAGAAAGAAACATCCATGATTAATGAGAATAATGCATTCAAGGTAGGAATGGGCATAAAACCATCAAATTGCCTATAGCCCTCCTGGGTAAAAGTGAGGTAACCCAGAACTGACCAGGTCAGAATCAAGAAAAAAATACCTAAAAAGCCATAACCCACTTTTGCCCACATGATTGACCTCGCCTAAAGAGCCACTATCTCTTCTCTTTGAAAAGGGTTGGTCATATTGATGGGATGTCCAAACTGTTTCAATCCACCCACATTTTTGATGGCATTTCTGGCAAAAGAATCATCCACAAGGGATTGCACCGCTTTATCAACTTGAATATCTTTTAGAAACGAGACATTTCCTTCCATTTTGGTTTGGCGCATTTGATCAATGATCAAGCGGGTGGCTGAGGGATATGGATAAGGTTGAAAACCGATTCTTGAAATCTGCCAATCCGGATGTTTGATTGCCTCGGGTGTATTGCCTTTGGCATATCGGGTGGGTTCATAACCGGTAAATACACGATTGAGAATTTTTTCTGAAACCGGTAAATAGCCAGCGCCATCCTTACTGAGAATTTTTGCTGTTTGCGATGGATTGAGTGTAATCCATTGCTGCGCATTGACCAGTGCATTCACCACTTTTTGGGTAAACACTGGATTGGATTTTATGATATTCTCATTCATCACAGCCACACAGCAGGGATGATTTTTCCAGATATCACCAGTAAATCGCAGAATTTTTGCTCCAATTCGCATTTCAGCAATTGCGTTAAATGGTTCCGCAACAATGTAACCATCGATTTTGCGAGCAACCATTGCCGAGGGCATCTCAGGTGGCGGAAGAATAAACAGATTGACCTCTTTGGGTTTCAAAGGTGTTTTGTAGGGTTGGATGACCGGTTTCAGGCCCACATGGCGCAAACCCATCTGAAGAATAATATTGTGCATGGAATACCAATAGGGAACCGCAATTTGACATCCTCCGAGATCGGCAAAACTATTGATTCCTGAACTGGCATGAACAGTAATAGCGCTTCCATTCATATGATTCCAGGCCAGTACTTTGACTGGAAAATTGCGATTAAAACGCATCCACACAGGAATGGGAAACAACATGTGAGTCAAGTTGAATTTATGGGTCAAAAATGATTCTGTCAGCGTGGACCATTGACGAATCTTGATCGGTTTGGATACTTGCAGACCTTCATCTTGAAAGAATTTGTTTTCATAAGCAATCAACAGCGGTGTGGCATCGGTAATAGGCAAGTATCCCAAACGCAATGGAATTCCTTTTTCTTTCGCCCTTGAAATGGTTGGTAGACTCATTGAGGCTACCGCACCACAGGAGGCTTTTAGAAAATCACGTCTGTTTATAGTGGATGAATCGATCATATCCCTCCTCAATGGATTGTTGATGGTTGGTCCGATTTTTTTGATAAATTTTTTCCAATTGCATCAAAATATGAATGCGCTTGAGCGATAGTTGCCGATCGGTAATCTTGCGTGGATAAGGAATAGAAACATCAATAATTTTTCGCACTTTACAGGGTTTCCCCCCCAACAAGACCACTTTATTCCCCAAAACGATTGCTTCATCAATATCGTGTGTCACAAAGATGGCAGTAAATTTTTCATTTTCCCAGAGTTTAATCAGTTCCTGCTGCATGCGGGTTCGTGTAAATGTATCCAGCGAAACAAAGGGTTCATCCAGCAAAAGCACTTTTGGATGACCAATCAATGCCCGCGCCAAAGAAACGCGACAGGCCATACCAATTGACAACTCAGATGGATAATTATGCTCAAATCCATTCAGACCAATCAACGCAATAAAATGGTGAATTCGGTCATCCAGATCTTCGATATCGCCTCTGAGTTTACATCCAAAAGCAATATTTTCAATAACATTCAGCCAGGGAAGCAGCGTTGGCTGCTGAAACAGCAATGAAACCGATGGATCTGGTTTGATCACCTTTGTGCCATCCAACAATATATGACCATTTGTCGGATTTTCAATACCTGCAATGATATTTAACAAGGTTGACTTACCACACCCGGACTCACCCAGCAACATGACAAATTCACCATCTGCAACAGGAATATTAATATCTTTTAAAACCGGTATTTGGGATTTATCCGGCAGGTAAAAGGTCTTTTCTATATTTTCGATGAGTAGTTTCACTGACTTTTAGGTATTGTTGTTAGGAATGTCCGAAAAAGAATTTCCCCATTTAAAAATCATGACTCAATTATTAAACATCAATCATATGCGTAGCAAACTGTTCATTTTTTTGAACCATGATTACACTGAAAAAGATGAATAAGATGAATAAAAACACTTTAAAATTCATCTTATTCATCTTATTCATCTTCTTCAGTGCAATCATGGTTCAAAAACAGAGTGAAAAATTATTATAATGAGGAGCTTATTTTTTGAATTTTCCTTAGTTACTATCCATATTCAAAATATGTTATATTCTGATTTTTATAAATCGACTCATTTGCAATAGGCTTTATAATCTTAAACCATATGTTCTTAACATGACTGATTATACGAATAATGTCAAGACTTAAATTGTATGGAGGGTTTGCAGGGCTTTGTAAAGGTCTCAAATCTTTTACAACCAGGCTGTCAATTCACTTAGTGCGGTTGACTCTTTTAAATAAGTATCATTTGCAGCTTTTTCCTGTATATAATGCATCAAATCCTGGTTTTTTGACGAATTGATATGTGCATTTGATGTCTCAGAATCAGAAACATATCCCCACATATGCAGCAAGGCATTTCTTAAATTTCCAGATTGTGGTTTTTTCCGCAAAATGTGACATAACAAACGTGCCAGTTCCGAAAAATCTTGTGAGGGCTTCATTTGTGCAACTTCAGGCCCCAATTTTTTGTAAAGGTTAACATCCCGCGCCATCACAGAATATTTATGATGACGCCACAATTCTTGTGCATTTTTCGGCAAGGGGATTCTTCCTGGTTCTTTATCCTGATATTTGCTTGTTAAAATACGATATTGTTCGATGGGCGAATCAATAAAGATTTCAGGCCACGAGTCTTTTTTACTTCGTGTTTTTACTGGTGATTGGTGTGAATAACCGCGAAGGTGCATTTCGGCTACCAACAATTGATGTCTTTGTTTTAATGCCCAGCCATAGCCAACCCATCGCAGGGTTTCCGGATGGTTTGCATATCCTTTTTTCTTGTTGACGATGATGGAAACAATGCCATGAAGTTCGCGGTGCTCTCCCAGCAAGCTTTGACGATTTAAGTATCCGGGGGGAATATCCCATATTCTCATTTGGTTTGCCTTTAATCCTTGATGTTCATGGTTTGTTAACCTGTGACTCAGAACCATTTTGATATTAAATAAAATGGTTATAATATATAATCCTAGTATATATGCAATAAAAATAAATTATCCTGTCCAGATGGGTCCTCGTGCATTTTCGGAAGTCAAAAAAAACTAATTTTTAGATTATTATTGACTAAAAAAATGTCTTATGAGATTTTTTTAGACTCGCCTACATTTACCGAGCTTTCCTAGTAAAAACAATGTAGTACAGGCAGGCAGAAATAACGTCCCGGTTTAAAAAATTAAAACAAAATGTACATTTTATGGAGACATTTCATCTTAGCCCCGATAGGGGCGAAATCTTTGTAGACTGGGGCGTTAGCCCCAG
>Ga0272440_1002114_pt1 | contig 15696 bp, 8 predicted proteins | sample SSMMMBAug17_FD_192440 | JGI IMG/M metagenome (GOLD analysis project Ga0272440, IMG submission 192440) | Marine sediment archaeal communities from Little Sippewissett salt marsh, Falmouth, MA, United States - SSM-MMB-Aug17 | ecosystem: Environmental > Aquatic > Marine > Wetlands > Sediment ... | reverse complement strand
CATATTCTCAATATATTTATATCAGATAACGATATATTAATGTTAAGAAAATACCTTACCTTTAAAGGAGAATACATTGTTTAACCCAAAAAAATACTTAATTCTAATTTGTTTGATCAGTCTGTTCTCTGTTCAAGTACAGGCAACGTGTCAATCGCCTCCTATCTCATGTCCAGAAAATTTTGCTCTCATTGTGCCCAAGCAGTTAACAGAAAGTGACCCACCATTTCAGGCCATTGCGTGTACTGCAAATGCTTATTCTCAATCCATTGAGATTCAATTGTTATCCACAGATCGTTCAGAAATAGCATGCCCTCAGTCTGCGGTGATGCCATCACACTATACCTGGATTGCCATTGATATGACAGTGGTAGATGATTACTTTGCCGATGGACCGAAGCAGGTCACACTTTCTGCTGGCTTCCTCGGACAAACTGTTACCACACAGATTGTTGTATTGGATAATGATCAGGCGACAAATAAAATTTTAGAGCAACAGGCCTTAAATGATTTGTTTAAACAAACAAATGGCAATGATTGGACAAATAATTCCAGGTGGCTTGGATCAGATAATCCATGCACATGGCACGGTATTGAATGCGATAATGGTGTCATGCCGATATCAGAAATCCGATTGAATGATCATAACCTATCCGGACAGTTGCCATCAACATTCAATCATCTCGCAGATCTCAAACGCCTGTATCTTGGCCATAATAACTTGTCTGGCAGTTTTTCAGATCAGCTATGTCAAACACGCCTGCATATTCTGTGGTTACAATATAATGCCATTTCGGGTACAATTCCGGATAGTTTGCTGCAATTGTCATTTTTGCAGGATTTAAACATATCCAATAATCAATTAAGTGGTCATTTGCCCGAAAATTTCAGCAATTTATCTCGCTTGGAATCACTTAATCTATCCTCAAATCAATTGACCGGAACATTGCCTCAATCCTTTGAACAATTTAAACGCTTGAGCAGACTTGATCTGCATAACAATCAACTGAATGGGACAATCTCAGTCATTGCAAATCTATGCCAATTAACTGAACTGGATATCTCTAACAACCAGTTTTCTGGGACACTATACGATTTAATTGGTTTACCCAATATTCGCACATTGAATTTAAGCAGTAATAACTTTGATAAAGATTTTCCCGCATTGTTGTCGCAAAATACACACATTTTAAAAATTGATATACACGACACAAAGTTAGGCGGTCAACTACCCCAGTGGAGTAATGAAGACTATGCCCTTTTCGTATTAAATATAAGATCCAATCGTTTTATGGGTAAAATCCCTGAAACCATTGTTCGATTGTCAAATATATCTTCTGGCAATCTGGATTTAAGATGGAATGCCTTATATGCGGAAACACAGGCAGTTAAAAATTTTATTGATCAAAAACATATGGCTAAGGACTGGGAAATTACCCAAACGATTGCACCATCAAATTTAACCGCAACAGTGTTATCTGGAGAAAGTATTCGACTTAACTGGACACCAATTCGTACTGATACCATTAATGGTGCCTATGAAATATTTTATGGTTATGCATCTGATGGATCTTTCCGAAAACTGGCAGAAACTACAGATAAAACAGATGCAAGCTATACGCTGACAAATCTTCACAGCAGTACCGCATATTATTTTATAATCAGAACACGTACCGACCCGCACGCAAACAATCGAAATATTGTATATAGCGAGTTTTCATCAGCGATATCAGTCACCACACAAAGTATTATTGAAACAACGTCTGGCGCCAATGGCCAAATATTACCCTCAGGATTGATATCTGCCCCCACGAATACACCCATTGTCATTTATTTTGTGCCAGATGAAAATTATCATGTTGAGAATGTTTTCGTAGACAATGTCAGTGTGGGGGCTGTGACATCCTATACATTTTCATCTGTTCAATATGATCGAAAAATTCAAGCAAGCTTTGCAAATGATGCGCCACAGCTTTCCCCCATTTTACCAATTACTTTTGATGAGGATGTATTACCGCCCCCCATACCATTGACGATCAGTGACAGAGAAACATTACCAGAAAATCTGTCAATCCAGGTTATTTCAAGCAATCTGGAAATCATCCCTGAAGATCACATTCAGGTTATCGGAAATGCTTCGCCAAGATATCTTCATTTAAAAAGTGCTCAGGAAATGTCTGGTATCGGGATCATCACAATAAAAGTATCCGATCCCCTGGGATTGATTGCAGTTCGTGCATTTACCTATACAGTCAACACAGTGAACGATCCACCAATAGCCAACAATCTGATCTACAAAGCCAAAGAAGATACAGAAGTCGAAGGTGTGTTTATGGCAGTAGATATAGAACAGAACGGCTTATCTTATTATATCACTGCCAGTCCGAATCATGGAAAATTAACACATGAGGCGAAAACAGATTCATTTATCTATCGCGCTGATACCAACTATTCGGGCAGAGATTATATCAGGTACAAGGTTCAGGATAACTCAAAATTGGGTCCGAAAATGTCCAATGAAGCGGTCGTTATTATCGATGTCTTGCCTGTAAATGATCCGCCTGTTTCTATGGCTGGTGAGGATTTGTATGTGCTTGAAGGTGAAAGAACGATGCTTGATGGAAGCAAAAGTTATGATGTTGATGATACGGCCTTAATGTTTGAGTGGCGTCAATTATTCGGACCTGAGGTAACGTTGTCGTCACCGAATGCCATATCTCCTGTATTTATAGCCCCTCATGCGACGGCGAATAACCAACCCCTTTCAATGGTATTTTGGTTGAAAGTCTTTGATGATGACAACGCCTATACACGAGATGACTGCATTGTTTGGGTTGAACCCAGAGATCCACCCATTGTTCCAATTGCACAAATGGGCAGACCTTTGACACCTGTTTCAGGCCTTGCACCTTTTCGTGTAGACTTTAAGGATCAATCTCTTGGTAAAATTGATTCAAGGCATTGGTTTTTTGGGAATGGTCATTTGAGTAAACGACAGAATCCCATATATACCTATGATAATCCAGGTATTTACACCATTATACTTGACGTTACAGGCCCGGGCGGATCGAACACCATCACATATACGAACTGGATTACTGTTTTGGCCAATCCATATTCGGTATCATCATTGATTCCACCTGAAGAAAGATCTGTCTTAGTCGATTTGTTTAATCAAACCTCAGGCACTCAATGGGGATGGCACACCCATTGGCTTGATCCACACAGAAATGAATATTACTGGTATGGTGTTACTGTGCCAGATAATCATGTTACCAGTTTGATACTTTCTGGAAATGACTTAAATGGAAATTTACCTGAAAATTTGCATCAACTGACACATGTCAATCATTTTGATCTGTCAAACAATATATTAACAGGACCATTGCCAGATACCATTACACAGCTAACTCATTTAAAAATTCTGAACATTTCAGGCAATCAACTTGTGGATACCTTATCAAGTGGAATGAGCCAATTGAATCAATTGATTTTTCTTAACCTTTCAAATAATCAGTTCTATGGCAGCATTCCGCAAGGTATGGGAGATATGAATCAATTGGAATATCTCAATTTAGGCCGAAATCAACTGATTGGCACGGTGCCGGAATCCTTTATTAATCTCAAACAGCTAATGGGACTGAATCTTTCATCCAATCAACTCAATGGGACCCTTCCAGATTTTTTTGATCAGATGACAACACTGGTTCAACTTGATTTGTCTCATAATCAATTTTTGGGAAAAATTCCAGATACATTGATGCGTGCCACGCACCTTCAAGAAATTCGGCTCGCTTTCAATCAACTTGATGAAACGATTCCTGAAGGTTTTGATAAATTTGATTCCTTGCAAGTCCTTGATTTAAGTAACAACCAATTCACCGGTTCCATTCCGAAAAGCCTATATGAAAATCCGCAACTCACACAATTGAATTTAAGCAGCAATTTGCTTGAAAACCAGCTTACTGCAAGAATAACACTTTTAAAACAACTGATATCCCTAGATATTTCCAACAATCAATTCAATGGTGTACTTCCAATAGAATTAACCCGCCTGGATCACATGCAGACGTTAAATTTATCTCATAATGCATTTGATGGAAATGTTCCTGATCTTTCACGTTTACACTATTTGCTCTCATTAGATATGTCACACAATCATTTTAAGGGAACTTTTCCTGATAGTTTATTGACCTTACAACAAATCAAAGCAATCAATATTTCTGGTAATGATTTTTCAGGCGAGATTCCAGAAGAAATCACACAAATGACCTGGCTAAAAGACAATCGTTCAGATTTTCGATGGAACCGGTTTACAGTGAACTCGCGAAATGTCGAAAAATTTTTGGAAAGCAAACAAATAGCTGGTAAATCCTGGATCAATACGCAAACCATTGCCCCCTCAAGTTTGTCATCCAAAGAAGGGGATACATGGCAAGAACTCGTTCTCAGTTGGGATCCCATTCCTTATACCAGTAATGATGGTGGTTATGAAATATACATTGCAACCCATCCGGATGGCCCATATGAACGCCGATATGTTACCAGCTCAAAGCTTGATCATTCGTATACAGTCACCAATCTTTCGGCCAACACGACTTACTATTTTAAAATTCGGACGTTTACTCTGGCACATTCCCATAATCCTAACATACTTTTCAGTGACGATACCCCCATACTGCCAGTTACTGTCAACAAGCAGTTTGAGCGTCCGAACAATCCGGAAAACCTGGCAGCAGAAACGTATTTCAAAAATCGGGTGATGTTATCATGGAAAACGATCAAGGAGCCGGATAATGTGTATTATAAAGTATTCCGAAGTGAAACGCTTAATGGCCCATATCAATGTATGTCCCCAATACCATTGCTTACAGCATCATTTGTAGATTGGAATGTACATGAAGGAAAAAATTATTACTACAAAGTCCGCTCTTATTTATTCAATGCGTTATTCATTTATGATACACCATCAGAGCTATTTAGCAACATTGTTCATGCAATTCCTGGAACACCAACAACCTATTCAATGAATGGCCATTTTACGATAGCACTTGTATCTCAGGGAGATACAGCTATTTATTCCATGACACTTGAACCGGCAAGTAATTTTAAAGGTAAAATCGATATGGCATGTCAATGGCCTGGAGACGATCCTCTGATTCCACCACCAGGCATTGAGCCGATGTTTTACATGTCCGGTTTTGTGATGGGCACAGAATTAAAACGTATTCCGCTTCCTGCACCAATTCAGCTTAAAGTAAAAGTGGCGGAAAACTACACACCATCTGTGATGATATTTCAATTGTCAGTCACTGATTCTCAAACACAAAATCAGCGCCTCTTTGGAATGCAGTTACATGTCATTCCAAAAAATGAGTGTGCCATCGCTCTGTCATCAGATCGGCCAATATATAATGAATATTCCAATATAGGTGTATCTGGACTTATTTCCAGCCAAATGTCAAAAGAACCGGTTGACATACAGCTGTACTTTCAGGGAAACATCTTGGATCAAAAACTGATAAAAACGTCCTCAGATGGTTTTTTTGAGGCCATTTTTTCTCCTCAGCCCTGGGTTGCCGGTAACTATGAAATCAGAGCCAGTTGGGAAGTTTGGGATTTGGATGATTTATTCTGCCCACAAAGTGCCTATACTGTAAATTTACCTGTTATTGTGGCACAAGTCACCAGCAACATCCGGTTATCCATGAAACCAGAGCAGCAAATGCCGCGTCTCAATCAATCTATAGATATTTTAGGAAACATTTCGCCTGCAGTTTTTAATTCAGAAATACGGGTGCGTATTTTTGCTCCTGATCAATCATATAAAGATCAATTCATTCAATTGGATGGTTCCCCCAACTTTGACGTACAAAATATTAAATTGACACAGCCAGGTGTCTGGCAAATAAAGGCATATTGGCCAGGAAATGAACAATATCCTGGCTGTGAGAGCAATATGCTTGAGGTTTTAGTCGAAACGCCCCCAGGCCGTGCAATTATATTGGGTACACGTTATCCTCAATATCAGGCGCAACTCCCCCAAAGCACCTTTAAAATTTGCAAAAATGTTTACAATCAATTCCTCATGCGGGGCTTTGATTCTGTAGAAATTTCAACCTTGCTGCATGACCTGACAACTAATCCGATGGCACCTGATCCACCATCAGAATCCATGGATTGGGTGGACTATCGGAATCCAACATCACAGGACTTTTTGGATGTATTGACCCATGAATTTTCCGATGTTCTCAATCCGCATTTACCCTTATGGATTTTTATACATGGTTTTTCAGAATCTGATGCCAGTTTTAGCATGAGAAATAGCTATGATCGGTTATCTGCCAGTGAGATCCAAGCAGCATTAAATCATTTGCAGACTCAGGCACAATGTCCCATATTTTTGATATTGGACATGCCCTATTCCGGTGCTTTCATACCTTATTTAGCAGGAGCAAATCGGGTTGTCATTTCCAGCAGTGGTGTTTCCAATTATCGGGTTGACCCGGCCAATGACCTGAGTTTCAGTATGAAATTATTTTATTATTTGCATGCAGGAAATAATTTATTTCAGGCCTTTAATGAAAGTAAGCGCATATGGGACCCATTGAGCTCAGTTGCTGCCCAAATTGATGACACAAATGATGGCATGTTCACTTCTGCGGATGGTGTTCTTGCCAGCCAGACATTTATGAATGGCCCGCTCATTCAAACAGAACAACCAGTTATTTCGGATCTCAATGTTGAATCTAGATTACAGTATGCCACAAGTCTTCCTGTTTCAGTGAGTATAACTGCAGGAACACTCCCAATCAGCCATGTGAAAGTGAAAATATTTGATCCAAGTCCACCACCGCTTTACAAAGATATCAGCACTGCCTTTGAGGATATCTCCTATACCCTGAAAGCAGGAGAACAACCGGGTATGTATCGTCATGTGCTTACATGCCTGACTGAACCTGGGATATATACACTGTTAATCGTTGCTCGGGATCACAATCTTTGTATTTCAGATCCAGTGAGTACGACTGTTATTGTTGCACCCAATACACCTGTATCCTATTTTGATTTTGTACCAGATCGAACACGTCACACACTTGATGCATTGTGTGGTTTTTTTGTATCTGATGATCCCGATTTTCATCAGGTTGAGACCCCTACAGATCGTTCATTACGTTCAATTTGGGGGCTTAATTATCGCCATGTGATTGCAGTGGGCGATGATGGCACGATTCTTTTTTTTGATGGAAATCAATGGCAATTTATGGAAAGTCATATTCAACAAAGCTTATTTGCAGTGTGGGGAACATCGTCTGATAATGTCTATGCCACAGGCGAAGAAGGAGTGATGCTTCATTTTAATGGAGAAGAATGGAATGTAATTGAAACCCATACTGACAATCCATTATATGGGCTATGGGGAACAAGGCCAGACAATATTTATGCTGTTGGCGGGCATGGAACAATCCTTCATTATGATGGCACATCATGGAGACGACATTACACAAAATGGTATGATCGTTTAAACTGTATTTGGGGTAGAAATGATTCTGATATTTATGCTGCCGGAGAAAGTGGCATAATGCTTCACTATGATGGTACAATCTGGGATGCGGTTCCATTTTGTTCATCAAGTGCGATAGACTATGTTTTTGGGGATGACTCTCTTGTCTTTGGTGTTCGTTTTTTTGATCCCATACGCTTTGATGCCGGCCAGGGATGGACCCCTACCCGATCATGTAATTATCTTGAAATAAATGCCTTCTGGCAAAGCAATGAAGAATATGTTTTTTCAGCCGGTGAAAGGGGACAGGTTTATATCTGGAGTTCATCACCCGTCTGTAAAGAACCGAATACGCCGCCCATTATTTCCCCGATTTCAGATCGAGATATCATGCGATACCAACCGGTTCCACCGATCCCAGTTACTGTGAAAGACAATGAACATTTTGCGTATGAGTTACACGTTGATGTTATTTCATCCAATCAAGCCCTATTACCTGAAAATCGAATCATTGTTGAAGGCTCAGGTGCAGATCGACTGATCAGGCTTGAACCCAATTATGGGATTACAGGTCAGGCTTATATCTCGTTGGTTGTAAGTGACCCTTGCAACAGAAAACAAGCACAGGGTTTTTTGTTGAAAGTCAGTGACAATCGTTCGTGGCCATACAAAAATCGAATTGAAATGAATGATATTCTAGAAGTTTTGCGGCAGTCAGCCATTCAGGAATAACCTTCAACTGAAGAGACGTAGCATGCTACGTCTCTTCAGCACAGTTACTTCAAAATGAACAATATCAATAAATAGGGAAGTTATTTTCAGAGATTCCCTAAGCTTTTCCATATTTCAATTATTTTATCCGCAACTTGTTCAGGTGTAAGTTGTTCTGTATCAATGTCATATTGAGCTGCGCTCGCATATACAGGCGTTCTTCGCGCTAAAACTTCTTCCACTTCTTCGGTAAAACTCTTTTCACCAGTTAAAGAGGGCCTTTCAGTGTCTCCTTGAATACGTGAGACAATTGTGTTTGTTGACGCTTTTAACCAAATAATACAAGAGGTTGTTTTTAATATTTCGATATTTTCAGGCCTTTCAATCACGCCTCCACCTGTATCGATAATAATATGATCATGGGTTGCCAGCTCCCTGACAACTTCAGATTCCATATCTCGAAATGCCGGCCACCCATTTTTTTGAACAATCTCCGGAATGGACATTCCGGCTTTTTCGACAATTCTCGCATCCATACCCATACATTTCATCTGAAGACGCTCGGCGACAATGTGCCCCACCACACTTTTCCCTGTTCCACGATATCCGATTAACGTAATATTCATGATTTTAAATTCTCCATGACAATACGGCGCATGACTTCAACAGGTGCATCAACACCGGTAAATTTTTCAAACTGAAGCGCCGCCTGATTGATAAACATTTCAACCCCTTGAATTACTTTTAAGCCACGAGATTTTGCGTCGGACAATAATTTCGTCTCAAGTGGGTTGTACACAATATCAAAAACGACCTGTCCGGACCGAAACAGATCGGGAGGTACCAATGATGTGTCAACATTTGGGTGCATACCGATCGGTGTACAATGGATGATAATATCCGCCTTTGCCATTTCTTCTGACAAAGCGTCTTCAGTCATTAGCCTGGATTTGACCGAGATCGTTGTACCGGTTTCCAAATCGTTATGTAATCCCTGTAGCTGAGATGAATCAATATCTAAGATTGACATTTCTTTCAGCCGCGTTTGTTGTGCAAGTGTGAAACATATCGCTCTTGATGCACCACCCGCCCCTAACATCAATATGTTTTTTCCATCAATTTCAACATCATTATCAGTGAGCGCTCTAAGCGCCCCAACACCATCAGTGCCGAGTCCGATCAATCTGTTTTTTTCATGAATAACTGTATTGATTGATCCAATGTTTCGGTCCACAGGAGAAATTTCATCAACATATTTCATGATTTCTATTTTATGAGGAATTGTGACACTCATTCCTCGAAAATTTTTTAAGGCACGCATCCCTGCCATTGCACCTTTTACATCTTCGACCGGACATGCAACATAGACAAAATTCAGCCCCAAATATTCAAAAGCAGCATTATGAATTGCGGGTGAAAGGCTATGCGCGACCGGATTGCCAATAACTGCACAAACCTTTGTGCTGCAATCAATCACTCTCATTTTTCAAAACCTCCTTTGTTTTTTTATGTATCTTCAGATCTGCCCATAAAAAATTGATTTGTGATCTCATCTATCAGGACATACATTATCTGATTGTTAAGTCATCCAATAAAATGTGTCAATACCTGTTTTAATTTTACACAGGATTTTCGTGTTATTTGATATTTCAGATTTAATGTGCTATATGTTTAATGATAGGTCTTTCCGAAATCATTTGACCCTTATATAAACAATTAAGTGAAATGATGCATTCCCTTCACTTTTCTTTTTGGGAATGTATTCACGTGTATGATAATAGCTGACAGTTTTTTTGTGGATATAATAAATAACGCTAGAAACGACAGTTGAAATATCTTATGAACAAAGAATTGCTGGCTAATAGGGTTACACACAAGACATAAAAAAAACAACAAGGAGAAAAAAATGACAGAAATTGAAAAAATTAGAGCAAGAGAAATCATAGATTCTCGTGGAAATCCAACAGTCGAGGTTGATGTAATGTTAATCAGCGGCGTTGGTCGTGCAGCAGTGCCATCGGGGGCATCAACAGGAACACGTGAAGCACTTGAATTACGTGATAAAGATCAAAGTCGATTTTTGGGTAAAGGCGTTTTAAAGGCCGTTGAAAATATCAATTCTGTTATTGCGCCCAAGATTGAAGGAATGGATGCTGCTGAACAAACCGAGATTGATCGTTTTATGTTGCAGCTAGATGGAACGTCCAACAAATCAAATCTAGGCGCAAATGCCATCCTTGGTGTTTCAATGGCAGTTGCACGTGCTGCGGCAAATGCGTTTGAACTTCCCCTATATCGCTATCTTGGGGGGATCAATGCCTGTGTACTGCCTTTACCGATGATGAATATTATTAATGGTGGCGCTCATGCAGCCAACAATCTGGATATTCAGGAATTTATGATTATGCCCAAAGGGGCTGATTCCATTGCAATGGCTGTTCGCATGGGGGCTGAAATCTTTCATAACTTGAAAAAAATCTTAAACAAAAAAGGTCTGCAAGTAGCTGTTGGTGATGAAGGCGGTTTCGCGCCAAATTTGGGGTCCAATGAAGAAGCGCTTAAATATATTATTCATGCCATTGAATCAGCCGGTTATGCACCGGGTAAAGAGGTGGGTCTTGCGCTTGATGCTGCGGCGAGCGAATTTTGTGAAAATGGCAAATATCAATTTAAATCAGAAAATAAATCCATGTCCGCTGAGCACCTGGTCGATTATTATGAAAGCCTGATCGAAAACTATCCCATTTTATCAATTGAAGATGGTCTGGCCGAACAGGATTGGGATGGGTGGGCCATAATGACAAATCGTCTATCAAATAAAATTCAAATTGTGGGCGATGATCTATTTGTCACCAACTCATCCATTTTAAAAGAAGGCATTGATAAGAATATTGCCAATTCCATTTTAATCAAATTAAATCAGATTGGTACAGTCACCGAAACCATGGAAACAATCGAAATGGCCAAATTAGCAGGCTATTCAACTGTTATTTCGCATCGTTCTGGAGAAACTGAAGATACATTTATTTCAGATCTATCTGTTGCAGTCAATGCAGGACAAATAAAAACCGGATCACTTTCAAGGACCGATAGAGTATGTAAATACAATCAATTGATTCGTATTGATGAGGCCTTGGGTGATGGTGCAAAATTTTCAACGGCTTTTAAATAATTTCGTGCGTCTTGATTGAGGTGATACCCTTTTTTCTGGCTCTTAATCTTGTTAAATCCATACCTGGAACAAGATTAAGAGCAAGAAACGTATCATTTTCTACGACAAAACGCTATGAAGGATGACCGGAGCAATCCAAAAATGAAAAAATGTATATATATCATCAGCATGTTAATCATGGCTATTTCAGCAAATGCGTATGTCATGCCTGGCAAGCAGATGATAGAAGAAATGGCAACGCATCTTGGAGCAACCGAAACACTGTCTGCTGTTCATTCATTTATTATGCACGATTTGCAGTACAATGAAGGTCAACCACTGGAATTAAAAGAGACAGTGATCTATAAATTTCCAAATGCCTTACATTCTGAAATATTGATGAACGATAAACAAAAATTGCATGTCGTGTCATCAAGGGGTGGGGTCACAATTATCGATAATATCGTTTCAGATGAACCCCATACCACGTTTGATCTTTACAAGTATTTGTTACTTGAACGAGAAAAATCGATCATTACCCAACGCCTGTCTGTCTCTGGAATCAATGTCAATATTTCAAGCTATGGTAAGTTTGAAAAAAAAGCCGTTTATGTAATTGGTGCAAAATTTCCGGATTTGTCAGTGCCCCAGCTTTGGCTTGAAATCAACACTTTCAGGCCTTGTCGATGGATTGTGACGCCGGGTGGTTATGGACAATCTTTAGAAATCGTTTATAGAGACTGGAAAGAAATCACCAAGAAGGTCTGGTATCCAGAAAAAATTGAGTATGTCCAGGATACCAATGTTCTGGTTGAAATAAAACTCAAGTCTCTTAAAATAGATCCAGAAGTGACCAAAGATTTGTTCGACGTGACATACTATCGCCAAATGTATCCAACAAGAACAGCTTATGATTCTCCATATGAATCAGATATGGATGAAGTTAAAAAGACGATTCGGGATTTTCAGCGAACATTTGAATAATAATCGAATTTTGCAAGTGCCAAATCAATGGCATTTGCAATTCAGAAAATAAAAAAAAGAAAAACAATGGCAAATCAAACTAAATTTATTTTTGTAACCGGAGGTGTTTTATCTTCCCTTGGTAAAGGACTGGCATCAGCTTCAATTGCGTCTCTTCTTGAGAGTCGCGGCCTTCGGGTAACACTTCAAAAATTGGACCCTTATATTAATGTAGATCCGGGAACAATGAATCCCTTTCAACATGGAGAAGTTTTTGTGACTGATGATGGCACAGAAACAGATCTAGACATTGGACATTATGAACGTTTTACATCCGCACGTCTTGGAAAACAAAACAACTTTACGACAGGTAAAATCTACGATTCTGTGATTACAAAAGAACGTCGTGGGGATTATCTAGGCGGTACTGTTCAGGTTATTCCGCATATCACTGATGAAATCAAGGCAAGTATCAGAAGTATTGAGAAGGATGCAGACGTTGTTATTGTTGAGATTGGTGGCACCATTGGTGATATTGAAAGCCTGCCTTTTCTGGAGGCCATTCGGCAATTTCGTCAAGATGCTGGCAAAGAGAATGTGTTATATATTCACCTGACACTCGTACCATATATTGCAACTGCCGGAGAAGTAAAAACCAAACCCACACAGCACAGTGTCAAAGAACTTCGAAGCATTGGAATACAACCCAATATTTTGATATGCAGAACAGATCGAAAGCTGGACCCTGACATTAAACGAAAAATTGCTTCGTTTTGTAATGTGGATATTCAAGATGTAATCACTGCCAGGGACACAAATAATATTTATGAAGTCCCACTCAACTTACATGAGGAAGGGATTGATGAACGTATTGTTGAATTAATGTTTATGTGGACAGCCGCCCCGAATCTTACGCCTTGGAAATCCCTAATTAACAGAATGAACAACTTATCGAAATCTGTTCAAATTGCAGTTGTAGGCAAATATACTGATTTGAAAGAATCTTACAAAAGCTTGAACGAAGCCTTATTTCATGGCGGTGTGGCCAATAATTGCAAGGTTGACCTGAAATATGTTGATTCTGATCGTATTTCTGATGAAAATATCGATAATGAATTGGCAGGTGTTGATGGAATACTCGTTCCTGGTGGGTTTGGTTCTCGAGGGGTACCTGGGAAAATCTCGACAGTCACCTATGCGCGAACCAAAAAAGTGCCATTTTTTGGAATCTGTTTGGGCATGCATGTCGCAGTCATTGAGTTTTCGCGTTATGTTGCAGGCCTTACACAAGCGCACAGCACGGAATTTGATCAAAATACACCTGATCCTGTGATATACCTTATGAAAGAATGGTATGATGAAAAATCAGAAACCATTCAAAAACGAGATACGCAATCAGAAAAAGGTGGAACAATGCGCTTGGGCGCTTACACATGCAAACTGATTTCAGATACATTCGCACATAAGGCATATAATGAAACAACCATTTCAGAACGTCATCGACATCGCTACGAATTCAACAAAACATATCAAAAGAAACTTGAAGATCATGGCCTGGTTATTAGTGGAACATCTCCTGATGAAGAACTTGTTGAAATTGTAGAGATTTCAGATCATCCCTGGTTTCTGGGGTGCCAGTTTCATCCTGAGTTTCTATCCAAACCCATGTGTGCACATCCTTTATTTCGGGATTTTATTGGCAGTGCTGTCAAATATAAAGGATGATTAAAAACTTTTCTAAAAAGGAGAATAATGATGCGTTTACTTGAAGAATGGTTTCCCGAATTTTCGGAAAAATTTGACCAAATTGATGAACTTTATAAAGAAAAACGGACAATTGATGAGAAAACATACCAATTTATCTGCTTTGCTCTTTCAATTAAGAATCGCTCCAAACCATGCCTTTTAAAACATTTTTTTGGCGCATTGGAAGCAGGAGCAACAGTCAAAGAGTTGTCATACATTATGGCTCTAACATTCAGGGAAAGTGCAGGCGGTGACGACTGTTGGACCCATGACGCACTTGGAGACTATAAAAAAATGATTTCAGATGGTCTTAAAAGCTCCAATTGCTGCTCACAGTAACGTTAAACACTAGGAAAGTTACAACGAGCAAATTTAGTCCTTGGAAAAATGAATAAGTGCGGTATTATTGGAACCTGATACATTTGATACATTTAACTTAAACCAAAGAGGTGATTATGTTTCAAACAATGACAAATGGCTTTCCATTCCGTCTCATCAAGCCTTTTGATGTCAAGTTTATTGCCAACATCATCAATGCATCCATTCGACGGCTGACAGATACGATCAGTCAGATCATTGCGCATGTAGATATGGATGATGTTGCCGAATCAATCAATACTATTTTGCACGAAAACGCCAACCAAATCACGCGATTGATTATTTCAATCGATCCAAAAGCAATAGCAACTATTGTGAATGATAGTATTAACAAATACCCGGGGCTTATAAATGCGGTGATTGTAAAGCTTGATCATGAAGCCATCATGACATCCTTTTACGAATTATTGAAAAAGAACCCCCAATTGATTTCAAGCCTGACACAGCATTTAGAAAATAATCCGCACATGATCACAAACCTGACACAACATCTTGATCGCTCTATATTTGACCAGATGGTGGACCGGATGATTACATCAACACCAGACATTGCAATGGATATGTTGGCATTTTTAGATAGAGACATGCTTGTTGATGCCTTATCAAAAACAATTGGCCCTTTAACCGATTACTCCATGGATCTCATGAATCGGATGGATAAAGATCACATCGCCAACCTGATAAATGATGTGGTCCAAAAAAATGCGGATGTATTATCCGATATTTTCATTCGAATCGCGCCGGAATCTATAGCCAGGATCGCCAATACTGTGCTTGAAAGAAAACCGACATTTCTATCTCAACTGTTATCAGCGATGGACCCAAAGCTTATCGCAGGTGCTGTCGAACAAGTGATTACTTCTCAAAAATCATTTGCAGGGAAAATCTTGCAGCATATTTCACCTCAAGCCCTTGTTGAGGTTGTCAATGATGTCATGGAAAACAATCCTGGCTTTTTGACAAACATATTAAACCATATAAATGTATTGGCTGTTTCAGAGCAAATCAACCGAAGTGAAAAAGAACTTCTCCCATTTGTAAACAACCTGCTTGATGAAAAAAATCTGCTGGGCATGCTAGGAATTTACCACCGGTCAAATCTGGGTAAAACAGTTAATCGAACCAATGTTGCTGCATCAACAAAAGCAATCAGTGTCTATAAAATTGATTATGATTATACCAATCCCATTGATAGAAATTCTTCAAAATCCACCAGGAGATTCAGATAGGAAAGAAGTGATCA
>Ga0272440_1002113_pt1 | contig 15698 bp, 10 predicted proteins | sample SSMMMBAug17_FD_192440 | JGI IMG/M metagenome (GOLD analysis project Ga0272440, IMG submission 192440) | Marine sediment archaeal communities from Little Sippewissett salt marsh, Falmouth, MA, United States - SSM-MMB-Aug17 | ecosystem: Environmental > Aquatic > Marine > Wetlands > Sediment ... | reverse complement strand
AGAGCAGGCCGATCAAGCATTAAAAAATTTTTATAATTACATTTCTTCTGACAGTAGATCAAAAGAAATGTATATGAATCATAGCAATCTTATTCCCAAAATAACCGATAATAGTTATTAAACACCATAATACCTAACTATATATGAAAAGTAAGTCTTCTCTTTTAGAACTCCATCATTGTTTTAAATTTTAGTTTTACAGATATTAAGAAAGGACAACCTCTTGCAAATATTATTTTTAAACCCTACCTTCCCAGATACAAGTTTTAGAGAAAAAAGATTTGGAGTTGGTGTAGATATCCATTGGGGCTTAAGCAGTATGTCCGCAGTGTTATTAGCTAACGGTCATAAAACGTCAGCCATACATTTTGATTGGTTTCCAAATGAGAAAGAAATCTTATCGCTTGTTAAAACTAAAAATAATACTTTCAAAATTGATATTATCGGAATTGGGTTTACATATCATCAGGAATTGTACATTTATAAATGGATAAAATTATTGAAATCACAATTCGATATTCCTATTGTTGTTGGAGGATTATTTCCATCCATGAGACCAAATGACGTTATTGAGTGGGATGGAGTAGATTATTTATGCATAGGAGAGGGGGAAAAACCTCTTCTTGAATTAATGAACTCATTGGAAAATAAACAGTCAAAAATAAATGTTAAAAGTATTTGGTATAAAATAGACAACCAGATAATTAAAAATCCAGTTCATCCTATCGAAGGAAAATTAGATGACCTTCCTTTTTATGATTATTCTTTGTTTAATTTGGAAAAAACAAATGTTGCTAAAAAAAGGCTAAAACCAATTTTGTATCTTGCTTCACGTGGGTGCCCATTCTCATGTACTTTTTGTGCAAACCACGCTATTCGTAATTTATATCCAAATCCAATAAAATATTTAAGATTTCAATCGGTTGATAGAGTTATACGTGAATTGAAAATATTGTTAAAAAAGACACCTTACTCAAGAACAATTACTTTTTCAGATATTACGTTTAATGCAAATAAAAAGTGGATTATGGAATTTTGTGAAAAATATTCAAAAAAAATAGGATTACCTTATCGTATAACTATTCGATTAGATCTTATGACAAAAGAAATAGCTGATGCATTACGTTATTCTGGATGTTATCGGGTTAGCTATGGATTGGAGTCAGGAAATGAATGGCTACGCAACACTATTTTAAAGCGACCTTTGTCGAATGAAAATATAATAGAGCAAGCATTAAATATTCACCATGCTGGAATCCAATCCACTTCTTCAAATATGGTTGGCCTGCCTCATGAAACGATAGGTATGACATTAGAAACGATTAAATTAAATGCAAAATGTATGGTAGATACTGCGATTGTCTCCATTTTTTGTCCTCATCCCAATACTATCCTATACGACTATTGTGAGAAAAAAAAATACATTGATCACAATACAAATCTTGAAAATGATACGACTGACACAATGCTAAGGCAAGAGACGATCAGTCCTGAAGAAGTAAGATATTCTCATAGAATGTTTCGTTTGATGGTATCTATTTATAAAAGAATTTATAAAGCGCCTTCCCAAGTTCAAAAAAGACTTGAATGTATCGTGGATCGTCTTTATTTACAAAAGTTGCTACCTGCTCATGATCTTATGGTAAAAATTCATGATAGATATTTTCAAGAATTTATTCTTTCTAAACAATATAGAAAGCTTGAGAGTCCATTAATAGAACAATTTAATATTACAAAAAGAAAAGAATTCTAATTATAAAAAATTAAAAGGTTAATATGTGTGGGATATTTGCCCTGTATGGAAAGAATTTTAGTAAAGGCAGTTTGATAGAAAGTTACAATGGTATGTCTGCACTCCTATCACATCGAGGAATGGATGCTTATGGTGTTGCTTCAATTCCTTATCCTAAATCATCATGCATTCAGAACCCGTTGTTAAGAAAAAAAAATGATACAAGCGTTTTATATTTTGAGCACAATTTATTCGAAAATGCTGCAGGTTATATTGGACATCATAGACTTGCTATTACAGGAAATACTGACGATGCATCTGATCAACCATTCATTGATCACAAAAATAGTGTAATAATGTCTTATAATGGAGAAATATATAATTACTTGGAACTTAGAAGCATTCTTGTTAAAAAAGGCTATTTATTCAAAACTATGGGTGATACTGAAGTTGTATTAAACGCTTATTTAGAATGGGATACAAACTGCTTTGAAATGTTTAATGGTGATTTTGCAATTTTATTTTATGACCATAGAAAATTATCTTTTATAGGAGCAAGAGATCGTATTGGAATAAAGCCAATGTTTTATAATATGTCAGACGACCATATTGTTTTTTCATCAGAGGTGAAAGCTTTTCTTGGATTACCGTGGTTTATTCCAGAGTTAAACGAATATGTCGCTTATAAGTATTTAGTCGCAGATTTTCCAAGCAAAAAAACTTTGGATCAATCATTTCTAAAAAATATATTCAGTCTTCCTCCTGGTTCTTGGTTTGAATTTAATCTTGAGCATTTTAAGTATACTTCGAATCCATATTGGGTTTTGAGTGATGAACCATGTGAAGGAGTTTATTCGTATACAAACATTGATGAAGCTGTTGAAGAATTTGATTTTTTATTACGTGATTCTGTACGAATAAGACTCTCTTCTGATAAACAATTGGGTGCATTTCTTTCTGGAGGGATAGACTCCACTTCTATTGCTTGGCAAACAAAAAATATAGGAAAAAATATCCCTTCCTTTAGCTCCATATTTCCTGGTAGTGATTATGATGAATCAGATAGTATAGATATGGTGGTTCAAGCATTAGATATAAAAAATACAAAGCATTCAATAAACTATGAGACCTTCATTGATGAAATTAATGACTTGGTATTTATTCAAGATGAACCCTTTTCTGTTTTAAACGTTTATTGTCAATATAAAAATATATTAAATGCTAAAAAAGCCGGGGTGAAAATACTTTTAGATGGAGGAGGGGCAGATGAATACCTTTCAGGTTATGCAGACTATCAAATACCTGCAATGGCTGATAAGATATCAATAGACCGATGTCTTGAAAAGAATTCAGAGCTTGAGCTATTTATAAAATTATCATCAGGTGAACTTACAGACTGGTACAATAAAAATGAAACCAGTAAACGTATTGTTCACTATATTTCGAAGTATTACCGTAAACTGTTTACAGGTAATGAAGATGCTTTGGACCGACCTTTTCCAGAAAATTATAAGAGTCGTTTTCGCGGCTCTTATCTAAAATATGCATTGAAGCATTCAATAACAGATGCCTGGATGAATAAATCAATTATTTGGGCAAACCGGTATGTGGATAGGAGTGGAATGGGATGTGGCATTGAAATTCGAGTTCCTTTTCAGGACCATAGATTGATTGATTTTGCCTTCTCTTTACCCTCTCAATTTCTTTTTAATTATGGATATACAAAGTATATTTTAAGAAAATCTATGCTTGGCCGTTTACCAAAAAGCATTGTACTTAATAAAAATAAAAATGGCTTTGAATTTCCTATTTGTGAATTAATAGCTAATAACAACCGTTTCAAAGATTTTTTTTTTACCACTGCTAGTAATGATAATTTTAATATTGTACAGTTAGTAAACAAAAATAAAGTTATAGACGAATTGGTCTCAATTTCAAATGGTTATAGCAATAACTATAATATTTGGAGAGTTTTTAATCTATATTTTTGGATGGAACAGTACATACATAGAAAGGCACCACATGTATTGGGGAAATGAACTGCAAAAAAAAATGCATATTGAATTTTTAATGGAGCAATATAATTTTTTAACAGAACCTCAGCCCATTTGTCCTTATCTGCCAAATTCAATAGATATTGACATCAGTAATCGGTGTAACCTGAAATGTATTTCTTGTTTTCATAGCATTGACAGTTTTGTTCACCTTCCTGACATGACTTTTGACACTTTTTTAACGGCTTTGGATCAAATTGAAGGAAACGCTTCCAGAATAACAATTGGTAATCATGGTGAACCATTATTACATAAAAAAGTTTTTAATATGTTAGAAGAAGTAAAAAAAAGAGGTTTTTTTGTAAATTTTATCTGCAATGGCGCATTATTGAGTAGAGAAAAAGCCCATCGTCTTCTGGATACTGGCGTTGATAGAGTCGTATTCTCTGTTGATTCAGTAGATCCTGATATTTATCCCCAAATTAGAGTTGGCGGTAAAATAAATATTACTCTTCCAAACATTCTATATTTTTTAAAAATTAATTTTGAAAATGATTTTAAGACATATGTAAATATCTCAATGGTTGATACCCCACTGGCACTTAGCAGCAAAATTAACTTATACGACTATTTTTCTAAATTACCTGTTCAAGTGGTATACACAAGTTCATTTCTAAATTTTCATGATATGTTAAGTATAAAAGAAGATACAAAATTTCGAAAAGAATATGATCGAGCAAACAAAAAAACTAATATTCCGATATGTGTTAATGGTTTTGATCGAATACTAATAAGACCTAATGGAGATGTTTCTCTTTGTGGAATAGATTGGGACTATGTTCATATCCTTGGAAATATTTCTATAACACCATATACAGAGTTATGGAATAATCAGAAAGCTCAAGAATTTAGATCTGCTCTAATCAATAGAAATTATTCAATTATTGAGCATACTAAAAAATTATGTTCTCAATGTGATGCTAAATTCAGCAATAGTATAGAAATTGTTAGATCTAATACTTTAAACCTAATTGCTTCAAACATAAAGGATACAAAAGAATTGTCTCAGAAAGTTGACAGAAAATACTTATATGAGAACTTGCTTATAGAGTTGGAAAAATACAAATGAATTATCAATCAATTTTATATTTTATATTTTATGTTTTATATTTGACTTATCAATATATTGCTATTAATGTATCTTATTCAAATTTTATGATAAACATAACTATCTGAAATGATACGATATAAATCTGGCACGGAATTTTATATTTAAAGAATCATGCTAAATATTAATATATTGATATTATTGGTAATATTGATAACTGCTTAAAATTATATCTATATCGAATATATTACTGAAATAAATTTGATTTAATAACAAGTAATAAGTATATCAAAGAAGTAAAGTATTTTTTGATTCTCTTCTTTCTGCTTTAAATTTCAAATAATTATAACATTTTATTTTACCATAAAATTTGAATAGGATACCTATTAATTTACTTTTCGTAAAATAAATGGGCAAGATAAATTTTTTCAAAATTATGAATTACCTAATATTTTATGTAATTTAGAGTTAATATTAATGAAAATTTTTAAAAAAAATATTGATAAAAATAAAAAAGATACAATACTTTTTTGGGTGCCAGGTGGAATGACATTAATGCTCCAAATAGAAGCTGTATTAGCGAGGGCTTTAATGAATAGAGGCGTTAATGTTCATGCCATAATATGCGACGGAACATACAAAGCTTGTATACGGCGACAAATACAAGACAATATTTCGACAGATAATTGGAAAGATGTTTGTTTTAATTGCATAAAATCTAATAGTGCAATACTTGATTCAATGCAAATACCATATTCTTACATTGGTAAATATGTTTCACATTCTCATATATATATACTAAAAAATTTCTCTAAAGAAGAAGATTGGTACTCAATTAAGAATATGACTTTTAATGGAATAACAATTGGAAAAAATGCGCTTTCTTCTGCTGTAAGATATTTACAAGGTCTTTATGATCCAAATGAAAATATGAATAAAGAATATAGAGAAATAATTATAGAATATGCCTTTAGTGCATTGGTTTGTACTTTAGCAGCATCCATTTCAATAAAACTTTTTTCACCTTACTGCGTTTTTATGTCTCACGGTGTATTTGTAGACTGGGGTCCAGCATTATCAGTTGCCCGCAGAAATAATATTAAAGTTACAGCATGGTGTGCATGTCATTTACCTTTACATTTCTTTTTTGCTCAAAATGAAGATCTCTTACGTAATAGTTTCACAAACATAACAAAAAATGCCTGGAATAATATAAAAAAAAATACGTTAACAATCGAGCAAAATCAACGTTTAGATGAATATATAAAAAATCGTTATTTTAGTAATACAAATTTTGATATCAAACAACCAATTACTTATATTGGAAATAAGGATCTTTTTTTAGAGAAATACGGATTGAAAAAAAATAAGCCGATATGGGCAATTATTACTCACCTAAATTGGGACGCAGGTTTTGATAGTAGTCCTCAAACTTATTCTTCACCTGAAGAGTGGACATTAAGAACTATTGAGAAAGCTATTCATATAACAGATGTTCAATGGGTTTTAAAAATTCATCCGGCTGAAAAATGGCATGATTCAGTAGGAGGTGTTTTATCATTAATCAAAAAATATTTTCCTTCTCTTCCCAATCATATAAAAGTCATTACAGCCGAAGAAAAAATTAGTCCATTAGATTTCATTGAATTTGTTTATGGTGGTGTTACCATAGTGAGTACTGTAGGGCTGGAGTTAGCAATTATAGGAAAACCGGTTATTCTAGCTGGTGAAGCTCATTATGGGATGAAAGGTTTTACTCATGACTGTCTGACGCATGATAACTATTGTAAACTTTTAAAAAATGTTAAATCAATCCCTCCTCTGAACAAAAAACAATTACATCTTGCAAGAAGGTATGCATATTGTTATTTTATTGAAAGACAAATTCCTTTTCCAGTAATAGAACAATCTAAATCAGGATGGTGGAAATATAGAAAAAAGAAAGATCGTTTACTAATTCCCGGGAAAGATCCTTTTATAGACTTTATTTGTGATAGAATAATTGATGGTAAAGATTTTATTATGGATGAAAAGTTAGTAAAATTATCTTTAGATAAGTAGCCCAACATTGTGCTTCCTCGTTATTGAGTGGGTAAATCCTTTTAATATCATTTAGAAATATTTGTATATAAAAAAATATCAAATTAAGTTAGTAATAATTTATAATGTAAAATATTGTACTCTATTTATTATTACCAGTGTTAACATGTTTAATACATTTTAAATTGGAGTATTAAAATTATCAAGGTATTTGAATGAGGCTAATGTCTTTTGTAGCAATTTTGGAATGTACACCTAAAAATGGGAGTGAAAAAGTTGATGCAAAAGACATTAGCCTCATTCAGATACCTTGATAAACGCACTATAATAATAGAGCAAATTTTGTTTCTCTTGATACTAATGATCAAAAAGGATTTACCCACTCAATATAACGAGGAACCAACATTGTTTATTTTTAGGAAATTTTATGATTGAAAATCAATCAAATGTGTTAAACACTTCTCAAATGGATGTCATAATTTGGATATCCAGTGGGATGCCCTCACAAATTAATTTTGAAATTTCTGTTGCAATTGCATTAATGCTCCGTGGAATTAAAGTTCATGCTATTGTTTGCGATGGTTCTTATAGAGCATGCTTTTTGAGAGATATCTTTCAAAGAATTCCAATAGAACAATGGAATTGTAAAAATTGTATAAAAATAACAACCCAATTGGTAAATAGATTTAATTTGCCATATTCTTATTTATCAAAATATATTAGTCAGTCTACTAAAGATAAACTATGGAAAAAAGCGTCTTCTTTTTCCTGGAACACTCTTCATGAATTATACCACGACAAAATTTTTATAGGAAAACAAGTTCAGTCAAACATATTAAAATTTTTCAAAAATTGTCATCTGTTTTCAGAAGATAAGTATGTTCAAGAATTTGTTTTTTCTGGTTTAATTGTTGCTGAGTCTTCTAAAAATCTAATTCAGCAAAACAAAAAATGTCGTATTTTTATGTCAGACAGGTGTTTTTCAGACGGCAATTATGTTGCTTCAGTTGCATCAAAATTTGATGTACCTATGACAGTATATACTATATCAAAAAATGTTAACTATTTTCATATATATCATTTAAAAACTAAAAAAAATTCTTTTTCATTATTAACTGAAATTACTGAGAACAATATAAAAAATGGAAAATTCATAGAATACCAACAAAAACGTTTAGATTTATATTTTGAAACCAGATACACCAATTTTCATTTAGATAAGAACCAACATTTATCCAAAAGTATTGAAAATTCTTTTAATTATGAGAAAAAAACATGTAGTAATGATATCCAGAAACCGATATTTGGTATTCTTGCATACCAAATAGTTGATGATATTGGTTTTCCTATATCTTTGTCATATAATGGCTTTGATGACTGGCTCATAAGTACAATTAAAACAATTATAACTATAAAAAATATTGACTGTATTATTTTTATTAATTCTGATGAATATGATTTTTATTCTGCTCGTAGGATTAACTGCTTAATAAATAATTACTTTTATGAGCTTCCTAAACATATAAGAATCAAAAATTCTGTTATTAATAAAAGTGATTCTTATAAGAATATAAATATTATAATGACTATTTGCCCTATAGCTGGATTGGAATTAGCAGCATTGGGGAAAATAGTTGTTTTTGGGGGGCAAACGCATTACAGCAAATATGGATTCATTTATAGTGCAAAAACATCAGAAGAACACAATATTTTACTCAACAAGTTGAGTGCAAGAGAACATTTAAGCAGTGAGAAGAAATTGTTAGCAAAAAAATATGCTTATTTATACTTCATTCAACTGCGTCTTCCTTTATTTATTCTGGCAAATAATAAAAACAAAGAACTATGCTTATCCCCCGATAAACTTTATTTATTAATGAAACAAGGTGATCCTTTTATTAATCTGATTTGTGAACGGATACTTGATGGCAATGATGTCGTCATGAATGAAAGTCTTCTAAAATTATTGTATACCAACAAACAGTTACAACCTAAAAAAGAAACATCTAAACTTTATACAGAACGTAAAAAATCGAATCAATATAAGGGGCATAACCTGATTTTTGTAATTGGGGCCCCAAGAAGTGGAAATACTTGGTTGAAAAGACTTCTTTCATGTCATCCAAAAATAACATCAGGTCAAGAAAGCAACATAATTGATTTACATATTGGCCAACAATTAAGAATGTGGCGAAAACTTCTTGACTATAGAATTAGTGGACGGCCGTGTGGCTTAGTTGCCTTTCATACTGAAAAAGAATTCATATCGATTTTAAGACAGTACATGGTAGATTTATTAGAACCGATGATCTATTCTCTTAATAATGGAGAGTATTTTGTTGAGCAAACACCGACGCATGCATTGTGGATACCTGAAATCAGAGAACTTCTACCTGAAAGTAAAATTATTCATATTATTAGAGATCCTAGAGATGTTGTAGCTTCTTTAATTGCTGCATCTAAATCGTGGGCGAGGCATTGGGCACCTAAAGATGCTAAAAGTGCGGCTAATCTGTGGAACAAATACATTCTAACAGTTCACCATACTTCAAAAATAATACCTAAAAAATATTTTCATGAATTACACTATGAAGATTTAAGTACTCAGCCAGAAACAGTTTTAACAAAAATAAGCCAATTTTTAGGCATTGAATGGCCATACGAAGATATTCGATCTGCATTAAAGGAAAATGAAATTAGCCTTGCAAAAAAAACTGGTGGAACACCAATTCCTGTAAAAGGTGAATTAAGTCGTTTTTATGGATCTGTAACCATAGAACCAAAAGGCTTTATAAGAAAAGGTCGCCCCGGTGCATGGAAAGAAGATCTTTCCGATAAAGAAATTTTTCAAATATATAGTATAGCTGGTAAAACCATGGAGACTTTAGGGTATGATTGATAAAAAAGATAGTTGGACAGATATAGTCTCATCAAAAAAAATAATTGTTGAAATTAACTTTTAATAAAATAACTATCGTTAACAAAAAAATTAATTACGTGAGAGATTAAATTATGCAAACTTTTTCAAACAAAGATTTTGATTATTTTTTACAGATTACATCAGATATACTAAAATTTCGAATGAGAAAAAATAAAATAGTCATCTTTTATGCTTATTCTTCTAATCAAATTAAATTCATTTTATCAGTTTATAAAATATTACTTCAAGCAAGTGATAAATTGAATGTTAATTATTTTATAGCTTCTGATTACCCAATTTGTACAGATGACATTTTTAGTGAAGTTGTTTGTATTCCACTTAAGATCGCAAATGCACTTGTTCAAATTGATGTTCGTATTCAACCTGAAACAGATTTAAAAACGGAGCTTGCTACACAAATTTCTCAATTAAACTTACAATGTCGCTTAAAAAATAATACAATTGAAATAATCTATTATAGTATCAGCAACGATATAATAAATTTTGCTAACTCATTATTAACATTATTCAATCAAAATAAAAAAATCCAAATTATCCAATCTGATAATAATATTAGATTTTCTGTAATAATTCCAACATACAATCGTTGTGATATGCTAGAGCAATGTATTAAAGCATTATGTAAGCAAGATAATCCAGGTTGTGAATATGAAATAATTCCTGTTGACAATGCTTCTACTGACAACACCAGACAACTTATTCAATCTTTGTCAATAAAGAGTTCTATACCTATCCGTTATGTTTTAGAAAAAGAGCCTGGTAGCCATAACGCTAGAAATACGGGGTTTAAATTAGCTCACGGTGAAATATTGGGTCTTATTGATGATGATATAATTGTTAATAAAGACTGGGTAAAAAATATTGTTACTGCTTATAAAAATCCGGATATATGTTGTGCAGGTGGTAAAATTACTGTTCATTGGTTTAATGGCAAACCTCCTGAGTGGATGTCACCATTTTTTTTGAGAGTTTTAGGTCAAATTGATCATGGACAAGATTTGATTGAATTGAAATATCCAAAAATGATAAATGCAGGAAATTTTACAATTCGAAAAAGTATTTTGTTAAAAGTCGGTGGATATAATCCATGCAATGCGCCTGCTGATAAATTAGTTGGAGACGGCGAATGTGGACTGTGTGTAAAAGTATATCGATCTGGTGGTCAAATTTTTTGGATCCCCAATATACCCACATGGCATATTCAAGATGCTAGCAAAGTAAATTTTTCTTATATGAAAAGAAGAGGATTGTATAATGGTATGAGTAATGCTTACTCAAATTACCGTGACATTAAAGGGAATACGCAAGATGTTTTCAGATTGATTAAACAAAAAGTGACGTATCTCTTATCCATTATCGATAAATTATATTCCCATGTTGATTTATATGATTCACACTGCTATAAATACTTATATGATATTGAAAATACTATTGGTTTTTTTTCTTATTTGATAAATATTAAAACAGATAATCATCTTCATCAATTAGTATGTCAAACAGATTGGCTTAATCCTATGTATAAATCACAAACCAATACAGTTAGTGACCTCAATTATAATTCTTTTCATTTATCACAAATACGTTCCGATTTAATATAATATAATTAAATTCCTGTATAATATTAACATATTAGTACAACTCGACGAAATGATACTTCCAGCAATTCAAATATTATTGAGTCGGCAGCAACATATTTGATGTTGTCCGGTGATCTGCCAATCACGTTGTAGCTTCAACCGGCTCCGTCTTTGATTCAACTCCTGCGAACGTATTATATGCGGAAAGCCTGTTGCTGGATTGACTCAATAAATTTTGAATCTATGGCTTTCTATAAGTTTTATAAATATAATATTGTAAATATTGATTTTAGCAATCATTCAAAACAATAAAATCAGTGGTGACGAATGAGTGTTTTTCTGGGCATTTACCCAGTTTTTTCCGACAAGGATTCTCTTCTTAAATTATTGAAATTACAATTATATCCTGATGTCTTCTTGGAAGAGAATCCTATAATCATTTCTACTTTTTTAACTATTGGAGGTTTTACTAAACCAGCAAAAGCCATTTGATAAAAAGTTGATATTATTGAACATATTGAATTTATTAAAAGAATATGCTTTTTGTTGTGTAGCATAAAATGAGTATATTATCGTAACTCATATGTGGTACATATGTGGAGAAATTTGAAAAATTTCTTGCAGAAAAGATTTGGCATCCTTCATATTCCAGTTAACACTTTTTCGACTGCAAATTGTCGTACGTAGAGACGCACGGCTGTGCGTCTCCGAGCGAAAAAAGGATAAACATTTTTTTATTTTTAATTTTCAAAGAATTCATAGACCTTTCTTCGCCCGAAGACGCACAGCCGTGCGTCTCTACAAACGAAAACTCAATCATAATTTTGGAAAAGTGTTAACTACTTTTCAACAAATATGAAGGATGCCAAAGATTTGTTAAATTTATATATAGATCTGCACTTACTATGGTAAACGCAGATTGGAATCTTTGTTTAATTTTTGCATTAGTATAGCCGTATAGCCAGCTGATGAAGTCATTAATGATTTATAAGGAATCACACTTTACTATGAAGAAAAAAAAACAAATAGACAACACTCAAAAAACTATACATTCTTCATTTATAACACATGATGATGGCTTGAATTATAACTCTCAATCCCCCCCATTTAATGATAGTGAAGACGAGCTTGCTCGTCAAATAAGCATTTTAAATAAGCAAAACAACTTTGAAACAGCGAAAAAAGTAATAGAAAATGGAATTCAAAAGTATCCAAACTCTCTTAATTTATTAAATTTAAAAGCTGAAAATAAAGTACAAGCAGGTAATCTTCAAGAAGCTAAAAAAATTCTTTTAGAAATTATAAAACGATCTCCTGATTGTGTTGATGCGCTTAACAATCTCGGTGTAATTGAATTTTATGAAAAAAACTATGATTCTGCAAAAGAATTTTTTAAAAATGCCTTAATTATAAACCCTACTTATGAGAGTTCAATTGCTAATCTTGAATATTTTAACAGGCCTTTACCTGAAGAAAAAAAAGTAACAACAGATAAAAAGAATATTGCTCCATATAAACTTACTGAGATGAATTCCATTAGTTGTAACATAAGAAATAAAAATATTTTAGCCTATTTTGGACATCATAAGTGTTCAACAACATGGATTGCAAAAATAGCAAGGGAATTGTGCAAAAGATCAGGTTTGGTTTTTTTTGCCGATGCTGGTGGTCCCACATTAAAAGAAATCAATATCACTGATTATGATTTCATTTGCGATAGAGCTTCTCAACCAAAAGACTTAGATTTTTTAACTAATTTAAATTATCGCGCATTTCATGTCATAAGGGATCCTAGAGATATGGTTGTAAGTGGATACTTTTCACATAAAAAAACACATTCGGTTAACAATTGGCCTCGCCTCATACCTCACCGAATTAAATTGAATAGTGTCAGCCTTGAGGAAGGAATTAGGCTGGAAATGAATTTTATAGCTTTAAAGACAATACATGATTGGGATTATAACAATCCGAGGATCTTTGAAACCCGGTTTGAAAAGTTAATAATTGATCCATTAAATGAATTCATAAAAATTTTCACATTTTTAGGCCTTTATCCTCATTTAATTTCAAATCATACACTTCAAATTGTTCTTGACATGTTCTCTTTCAAACGTTTGAGCAAAGGCAGAAAAATTGGACAAGAAGATAGGAGTTCTCATTATCGAAGAGGTGTTCCTGGAGACTGGGTAAATTATATTTATGGTGACAATAAGAATTATTTCAAAGATAGATTTGGACAGATGCTAATTGATTTAGGTTATGAAAAAGATTTTGATTGGTAACTTGTAACCTATAGATTTTATTAAATAAAAATAATGTTTACTTCCCAATATTTTTAAAACACCCAATAGTAAAAAGGTTTAAGACATTAATATGATTAACGCTTCGGTAATAATACCAACATTTAATAGGGCTATTCCTCTGGCATCTGCTATTCAATCAATTGTTCAACAAGATTATCCAAAGTCACAATATGAAATTATTATTGTTGACAATGGTTCTAAAGATCACACAAAAAAAAATGTTGAGACAGCTATTTTAAACAATCCAAATTGTAATATTAAATATGTTTTAGAGCCTGAGCCAGGATTATTATCGGGAAGACATCGTGGCGCTTTGGAAGCAAAAGGTGATATTCTCATATTTGTTGACGATGATATTGAAGCTGTAAAGACATGGCTTAAATCAATTATGAAGGCTTTTGAGGATGAAAATACTCATCTAATTGGTGGTCCAAGCTTTCCTAAATTCGAAGTTGAGCCGCCTGAATGGATTTACCATTTTTTTAAAATTCATCAAGACCAATTCCTTTGCCTCCCCTTAAGCCTGTCGTATCGTGGTGACCAAAAGAATGAAATTGATCCACGCTTTGTATGGGGTATCAATTATTCAATAAGAAAAAAAACACTATTTAATTTAGGAGGTTTTAATCCTGGCCGTATGCCAAAAAATCTTCAGTGTTTTCAAGGAGATGGAGAATTTGGACTTTGTATGAAAATAAGTGCCAAAAATCTTAAAGCTATTTATTCTCCTGAGGCTGCTGTATATCACAATATTTTCAGAAAAAGATTAACAGTTAGTTATTTTAAAAAATGGTTTTATTATCAAGGTGTTTGTGATTCCTATACTCAAATAAGACTAAACAGAGGCTTGACCGGCAATCCTGTTCCAACTATTTCTGAAGTAGATCATCAAAAATTATCATCTATGACTACTTATGAACAATATAAACAGATTATTTATCAACAAATTTCTAATGCCTATGTGGAAGGATTCATATTTCATCGTGAGGCTGTAAAAAAAAACAATTCTCTTTTAAAATGGATTTTACTTGAAAATTATTTTGATTATAGATTACTTCAAAAAAATAATATACAAAGTAAAAAATTAAATGCTGATGTGGAAGTAGAAAAATTTCCTGAACATTGCTTGGATCTTAATAATAAGCAAGATCTTATCCAGAAGATTTTTCCATACCAATTTCTGGTGGAGTTTGATCAGACAATTCGCCCCTTCCTCAACAAAGATAGTGGTCAAGTTCTATTTGGAGACATCAATCATCCTCACAAAAAGATTATATCAATGTGCGATTCCTTCTTCTCGATAGTTTTCCCTCCGTATCGCGGTAAAAACCTCCTTGAAATTGGTACAGGTGCTGGTGGTTTTAGCTATACAGCTAAAATGGTTGGAATGGATGTGATATCCACCGACTGCAAAATCAATAATGGTAAACAAGAGGTAGCAGGGCAAATGGCACAGAAATTTCTTGGTCTGAAAGTAATTGAGTATAAAATAGTATCAGATCAATTATTATTATCTGAACTCCTTAAGTTTAAAAATGGTCAAGGAGCAGATTGAGTAATAATGCAAGGAGTTCCATTTAATCTTAAGTATGTAAACGGGAATCCCATTATAAAGAATCCAAGAAAGAATTTTCCATACAATTGTTCCTGGTATGGCATCCAAGAATGGATTACTGTCTTATATGACATTTTTTTATACTAAATAAATAACGGTGGTAGTTTTATAAACCAACAAGTTTTCATGCTAGATTTGGGCATCCTTCATTTCCCAGTTAACACTTCAGGGAAAAATTTGGAACTTAAAAATTTTCTGGGCTTAATTATTATGAAGTTTAAGCGGTTTAAGCCTGATATTCAAGTTTGAAAATTCCAAAAAAGTGTTAACTACTTTTGGGGCATATGAATTGAATCTTGCTCAAGAGATCGAACGACATCTAAAGAAGGCATTTGCCGATGATATTGAAATTAAATTTACCTTCGAAACGCATACTTTTATAGGTTGT
>Ga0272440_1002112_pt1 | contig 15701 bp, 13 predicted proteins | sample SSMMMBAug17_FD_192440 | JGI IMG/M metagenome (GOLD analysis project Ga0272440, IMG submission 192440) | Marine sediment archaeal communities from Little Sippewissett salt marsh, Falmouth, MA, United States - SSM-MMB-Aug17 | ecosystem: Environmental > Aquatic > Marine > Wetlands > Sediment ... | reverse complement strand
AAAAAAACAATTTTCTTACAGTCTGCGTTAAAAAAAAATTATTTTTACAATTCTTTTACAATTAATTCAGATACCAATAATCAATATTAAATAAAATAAACAAACATAATGTATTAATTTTATAGTTAATTTTTATGGTCTACACTTGTAGACTTATCCGAATTTTATCTATTATTTTGTATGCAACTATCTCAATTTCTGTGTTACAAACTTCTAAAATTATAGGAAAATCAGAAAAAACAATTAAAAAATTGGATTTCTGCTTATTTTAATGAAGGTATTGATTGTCTTAAATCCTATTATTATAAACCTAAGAAACCTTTGTTAAACCATTTTGAAAAGAATCAAATAAAAATATTTGTTACATTTGAAAATCCTGAAACAATTAAAGAAATAATTCAGTATATTAGCGACAAATTTAAAATAAAATATTCAAGAGAAGGAGTAAGGAAAATATTAATTGAATTATTGCGATCGCAATAGGTTTAAAACGCTTACGCTTAAAAACAGTCCCTGGAAACCCTCCCACTTTAGAGGAACAAAAGCAATTTATTCACGAATACCAAAATTTAAGGGAGGAAACAGATTCTATAACTCTTTTTGGGGATGCAATGAATCTAATTCATCAATATTTACCAGGGTATTGTTGGTGCAATCCCTCTCATAAGCCAGTAATTGAGACCAATTCAGGTAGAAAGAGGTTGGGAGCATATAACCCAGAAGATAAATCATTTTTGCATTTATCTGGCGAAGAAAATTGCAATGCTGAACGAGTAATAGAGTTCCTTCAATTAATTTCCGAAGCATATAAGGGATTCTTTAAGATAAACATAGTACTTGACAATGCAAAATATATCCATACTACATTGGTTCAAGAATGGCTAAAGCAAAATGAGCACATACAAATAAAATATTTACCCACATATTCTCCAAATTTAAACCTGATTGAAAGATTTTTTAAATATGCAAAGAAACAATTAGTAGTCAATAAATATTATAAAACATATAAAGAGTTTCGAGCGAAAACTTTTCAATTTTTAAATAATGTCAAAGATCATATAAAAAATTTAGAACCCTTAATGGTTGAAAAATTTCAAATCATATAGGGCATAAATTATGCCAAGAAAAACCAAAGTGGCACGATAATAACTCAATGATTTCAACTAATGATAAATCTGGTACAAATTTTGTTGCATACATCGTGTCTATAATTATATAGACACGAAAATTTTTTTTCTTTCAAAAAAATAACAATATACCCGAAAACTTATGATCGCTTACTTAAGCAGCCCAGAACCACATTTGAAGAGTTGTCGTAACTGAGGCATGATAGTGCCTGCTTTGAGGTTGACTTGGAAACCGCATTGACGACATTCAAGTACATGTGGTCTAACTTTAAGTCACCAAGGATTATCAACCTGACTACAAGCCGGACACTTGAAACCTTCGGGCCATCGAATTCGCTCAAGATGTCGAGCGCAAGCCGTCTCATCCGAGAATAGTTTCTGAAATTCCAACAAATTTTTTGGGTAATCAGACATGCCCATAATCATACCGCAAAAACCAAACCTGTGTTAACCGGATAGGCATGGTTTTCACAATGTCATTCATTTTCATATGCTTTCTTAAACCTTAGGAATGTTCTGAAAATTGTTTTCTCATTTACAGAAGTCGGACAAGTCGTAGCATGCTATAGCTCTACATTATTAGCATTAATCTGCTTCAAAAGCTTTTGTGCAGGCTCAAAAGCTGGAGCCATCTTTAGTATAACCTGCAAAGATTCTTTTGCCAACAAATGATCGCCTGCTGTATTTGCTGAGAGTGCTAACATCCACAGAACCCGCCAATGATTGCATCCCAGCTTGCAAGCTTCAAAAAATTCATTCTTAGCTTCATCATAACGATTTTCACCAAAAAAAGTGAGTCCATTCCAAAATCGGTAATATCCGCCGATACGTGGCTCTTCGTAAGAAAAAAAATCCTTATGCAATGTTTGTATCACTTTTTTTTCTGATACTGATAATCCATAAGCAATCAATTTTTCTGATTCAACCACTTCGTTGTTAATATGCAGCATAGTATTATCAAACAATCGGCTAAAAGTGCATGCCTGAACAGCCGGAGAGACAATCACAGGATATTCAGGCAGATAAGCTATTGCAATATCTCCAAGAACAATAAATTGATACGCAGGATTTATTGTCTGGATAACATTAAGAGCTTCTTGTATTGAAGGATACTTTCTGTTTTTTTGAGCTTCATGTTCCTGAACAGCGATAGGCTGAAAATAACGAATATTGTTTATCAATATGACAGCATCCTTAAGATGACTCTCTCCAATTGTTCGAAGTTCTTCAATAACAGATATATTGGTTCTGCTTTTAGTTGTTATGAATGCACTTTCGTGAGTGCTCAGCCAGAACAATACTCCTCCCTCAAGATTTCGTACGATTTCTTTTAAAAAGTTTGCAGAATGATATATACGAATATTACTGAACGAAGATATTTCTTTCATTGCTGATGCTTGATATAAATCAGAAGCTAATTCAGCACTATGTACTTCTCGAAAAATTTTAGCTGCCTCACTCGTGAGATGCTCATTGAATGTTCCAGTCATCACAAAAATATCTCTTTTGAAAATCTGGGCTAATTCTTTCAACAGGATTGAACTAATGGGCATACCACAAGCCTGGATTCGTTTTAGTTGTAAGTTTAAAATAGATTGTCCTGTTTCTTTTTTTTCCAAAAAAATTTGTTTTTCACCTGTAATCGGAGTTCCTGCACTCTGAATAAATGGTAAGTCATCTCTGACAAAATCTTGTTCAACAAGACTTAAAATTAATCTTGCCGCTCTGTTTGAAGCATTATCAAGTGGAGGACAAATATTGCTGAATGCTTTTCTTTGACGATCCCATATCCCGACATCAGAATTCGTGTTGAAATAATGGTCAATATGAGCAACCAGTTCTTCTCTGGTATCAGCAGGAACAACTAATCCTTGAAGTCTGGAAACAGAAGTGAACCGGCCTTCTGGATCAACTTCATGACCCGAATAAGGTTGTATAAAACGAGCAAATTCAACAACTGGTTTTCTGACACTCAGTATATCGTTTGTAACAGATGAAGAGACAGAAATAACAAAATCTGCAAGGCTTGCCAATTGTATAACATGTAAATTACTGATCATCCATCTCTGTGAATCAAATCTTTTAAAATAGGATTTTAGTAATGATATATTTTCTCGGGGATGAGGTTTTATCAGCAGGCAGTTTCGGTTATTATTAAGGATGGAACTGGCAACAGATTGATTGATATAGTCATATACAACTTCAGGAGTTGCTCTTGAAATCCCTTTGGAATTAAACAGAAAAACTCTTTGATGTGATGCGGCCATATTAGCTTCCGCACTATTGCTTAATTCTTGACTTCTCATCAGCTTTTCAATCCACCATCTGTCATAGCAAGGGAAGCCAACAACGCCAAATTTGGCATTGGTTCGAAGACGATATAAATGTGTTGCTTTTGTTTGTCTTTCTATTAAATACAGATCGTGTTTATTATCTGTCTTTTCCCATTCGTTGAAATTTCTCGGGTGATTGTATCTTTGACTGATAACATCTGCTGTACCATGTGGGTGAGCAACTATTTTAGCAAATGGAAAAGCGTTTTGAATTGCATGCTTGAATGGTACATCTGCACCACTATCTTTGAGGATAATTTTGACTTGTTCCTGAGCGTTCACCCCTGGAATTGAGGTTCCACTTTTCTCATACCAGACAATATTGTCTGCAACATCATTAATTTCGGCATATGATGTTCTACCCGGTTGTATTGGATTATATCTACGCCACTCTTCTGAAAAAATAATAATAAGTTGCCAATCAGGCTTTAATTTTTTGAGTTCAAATAAGACTGGCAGAATCCAGTCTACTTCTCCCCAAGATCTTTCAAATAAAGATAAAATTGTATGTTTACCTGACATTTTGGCGAGGTTCCTTTTTATACTATTCTGTACAATCCACAAGAAAAATCCTATGAAATTGTAATGATGAGAAGAATTAACGAATGATTTTAGATATGGCCTCTATGTCTTTGAGTAATAATCGAAAATCATCACAACCAATAGCATTTAAAGGATCAATCCATGCGGCCTCTGGTGTATGATGTACTTCAATCAGTAAACCATCTGCACCAGCAGCAATTGCAGCCTTTGACATTGGAGCGACATAGTTGCGTTTAAATGTCGAATGACTGGGGTCAATGATGACAGGTACAGATGGAGCATATTCTTTGAGTGCTGGGATCGCCTGAATATCCAATATCGCTCTTGAATTGACGTTATGTGTATGGGGAACTGAAACACCTCTTTCGCAGAACGCAAAGTTATTTTTTCCCCTTGCCTCAAAATGTTCGGCAACACCCAGCAAAGACCTGAGACTTTCACCTACATGACGCTTTATTAAAAGAGGTTTATCTGTTGTTGATAAAGCTTCAATAAGGTCCATATTAAACATATGTCTATAACCAATCTGAAACATATCAACATATTTTGCCATCATTGACAGGCTGTCAGCATATACAATTTCAGAAACAATTGGCAACCTATATTTTTCACCGGCTTCTTTAAAATAAGCTAATCTTTTTTCTGCTGTTTTAAACATCTCATGTATGGGTAAAACTTTTGGTCTTGAGTGAATATCATTTTTTACTGTTGTACCTGCATCCGGTTTTCCGAGAGGATCTCCATAAGGAAAGGTCAGGGGTTTAAAAATTCCACCGCGAAGCATAGTCGCTCCTGCTTCTTGAACAGCTTTAGCAATTTCAAAAATCTGTTGTTTACTTTCAACTGTACAAGGTCCTGCCATTATGACCACATCTTGTCCGCCGATAGCAACGTTCCCAGCAATAACATTTCTATTTTTATCCTTTTGAGTGACGAGTGGAATATTATTATTTATATCGCTTTCAGATATGTCTTTCATCATTGACTCCTATCATTATAAAAAAATTGATATTTCTCATGAGGACATCAGATTACGAACCTCATCTGTATTTGAATGACGTATACTACATGAAACAGTTGCTTTGTCAAAAGCAATAACCGCTTGTTCAAGATTCATGGCTTTTCCATTGAGAATTCTATAGTTCATTAAACGTGCAAGTGAAAGCAAAAGCGTCTGTTCTGGCTGGTAAATGATATCAAAAACTAAAGGATCAGCAGTAAAAGATAATACCATCATTGAATGATGAAAATTTTTTTGTATGGATGTTGCCGCAGATTGTATAAATTCTTTTTCAATATTGCCATCTGATTTATTCACCCTGACATTAATATCTGTTGGTCCTAAAGGCGTAAAATATTTATGACTGTAATATCCAGATTGATCATTCTTAAAATTTTTAAACCCCAGACTTGTACAATTTATAATAATATCAACATTTTTTGAATCTTTTGGTTGGATCGGCCATTCTATGCAATCTATGTTACACATCTTTTGAAGCCTGTTTTTGAGACTGAACATTTTTTCTTTTGTTCTATTGGCCAGCAATAAACGTCCATCTTTACCCAATGCGTTTGCTACATATGTTGCAACAGCAACTCCAGCACCACCAAGACCAAAAAGGGCAACGTGTTTACCTGTCAAACCCGAAGGCATATGTTCCAGCAAGCTCCATAATGCCCCTTCACCATCTGTATTTGCTCCTACTAATTTATTTTCTTTTTTATATAAACAATTGACAGCTCCAATGATTTCAGCCTCAGGTTCAAGTTCATCCAAAAATGGGATAATGTCAATTTTATAGGGCATCGTAACTGCCCCTCCTATGAAACGCATGTCATTTCGAAGGGCATTGACAACATTTCGAAGAGACTCACTGTCAATATCCATTGGATGCATTATAGCAGATATGTTGAGTCCTTTAAAGGCAGAATTCCAGAGAATAGGTGACCTGGCACCTTTTGAAGGGGATTCACCTAATATGACAGCATAATAATCTGTTGCATCTAAGTTCAACTCATCACTGTTTTTCAATAGTTTTAAATCATTTTTCATGTACATCTCCTTTATTATACAATACCCATAGCTGTCAGGCTAAAGATTTTTTGCTTAGGAATGCTTTGAAAATAAATTCCCCATTTGCGTTTGTCCGACAAGTCGGGCAGGACAGACATGTCCGACTTGTCTGACTGGCTCAGAACAAAATCTAATCTCATAGCCATCAGGCCGAAACGAAGATCAAGGCCAAAGTTTATATTCCAAGTCTCCCTGAAATCGGAGTATTTTTTAGATCTACCCAGCCATTTAATTCATCACTTTTATACAAAGCATGAACTAATTGAACAGTTGGTAAAGCATCAGTTCCTGTAATGGGTGGCTTAATATTTCCTGTTTGCAATCTATCCACGATTTCCTGTATCAAAGGGCCGTGTGATAAGCCATAACCAGTTGGCACTTCTTGGGAATACTGAGAAGGTATTATTTTGTCTTCAGGTATAGAATCAACAAATTCCCAGGTATCAATTTTATTAAGGGCAATGCCATTGATAACAGCCATCCCTTTTTCACCAACAATTGAAATTGATGCTTCATAATCTTTCGGACGTGCGGCAGTTGTAGCTTCAACAATACCTAAGGCACCTGATACAAAGCGGAGTATCGCAACATGTGTGTCCTCTGCTTCAAGTTTGTTTAAAATATTTGTTTGTGCCGCGCATACCGAAATGACAGGTCCGCAGATCCACTGCAATGCATCCACATGATGAATAGCTTGTTGATTAATAACGCCACCATCCATTTTCCATGTCCCATGCCATCCATCTTCATAATATTCCTGATATCGGCACCATCTTAAACGAATGCTGTTCGTCACAATTTTCCCCAAACGTCCTGTGTCAAATGTCTTTTTTAAAATCCTGATGGCAGGGTTAAATCTATTTTGAAATATTACTGCATACATAAGCCCTTTTGTTCGAGCCATTTCTTCTAATTCAACGATTTGATCTGGTAGGAGAGTGGGCGGTTTTTCAACAATAACGTGCTTGCCTTCAGACAAAGCTTTTTTGGTATGTTCATAATGCTTACCAGACTCTGTTGCAATCAGAATAGTACTAATATCCTTACTGGTGAACAGTGCTTCAGAAGAATAAACTGCTTCTGCTGATAAAGAATCCGCAACATCATTTGCATTTTTTTGAACAAGATCACAAACTTTTGTAACCTTTACATTCTTAAGCTCATGCTGAAAAACATCTACATATCGATTCTGTACTACGCGACCTGCACCTAAAATTCCTAATTTCAACATAATATTTCCGATTTATTTATGGAAAATTGTTTAAAAGTCACACTATAAACCTTACTTCTATCAAGTAATAATACCTATTTCTCTTGAAGCTGTTTGAATCAATTTTCTTTCATGCTCACTAAGCGATTTTCCAGGTATCCTCACCGGACCAGCGGGAAGGCCACAGAGTTCCATAATATATTTGTAGCCTTGAAATCCGGTAGAGCAAATTGCTTCAGCAATTGGCCATTCAGTGTTAATAATATCAGCGGCTTTTTTTAAATCTTTATTTCGGATACTGTCTACAAATTTTATATCCGATTTAGGATCAAACCATGACCAACAAGTGTGCCTCGCTGTAGCACCCCACTGGAGAGACCAGAATTGAATGGTTTTGCCAAATCCATCATAACAAGATAATCTGTCACCCAATGTGGAATAAATTTTTTTTAAGGTTAAAGGATCTGATACGTGTTCTTTTAAGCCAACAATATTTTCAATATCAGCTAATTTCAATAGAAGACTCATAGAAGGTCCTTTACCACTTTTAAATGGCTTATCATGATACACTATCGGCGCGTGTGTTTTTATGGAAAATGTTTCCATATAATTAAAAAAAAAGTCATCATGTCGTTCAGAGTCATAAGAAGATTTCGAATAAAACGAACTAAAAAATTTATTACCTTCTTTAATGCCATGAGGAGCAACAACAATAGCATGTGCACCGCTATCAAGCATCATCTTAGCTTCATCTATCTGATCATCAATCCAATGACCTCCTAATGCTTGAGCAAGAAGAATGCAATCGTTGTCCAATGAACTTGCAACTGTTTTTGTTACAGCCACTCTTTCTTTTACACTCATAAAATCAAATTCAGATGCTGACATAGCAAGGTAAAACACTTTTATACCAGCATTTACCAGAAACTGAACATGCTCTTTGTAAGCTTCATGGTTTATAGAAAGATCTCTATTATACTGAGCTGGAACAGGAACGACATTACCTTTTATCCTATTTTTAATTTCAATAATATTCAATCTACACCTCTTTTTTCATTGTATTGTTTCCATGCAGGATACAATATTTGGGCAATTTTTTGTTCTTCAGTACTACTCACTGAAAAAACATTATATGGATCATCAACCAGAAATAGACCAGTTTTACTTCCAAGTTTTTTCCCTTGCAGCAACAAGCCTGAATACATGACTGCTCCCAGACCATAAAGTGATTTGCATATTGGATCTTTAAATTTTGTAGGCATAAAACCATTATCAATTCGTTCCATTGATTCTTCGTTTGCCCGCCATAGTGTATTGTATATTGGTTGAGCCGCTATAACCGAATCACTGTCTGAATTTTGAAATTGCTCTATCATTTTGTCTATGATCTGAAAAGTTCTAAAAGGAAATTTTTCTTCGGCAAGAAAAACAATATCGGGCATATCTCCGCTAATCCTTTTAGATTCAAGAATATATTGATAAACTTTAATAAGTTCAATATAGCTATAAGATAAATATTCAGGTCGATAAATCCCTTCTGCATTCATAGATTCTGCGATTGCTAAATGTTCCTGGTTATCAGCTGCAACAATAATATGATTGATAAATTTTGATTGTTGAAACGCTTTGATCGATACCTCTAAAAGCGATATATTTCCAATTTTTTTGACAGGTGCTTTTACAGGGATAATTACGCTAATGTTAAGATTTTTATCATTATAAGGGGTTTGTTGAGTTGGATAAAATTCTTCCAGTATACAGACAACACTTTTGGCTCTTTCAATATTTCTTCCCTGGTTAATTCCATGGTAGTGGTAAACACTGGCATCAGGTTCATAAATAATATTATAGCCATGCTTTAAAATTTCCATTGCCCAGAGTCTATCTTCAATATTTGTAGCTGTCTCTGAAAAAGGAAATGTTTCCCATACATTTTTCCTGATCATACTATTGGCATTATGAAAAAAAGGGTCTTTTTTTTGAACTTTTTTATCTAATCCAAAGATATTGATCAGATCTCTTTTATCAACATCCCTGGTAAAAGCCATTGGTTCTTGTCGTCCATATACACCCGCAGTATCCTTTTCAAATCCATCCAATAATGATTTCAACCATTTTGTATTAACTGGAATACAATGGGCGGAAAGACATACTAAGTATTTTCCCCTGGAATTTTGTATTCCTAAATTGAGAGCCTTTCCAGGAAAAAACTCATTAATTGACACTATTTTACTTATTGGAAATCTTTGAGCTTTTTCGATAGTCCTGTCAACGCTGCAATTATCAACCAAAATGACCTCAAAGTTATTCAGATCCTGTCGAAATAGACTATTTAAACAAGAGGAAATCCATTTTTCTTCATTTTTAGCTCTAATTATAATTGAAATTAGTGGAGTAGTTTTCATAAAAATATCCTACGAGCGCAAATAACAGTTGGAATAAAAGTTAATTTTATCGATAATTTGCATGGGTGCAACACAAAAAAATTGAATTTTCGAACCTGGATTACGCTGAAGAAGATGAATAAGATAAAATATAAACACTTGAAATTCATCTTTTTCAACGTAATCCAAGTTCAAAAAAAAGAATGAACAATTAATAAAACAAGGAACTTATTTTCCGAGCATTCCTTAGGAATGCTCGAATAATAACATACTCATTTTATCTTGAACGTACAAAAAAAATAAGGTCGTGTAGAGTCGTAGTATGCTACGTCTCTACAGACAAAACCCCAAAACGAACAATATCAAAAATGGGGAAGTTATTTTTCGAGTATTCCTTAGGAACCACAATTTAATAAGTTTCCCATTTTGGCGTTCATATTCAGGTTGAATTTGTCCGATAGTTATTCTATTTCGAAGTTTTTTCGATTTTGTATCGGACAAAGTCAGCCTGAATATGAACGCCAAAATGGGAAACTTAGAACATAATGCCCTTTGGGCAAAAAATAATGTGTTTATTCATTAATCCACCTCAAAAACATAACCCTTGCAGAAATATTTTATCTTTATTATTAACAACTTAATGTATTCGTTTGCTACATGACCAGTTCCTTTTATACTAAATATTTTTCTATTTCTTATGGAGTACAGTTAAGGTTATGGAAACTATTCATTCAAAAAAGTTTAGTCTATTATCGTGCCACTTTGGTTTTTCTTGGCATAATTAATGCCTTTTTTAGTATTTAGTGTAAGAAAATTTATTTTTGTGTGTCTATTAGAATAAATTATGAAGCGTTATAAAAAAGGAGACGCACAATGTTAAATATTAATTATATTTACGGATTCTGAAATTGAACAATTAAATATTCTTATAGTTCAAAGTAAATTACAATTTTCAACAAAAATAAAATTTATTTCATTAAAATCGTAGTACAGCAAGGCAGAAATAATGCCCCGGTTTTTCAAAACAATAAACCTATATTTTTTATTGGTTCAGGAAATTTTAACCGGGTCATTATTTCTGCCTTGTTGTAGTAGGTTAATCTAACTTTTAAAAAAAATTTATTAATTAGGCTTTATTTATAAATTTTTGAATTTTTGTTTTTCCGATACATTAAATTGTGGTTCCTTAGTGCATTTTTTAGCCCTGAAAGGGCGGCGTGAGCCGTCATGGTTCATGAGCTTAGTGAACAGAGGGTGACTCCTTGAAAAGGGCAATCTATTTGGGGTCGCCCGGTGACTGAAAGAGTCACGCCGGTAAATGTTGGGAATTAACCCAATCGCGACAACGGGGAGGGAGTGGTCTTGAACCACTCCTTTACCCTCTTAACATGAGAGGCTAGGCCCGTTTGCCCTGTGCTGGTATTGCCTCTTTTTCAGGGCTAAGAATATACTTTTTTAGCAATAACTATGCGCTTTGGTCCCTTCAACCAATCAATTACCCATGTCTCACAGATTTGATAGTTGTTCTTTTTTAACAACATTTTTATTGTTGTATTAGTAAAGTACCACAAATGAGCACGACCATTTACCTGTGGGTGGTGCCAATCAAAATTCCAATCGGGGAAGAATAGCAGTAAATAACCTCGCTCTTTTAAAATGTGATGAATAGATTGTAACATGCTATTTGGATCAACTAAATGTTCGATTAATGCAAACATTGTTATCAAGTCATACGAACTATTTAATCTGAATTCATCCAATTTTGTATTATATACTTTAAGTCCTTTTTGTCTACATAATTCAATAGCTTTTTTATTTATTTCTATTCCCTCTGCCTTCCACCCATACTCACAGGCAAGCTCCATAAAATTACCAATGCTACAACCAATATCTAACAACTGCCTTTCATTGGCCTTATATTTTTCTAATCTATCAAGTATAGGTCTGTACTTGATTTTTGCTTCAATGGCCTTTTCTTCCTGTTGAAGTTCAATAAGTGTCGACATAATATCAGAAGAAATGTAGAAAGATTCGCAAATATTACTTTTTAATTGGGGGTTAACGTAAACAAAATCAGTACAAATGTCACATTGCACAAAATCAAAACCATCTTTTTGATAAACTCGTTTGGATTGATCCTTACCACATATAGGACAGGATACTTTATTTAGAAGATTGCTTTGTATTTTATTTGTTTCCGGATCAGTCATTGATTTTAATATTTCAATTTTTTGCTTAAATAATTGTTCTCTAAGGTTCATTCATACCATCTCCATTTATGTGGCCGTATTCAACAGAAGTATAGATCATTGAACACACCCTTGATTATTGTTGTTCTATTTTGTATTCTTTTCTGTGACAGCACTACCAAAAGCTTGATATTTACTCATCATAGTGTCAATTATTTCTTTATGATTTAATATGGTGTTATAAGAAACATGAGTAAATTGTTCAATCCAATATCGTTCCAAAAAGGCCAGATCAACTTCATCAAGCATTGATAAATCTTTTCCATACAGTGTTTCATTAAGAACACGATAAAATGCAGGAGAACCAGGAATCGGCTTTAATATCGTTGAAGACATTCTATCCAGGCCACCCAATTCAGAGATATCTTTACATAGATCTATAGTGTTTTGCAAGCTTTGCTTTGACTCTCCAGGAAGCCCCAGAACAAAACTCGGAAAAAACTTGATTCTGTTTTCATTTAACAATTTCATAGCTTTAAAAGCAATTTTTTTTGTCTGTCCTTTGAAAGAATTTTTTAGCAAACTGTCATCCCCACTTTCAACGCCAAGAAAGACTTCTTCTACATTGAGTTCATGGAAATATTCAATTACCCAAGGTTTTATGGGAATTACTCTAGAATATATAAAAAATTTGATTTTTCTACAACTCTCAGGTCTTCGTTTAACAAAATCAATGAACCATTCTTTATTATTCAGGTTATCATCCGCAATATCCCAAATATAATTAACCCTATATGTATCTTTTAACATCTCAATTTCTGACCAGATATGATCAATATTTCTGAATCTGACACCTTCTTCTAACCTGGCGCAAAAAATACATCCACCAGTTTTATCTCTCCATGAACAGCCTTTACTTGAATATATTGAACCCGGACGAATATGTTTTTTGTCTCTATAAACAGAGTGATAGTTTTTCACATAACTATCAAAATTTATAAATTTCCTTGAGGCAATTGGAAGTTCGAGCAAAGAATTCGTCCACCTGGAAGTTTGAATAACAACTCCATTGTCATTTTTATAGGCCAAATTTGCTATTTTATTGGAATGGTTAGTCTTTCTTTCCTTTTGAATTAAACATTGTATAAGACTAACAAATGGCCATTCTGCCTCATTTAGCAAAATATAATCAAAGCAGCTTCTGTTTTTCAATATGTTCTTTGCAAGAACGGTTGGATGAGGGCCTCCTAATACTGTTATGCACCCTGCTTCTTTTGCAAAATAAGCATACTTTAATGCCTGAGAATAGTTAAACGTTGTAGAATAGAATCCAACAATATCATAATAATTCAAATTTGATAATTTTAATAACTCAACATCTTCATCAATGACATCAATATTGACCTGTGTTCCTAATTTTTCATTGATGCAAGTTGCTATTGATAGAATTCCAAGAGGAGGATACATTCCTTTTCTGGAGTGACGTGTCGCTTGTGTATTTTGGGGGTTACAGAGCAAAATATTCATATTCTAAGCCCTTGATGACATGATATATTCTGCAAATTTTAAATCAAATTCAGTATTGATGTCTACAGCTTCAAATTCATCAACAACAACAGCTTTTGAATCAACGCCAAGACAATGACCTTTAGTTTCTATATTTTGGAGAAGTCTTTTATCTCTTAAATATAAACTGCCTGTCAGATAATATGCTTTTTCACGTTTCTGTCTTGGACTCACAACAGCGTTTTCTGGAATAATGCAAAAATTTTTGATCATATGATTGTTTTCCATTCGTTTGGAAATATATGGATGCCCTTTAGTAATTTCTGAGACAGTTGTTACACTGTCGCAACCTGTCCTTTGCCATAAATCGACAGCACTATCGATTGTTTCTGTTTTTACAAAGGGACATGTGGGCTGAAGGCAAACTACTGCATCAAAATATTGTTTTTGTTCCTTAAAAAAATTATATGCATGTTGAACAACTGAAATTAAAGGTGAGGTATCAGCAGCCAATTCTTTGGGTCTTTTAAATGGAATATCAATTTTTAAATCCTTTGCAATTGACAAAATCTCATCATCTTCAGAAGAGACTATCAGGCGATCAATGTATGTAGATCGCTTGGCAGCTTTTATGGCAAATGCAATTAATGGTTCTCCATTGATCATTCTGGTATTTTTATGACGCACACCTTTTGATCCAGCCCTGCCTGGAATAACGCATAGTATTTTCATTGAAGTAAACCCATTATTTTTTTTCTGTTGATTTTCTGCGGAGATCCATAATTTTGAAAAATTTTCCCTATATCTTTTGAGTGTAACCAAAACAGACTGAATTGGTACACTCATATCTTTTTTTGACCGCAAGCAATATCATACTCATACTCATGTGATGAGAGAAGAATACTTGCCTTCTCATGCCAAACATTAACAAAACCCTTGCAGAAATATTTTATCTTTATTATTTACAACTTAATGTATTCGTTTGCTACATTACCAGTTCCTTTTATGCTAAATATTTTTCTATTTCTTATGGAGTACAGTTAAGGTTATGGAAACTATTCATTCAAATAAGTTTAGTCTAAAACAAATTTTTAAAGATCATTGGCCTTCATTTGTTAAAGCTCATAAAGCATTAGTCAAATGGTATATCGCTTATAATGTTTGGAAAATTTTAAACTGTCGAGAACCTGATGGTCTTGGTTATATGTTTCAATTCATCTGTTCTCTTTTTTAGCACCGGATGCTTAAATGCTTCATCTGTCAAACTATTTAACCTTACTTGCATACTTGTTGAACTTGTCGAGTTTTTCAACACTTTTATAACCTGATTTAATAATTTATTCGCCTTTTTATCAGTTATCTCAGCCGTATCCCTATCTTTTCTTATTGCTACTTTTATATTTTCTATACAATGACGATGGCATAATCCTATCCATAGATTTTGGAACACTTCACGCAAAGCATTTGTTGATGCTTGCCACTTGTCCTTTGTTACACCTTTCATTTTGAAAGATATTTTTCCTTTTAACTTACTAAAGGATTGAAACAATGTCTCTTCATTCATCATTCTTGAAATTCCTTCATAACAAAGATAATCAAATCTTCAGCAAGTTTAGTATCGGGAGATCCTGGAAAATATGAAGTAAGGTTGTCAAGAATTGTTTCAATAGAACTGCATAATTTTTGACGCTCAGATTTTTTTCGTTTTTTAGAATCTTGTTTCTTTCCCGCTACTGGCAAACAGTTTTCAATTAACTGTTTAACAAGTGTTACCAATTCCTCAATTGTTCTGGAAACTAAAACTTTAAATGATGGAACATTGTAAAAACTTTAATAGGCTAAAATCCATTTTCGAGTATTTTTTATTGCATCGTCAACAATCTCGACGTTCTCATCAATTTGATTTCTATTAAAATAGTTCTTGCGAACTAATCAATATATAGATTTTTCTAACATTGCAAGCACTCGGCATGCATTTATAACAAAGATATCAGGTGACTCTTGTTTCATAATATAACTCCTTATGTAAAAAATTTGTTTTTTGCAATTTACAACATACTTTTTTGGGAGGCACACAATGAATTTTAATTATGAATTTAACGAGACAGATACCAATAAATTTATAGAACTAAGGAAGAAATCAAAAGACGTGAACGTGAGGGATAAGCTGCTAACATTGATTTTGTTAGCTACGCTATCTTTATCAATTCATCAAATTTCATTAATAATAGGAGTGACACAACGAACTATTGAAAACTGGTTGAAAATTTTCCAGGAAGAGAACTTAGAATCCTTATTGAGGAATAACTATAAACCAAAACAGCCTTATCTGAAT
>Ga0272440_1002111_pt1 | contig 15719 bp, 6 predicted proteins | sample SSMMMBAug17_FD_192440 | JGI IMG/M metagenome (GOLD analysis project Ga0272440, IMG submission 192440) | Marine sediment archaeal communities from Little Sippewissett salt marsh, Falmouth, MA, United States - SSM-MMB-Aug17 | ecosystem: Environmental > Aquatic > Marine > Wetlands > Sediment ... | reverse complement strand
TTAATTTCAGAGTATTCCTAAGTATTCTATAGAAAATTTCGAAAATTACTTTGACAAGTTTACATAAATATGAAAACATTTCATGTGAAGTTATGAAATCTCAGTTCAATCATTGACTTTTTATACGGATTATTTATGGCGCACCCATTTTCATCCAATGGAATAACCCAGACAGAACAAGAGGGGCAGTTGACCCTTGATTTTGAAGATATTCAATTTTTAAGACAATTATTTGGTGAAAATAATAGAAATCTGAATATCATCGCCCAAAGACTTGATCTTAAAATCAACCATCGCGGTAATGCTGTAGTTATTCGTGGCGAATCAGTCATGAGCCACCTGGCAGCCAATATAATCATTCAATTGCATGGCCTGATGAAACAAAACTATCCTGTATATGAACAGGATGTTGAATACGCGATACGAATTTTGAGCCAGGACAACTCAACCAATCTGAAAAAAATATTTTTAGAGTCTGTATATATCACTACCAAAAAATCACCGGTCACCCCACGTTCAAAAAATCAAAAAGATTATATTGAAGCCATAAAATCATATGATATTGTATTTGGTGTTGGACCTGCAGGAACCGGAAAGACATATCTGGCAATGGCAATGGCGGTATCAGCCTTATGTAAAAACGAAATTCGACGCATCGTACTTACACGACCGGCAGTCGAGGCTGGTGAATCCCTTGGATTTTTACCTGGTGATCTTGCTGAAAAAGTCAATCCATATCTTCGCCCCCTTTATGATGCACTTCATGATATGATGCCTTTTGAAAAAGCAGCTGACTTGATGCACAAAGGGGCAATTGAAGTTGCGCCACTCGCTTTTATGCGTGGACGTACATTGAATGATTCCTTTGTTATTCTGGATGAAGCACAAAATACGACATCAGAACAAATGAAAATGTTCTTGACTCGCTTAGGATATCAGACAAAAGCTGTTATTACCGGTGATATTACGCAAATTGATTTGCCAGGTAACAAATCATCCGGTCTAATTGAAGCATCGACTCTCCTGAAACATATAAAGGGCATTCGTTTTGTTTCATTTAACAAACATGATGTCATTCGACATAAACTCGTTTCAGATATTATTGAGGCTTACGAAAGACAATGCAACTTGTAAAAAAAACATCCAAAACAAATTTTCTTAGCTCACAGTATCCCAGATGGATACTTCTGTTTACGCTAACATTTGTTTTGACATTGATGCTATACCCCAACCTTGTTGTCACAAAACATATATATGCATTGGGTGATGTGGCGGAACGAAATATTAAAGCGCCTACAGATTTGCTTATCGAAGACAAGGAAGCCACAAAGGTTTCACGTCAACAATCACTTGATGCTGTTTTAACTGTTTATGATTTTGACGATACCCTTGTGTTCAAGTTGATGAAAAAAATTCAAGATGCGTTTTCTGAAATGAGAAGCTATCTTGATGAACTTGAAATTCAAATCAAATCACAAAAAGTCAAAGCAAGTCCTGAAGCCCAATCCACTACACAAACAACTGCAATTCAATCTCAGAATAAAACAAGAGATGTTCACTCAAAATCTCAAGCAACTGCACAAACACAGGCTGAAAATTTGCCCTTGTCAGAAAATCCAGATTATTTAAAGGCAGTACAGGAAAAAAAGGAAGATTTTTTACGTAAACTTGGCGTTCAGATTACCGACTCCAACTATTTGACACTTGTGAACAAACGTTTTTCTAAAGAAATTCAAGATCTCACCAATCAAATCTTGAGAGCTCTTTTGATCAATGGTGTCGTGTCCAACAAGGCATTAATCCTGAAAGAAACCAGTGATGGCATTATTGTTAAAAACATTGCATCGCAAAAAGAACAAATTATTAAAGATGTCAAACGATTTTATGGCCTGGACCAGGCCAAAGCAATGGTATGGATTATCGGTCAGCCATTGTTGAAAGATCTTGATTATGAAATTATTACGCTTATTGTTGATCTTGTTCAATCTTTAATACAACCAAATGTAACAATCAACAAACGAGAAACTGAAGCGAGAAAAGATCAGGCATGGTCATCCATCAACCCCATTCTTTTTCAGGTCAAAGCCGGGGAAATGCTCTTACGTGAAGGAGAGCGTATCAACAAACAGCAGCTTCTAAAATTAAATGCGCTGAATAAAATGGAAAATCAAGGAAAAACCCTGGCCAAAAGCTTTGGTCTCGCAATCATTATGTTTAGTTTATTGGTTTCTTTTCATATCATCCATTTTGGACACGCCCCTTATATCACGCTGAACTATAATAAAAATTTATTGTTTATGTCCCTGATTCTTGTTTTGTTTGTCTTTATCACAGAAATTTCTGTTGCATTTGCCAAATCATTCACACAAAATGGTGTAACGCCTTTATCGTTGTCATCAATGGTACTTGGCATACCAGTGGCTGCTGGTTCAATGACGATTTGTTTATTTATGGGATTACGAGCAGCATTCCCATTTGCTTTAATAACATCAATCTGTGCGGCAATTTTATTTGAGAACAATCTCGCCTATTTTATCTATTTTTTTATCAATAGTGCAATGGGAGCCTATTGGCTTCGCTATTGTCGGGAACGAAACGTGTTTATTAAAGCAGGTGCTAAAATCGGCCTGTTAAATATAATCATTGCGACAGCCATGCGTGCATACAGTTCTGAGTTATTTTTAAGTAAACTATTCCTGGATTGGGTTTTTGGATATATTGGCGGGTTGAGTGCTGGAATTGTAACTGCGGGTATCACCCCAATGATGGAAATCACTTTTGCATATACAACTGATATCAAACTCCTTGAACTCGCTAATTTGGATAAACCATTGCTTCATCGGCTCATGCTCGAAGCCCCTGGGACGTATCATCATTCGGTAATTGTTGGCAGTATGGTTGAAGCTGCGGCATCTGAGATTGGTGCCAATCCACTTTTATCAAAAGTTTGTGGCTATTATCATGATATTGGAAAAATGAAAAATCCGCTTTATTTTATTGAAAATCAGCAAAGGGGGGTAAATCGGCACAACAAGCTGGCCCCCTCCATGTCGAGTTTGATTATTATATCTCATGTCAAGCATGGTGTTGAAATGGCCAAAAAATATAAGCTTGGAAAGGCAATTTGCGATACGATTCAACAACATCATGGTAGCAGCATGATTTCATTTTTTTATGAAAAAGCCAAACAGCAAAAGGGTGAAAATGCAGTAAAAGAGGACGATTTTAGATATCCTGGCCCCAAACCGCAAACACGTGAAGCTGGCCTGGTTATGCTGGCAGATGTGGTTGAAGCAGCATCTCGTGCTTTGGATAATCCAACACCTGCACGAATTCAGGGGCTGGTTCAACGCTTGATCAATAAAATTTTTTCAGATGGTCAGCTCGATAATTGTGAACTGACACTCAGAGATCTTCACAGAATTGCTCATAAGTTCAATAAAATCCTTAACGGCATCCATCATCATCGAATCGAATATACAGAAGCTGCTGTAAAAGGAACGCTAAAACAAAAAGCAAAACAAAAATCCAAAAATAATGGTGTTCAGCAAAAAACAGTCCAACCTCCCCAGGCCACACCTCCTGAGGCTGTCAAAGCCAATTCAAATGGTTTAAAAAGGCTTGGATTGGAAAAAACGTAATCAAAAAAAAATAGGAAATTAATATGAAAGAACAGATAAATCCATATCAAAAGTTTGCGGAAAATATGTTTCATGCAGATTCGAAATATTTGCCTAAAATTTTGTCCCTGATGATCAATGATGATCAGGCAAATCTTTTGATCTCATTACCCGGAACTGTTCAGCAAATGAGTGAAAAGCTCTGTCGTTCACAAAATGATATTGAGTCGGATTTAAAAGACATGTTTCGAAAAGGTTTGGCATTCAAAAAGGTTAAAGATGATGTAACCCATTGGAAAGCACCTGCCCATATTGCTCAGTTTCATGATGCCACAATCACATGGCCAGAGGCAACACAAGCGTTTTATGATGCCTGGCAAACTTATATGACAGAAGAATGGCCTAAGCTTGCTCCAGTTTTAACTCAGCTTTTACCCAGACCGGTCACCCGAGTAATACCCATTGGAGAAAGCATTGATACTGGTAAAGCGAAGATATTGTCACCAGAAAATGTGCGGGAAATTATTGAAACATCCACAAAACTTGCAGTAACAAACTGTACATGTCGATTAAGTATGCGCAAATGTGATGCGCCTTTAGAAGTTTGCATTCAAGTCAATCGGGGGGCAGCATATACCATTGAACGTGGATCTGGTCGTGAGATATCAAAATCTGAAGCGTATGATATTATTGAAACGTCTGAAAAAGCAGGACTGGTTCATGTCACCATGAACAAAGCTGATGTCGGGGCGTTTATTTGCAATTGTTGTGGGTGTTGTTGTCAATCGTTTACGCTGCTTATTTCTGATGGTGTTGCATTGTGTGATCCGAGCAGGTACTTTCCAGAGGTGGATGTCGACGCATGTACTGGATGTGAAACCTGTGTGGACCGGTGTTGGTTCCATGCAATTCATTTGAATGAAGCGGGGCATGCGTGTGTTGATGAAAACAAGTGCCTGGGTTGTGGACAATGCGCTATTGGATGTCCGGAAAATGCAATAAAACTCGTTGAAAAGCGACCGGTTGATTTTATTCCGAGTTAGCTGTCAGGATAAGATTTCGCCCAGGAAACAACAATGACAAAAAAATCAGAACGACATTCATATCTTCAAAACATCAATCGCCTGGTCATTAAGCTCGGCAGTAATATTCTGACAACCAACCAAGGTCTTAATGTTACAGTTATCCGCCACCTTGCCATGCAAGTTCATCAATTGATTGAAAAAGGCAAACAGATTACGATTGTGTCATCAGGCGCAATGGCTGCTGGCATGCGCAAATTGAATCTCGCATCCAGGCCATCAGAAATACCTTTGAAACAAGCGATTGCAGCGATTGGACAGGCAGGATTAATTCAAGAATATGAAAAAGCTTTTGAATTCTTTGATCATAAAGTCGCACAGGTTTTATTGACACGAACTGATTTATCCAATCGTACCCGATATCTAAATGCAAGAAATACAATCCGTGCATTACTTGACTGGAACGTCACGCCAATCATCAATGAAAACGACACTGTTGCCATTGAGGAAATCAAATTTGGCGATAATGATCAACTATCCGCCATGATTGCCCTGATGCTCAATGCCGATCTGTTAATCAACCTGACTGATATTGATGGTTTGTTTGATAAAGATCCCAGAAAACATGATGATGCTGTGCTGATTCCTATGGTGTCATCTTTTACGCGAGATTTGGAAAATTGCGCATCCGGAATACCGGGAACATTGGGCACAGGTGGAATGCTGACAAAGATTAAAGCTGCGCAAAAAGTGACCACAGCTGGTATTCCAATGGTTATTGCCAAAGCATCAATGGATGTCTTAAATCAGCTTCTTGATTGCCAGAATGTTGGCACTTTCTTTGTCCCGAAAAATCAAAAAATGAAAAATCGAAAATGCTGGATTGCTTTTTCCAAAAAGACCCGGGGATACATTCAAATAGATGATGGCGCCCGGAATGCCATTTTAAAAAAAGGCACAAGTCTGCTGCCAATTGGTGTGATTGGCGTGAAAGGAAAGTTTTCCATTGGTGATGCGATTTCTGTAGAAACCCAATCCGGCCAGGATATTGCTACCGGCCTGACCAATTATTCCTCTGAAGACATTCAATTGATCATGCGTAAAAAAAGTCATGAAATTGAACAGATACTCGGGGAAAAACCCTATGATGAAATAATTCACCGAGATAATATGGTGATTACGCGAAATAAATAAGAACTGGCTTTGCCGGTTTTGAATGGAGTTTAAATGAATTCACCGCAAATAAAGTATTTAAGTGATTATGTACCGTCACATTTCGATATTGAACATATCGACCTATCTTTTGATCTATATGAAACCCATACGAACGTTCGAGCGATTATCAAGGTTGAGCGCGTCAAAGATATGAACAATAAGCAAAAAGCATTACATTTACATGGCGAAGCGCTTGAACTGATATCTATTTCCATGGATGGCGCTGAGTTGCATCCTGGTGATTACAATTTAACCCCTGAAGAATTAGTCATTTATAAAGTGGGTACATCTTTTGTCCTGAATATTCAAACGAGAATCAAGCCGCACGAAAACACAACATTATCAGGTTTGTATGTTTCAAACGATATTTTTTGTACGCAATGTGAAGCTGAAGGATTTCGTAGAATCACCTATTTTATTGATCGTCCGGATGTGATGTGTCCTTATACATGCTCCATTGAAGCGGATCAAAAAAAATATCCTGTGTTGTTATCAAATGGAAATTTAATTCACACAGGCGTTTTTGACAATGGACGCCATTGGGTAACATGGGAAGATCCACACCCAAAGCCATCCTATTTGTTCGCAATGGTTGCCGGTAATTTGTTATATATTGAAGAAAATATTTATACACGCTCAAAAAAGAAAGTCGCTGTTCGGATATATTCAGAAAAAGAAAACATTAAACGATGCGAATTTGCCATGGAATCCCTGATTCAAGCCATCTTTTGGGACGAAGACAGGTTCAATCTTGAATATGACTTAGATACCTATATGGTTGTCGCAATCAATGATTTTAATATGGGCGCAATGGAAAACAAAGGGCTCAATATATTCAATGCCAGGTATATTCTGGCTGATTCCAACACTGCCACAGATGATGATTATGTAAATATCGAACGTGTGATTGCCCATGAATATTTTCACAACTGGACTGGCAACCGAATCACATTAAAAAACTGGTTCCAACTGTGTTTAAAAGAGGGGCTGACTGTTTTTCGCGATCAATTATTTTCTGAAGAAATTTCGCCATCCAGAGCGCTCAAACGAATCAAAGATGTTCAAGCATTACGTTTACATCAATTTCCAGAGGATGATGGCCCCACAGCACACCCTGTTCGACCAGATCATTATATTGAAATGAATAATTTTTATACTTCAACAGTCTATGAAAAAGGAGCTGCTGTTATCCGGATGTTATATCGCTTACTTGGGGATGATTTTTTTGAAGGAATGGATGACTATTTTGATCAATATGATGGAAAGGCGATTACAGTTGAAGATTTTTTAACTGTCATGGAAGACGTTTCAGAGATGAAGTTAGATCAGTTTAAATTATGGTATACACAGGCAGGTACGCCCAGAGTTACTGTCAGGCGTGAGTATATACCGGAAACTGAAACTTACAAATTGACCTTTGAACAGACATGTCCGGTCACACCCGGCCAATCTGAAAAAAAGCCCATGCTGATTCCCATAGATATGGCATTATTTGATACAAATGGAGATTATATTACACTTCAATTGGCGAATGAAAAAAACAAATCTGAAACGCGCATCCTTCAATTCACTGAAGCTGAGCAAACATTTGAATTTATCCATGTTTATGAATCTCCAATTCCTTCTTTATTTCGAGACTTTTCAGCCTGCGTGAAAGTATCTATAGATTATACCTTGGAAGAACGCCTGTTTCTAATGACCATTGAAACAGATGATTTCAATCGATGGGACCAGAATCGTCAAATATTTCTTGAGATTATATTTCAAATGATTCATGCCTATCAAAAAAATGAATCCATGACAGTATCTGATAGATTTCTAAATGCCCTTGAAATGAGTTTGACAGTTCCCATAGAAGACAAAATTCTGGTTACAGAAATGCTAAAAATACCTTCAGCACATGAAATTGCACATTACTGTTCAGATAAAAATGAAATAATTGATCCGAATGCCATTCATTTTGCCAGGAAGAAGATGAAAGAAATAATAGCAGATCAACTTGCGGAAATCTTTTTTGCCCTGTATGATGAAAACAATACGCAGGGTGAATATGAATATGACCATCAGGAAATCGCCTCTCGCAGTATTAAAAATATGGCACTGGATTATTTAGTTGCTTTAGACGAAAATGAAACCAAAGACCTGGCGCTTAACCAGTTTAAATCGGCAAATAATATGACCGATATGTTCTCTGCATTTCAGTCATTAAGTCATTCAAATCATAGAATATTTCAGGAAGCCTGTGATATTTTTTACGACCGATGGCAACATGATCCACTTGTTTTGGACAAATGGTTTGCTGTTCAGGCAAGTTCCCAATTGGACAATACGCTGAATCGTGTAAAAGAATTACTGGATCACAAATCTTTTACCTTAAAAAATCCCAACCGGGTAAGAGCATTAATTGGGAGCTTTATAAGCAACAATCATTTCCATTTTCATTGCGCAACCGGAAAAGCTTACGAATTTCTTGGGGATATCGTTCTTGAATTAGACAAAATCAATCCGCAAATCTCATCACGTATGGTTGCTGCATTCAATCACTGGCGCAAATATGATGAAAACCGCCAAGAACAGATGAAAAATCAACTGAATCGAATTTTAAAGCAAGATCATTTATCTAAAGATGTGTATGAAATTGTTTCAAGTGCATTGCATGCTATGCCGGAAGATGCGGACGCCCTTAATTTTTGAGGTAATTGTATTGTAGAGACGTAGCATGCTACGTCTCTACACGACCTTTATTTATTGGACGATCAAGAAAATAAGTTCTTCATTTCATTTTGTTTTTGAACCAGGATGAATGATATATTTGGTTCCGACATTGTGGTTACACTCAATTAATTTCGTGACATTTCCCGCCTTGTATCTTCACAAATACAATCTCGTTCATTTAGAATAAACTGAACAAGGTACATTGAATCTCCAATTTCAATTCGACCATTGTCATTGGTATCTGCAACTGCCAGACAAAGGGCATCAGCAGGAACATCCCCCACCAGGTAGCTTGAAAGCAAGAAAGAATCGGCCATATCAATACTGTTATCCTGGTTGACATCACCACACACACCGACAGTCAATTCCAGTTGAGCCCCCTGAACATATCTTTCAATGGGCTGAGCGTCAGTGTTGTTGAGTGAATTTACTTCAAGTTTAATGTTTGAGATAATCCGGTCTTCATTGGCAGATTCAGCTTTGAGTATGATTCGTGCCACTTCAGCATATCCCAAAGGGGCTGAGTCTTCAGGCCAATCGCCTTGAATTTGAATGACACCCGATGTTTCATCAATATCAAACGACACATCACCTGCTTGAAGATGGCTTTCACCTTTATTGATTAAAAGCGGTGCAAAAAATTGGTTATCATATTTAACAGTGATGTCATAGTCGCCAATATATTGATTATATGCCTGCAAGATGTTAATTGGAATCTCAACAGTGCTTTCATAAAATATTTTCAATGGTGCCACTGATCCGGCATTGACAAGTGCGTGTCCAATATACAAAAAACCACCCATTTTTGAAATTTCGATTGTTTCTGAAAAGATATCTTTGATATCAATATTTTCAATCATAAACACACCCGCAGTTCCAGGAAGACCTGTTACATGAAATTCGAAATCTGCAAGATGGATTAATCCGCCAGATCCAACAGTTCGGGCGCCATTTTGATTATCGCCAATTGTAATTATGCCAGTTGAATTAATTTCTTCTAAGGGCAGCGTTTCAAGCCCCTGAATTTTATTTTGGATATGATACAACTCCAAAATATCCTTGTTAAAGGATATTGTGGCCGAATACGTCCCCAAAGGTGCTGTACCAGTATCCATCATTAAAGGTAGGGCAAATTTGGCATTGGAATATACAATCGGTGATGGTGATCCGACAATCATTTGATTTTTGGGATTGGGCGTAAAATGAGCGTAAAAATGTCCCAGGTCCAGACCATCCGGATCATTCTCATTAAATGATTTTCCTGCAAATGTTCCCATCACTTTGTTCAATAGAACTGTTTCGTCATTTAAGCTGGGATTTTCCTCAGATAATTCAAAGGTACTTTGTTTGTTTTGTTTCAATGTTCCAGATCCTGCCAGGCGGTAAATAACTTCATCACCACTTTTTCGTTGGATATCCAGTTTAATTGTATTGCCAGTAGCAGTTAAATGAATCGTCATTTGGCCATTGTCAACGATGCCTGAATATGAATCTTGTTTTTGCATTTTTTCCGATAGGAAATTAATCATTTCTGTTTGCTGCCCATTTCGCGTTTTATTTGTCCATCCTTTGCCATTATATGTCAGCGTAATTGACCAAAAACCTGTTAAATCGGGGGGAGAAATTTCTTTTGGATTAACCACAAAACTAAAGGGGGCATCATGGTGTTTCATTTCCATATTGCCAACAATTCCTATGCCTGTGGATACACCTTTACCATAGGATTTGTATGTTCCGACCGATGCCTGCGTGAAAAGAGTTTCATCAGTATATGTGCCCTGAATATTAAATGCCTGATCATTAAATTTCATGTTCGGGGATTCATATCCAATACATTGATTATCCTTTTGCATACTTAAAATCATCACATCGGAAACAGGTGTACCTGTTGCGTCAATATCAGACATGGAAAAATGCCAGTTATTGTGTGCAACAAGTGTGACATCTCGAATTCGAGATAAGGAAGTGATGGGAAGTGTATAAAATGCAAAGGGTTCATCACTGTTAAACTTTTCATCATGGTCTGCATCAATAAAAATGCGGACATAATGTACGTCTCTCGGTTCTATATCCAGATAATATTGTGTTTTTCCTGAAATTTTCTTTTCGCCACCGACATAACCATTGAGGTCCTGAGAGTCAAACACTTCAATATAATACATCCCTGATTCACAGCCATCAAAATGAATATCGCCTTTCAAGCTATATATCCGACTATCTGTTTCATAGTTATACCCATAAAACCCGGGTCTATCTTGATCGTTGGGATTGGTATCATTTTGATATTCTGTAAGATTGTTGTAACCATCCTTGTCTTTATCATTTAACGCATCATTAATTAAAGGAATTAACTCCCAATCCAATTCCCAGGAATCCGGAATGCCATCATCATCTGTATCTGGTTTTCTGGGATCTAATTCATTTAAATCCTTTTCCCAAATACCATTATGATTGGTATCTTCAAGTCCATCAGGGATGCCATCTCTGTCAGTATCAGGGTTGTTAGGATCAGTACCTGTCATTTCCTCAATTTGATCCGGAATAAGATCCCCATCTGAGTCCTGTGGAATCAATTGAATGTTCAATGGTGTTTCATCGAGTGGAAAAATACGAACATTGGTTTTAAATTTTTCAAAGCCATCAACAAATGCCTCCAAGGTATAAATGCCTTCTTCATCAACAATAACATAAATACCATCTTTATCACTGAGTCCTGAGCCTGTTCCATTTAATGTTCTGAGCTTAACACCACCAACAGGCCTATTATTTCTGTTATCCTTAATCAGTCCGGAAATAAAGCCGGGAAATACACCAATTGGGCGATAAATTTTGATTGCATAGCCTGTCTCAATGCCACTCGTTTCCAGATGGTTATACACTTTTAAATAATATATGTTATCTTCAGGACACTGCCAGCTCATAAATTCGTTACTGGCTGTACCACTCCAGTTCCATTTTCCTTTGATCAGTGTTTCACCATCATTTTTATATATTTCCATGACAACATCGCATTGGTTGCCCAATTCAAATGCCTCAATGCTATAAGTCACATCCTTGATTCCATAAAAAAGAATCCAATCTGTATCCCCAATTTCATGAAAATTATGGTATTGTGCAAACTGGTTATCTGACACGATAATTCTGGCATAATCAAACTGATTGTCAGGCTCGTAAATATCGGGACTGGACAGTTGGATAACTTGTGTACTTACTGGTAATGAAACGTTATTCAGGACATCTTCAGCAAAAAATGCAATTTGATATGTGCCATAGCGATCAAAATGATCCCATACACCTGAATATCGTTTACCTGTCAATGTCAATTCTATCATTTCTGATGGCGATGATTGATGCGTCAATTTTTGATAAGCCATCAATGGTGGATTGATAACAGCCCACACGTTTAATATTTCACGTGTACTGCTGACATTATCTACATAAAGTGTCGCTGATTGAGAATTGATCAATGATTGTACTGAAGAAACATCACCAATAATTGGAAAATCATCAGCCATCATAATACCGCATCCCACACGATGTTTTTCTGCCAGTTCGCCATCAATTCCCGCTTCATTTGGAATGCCATTACCATTGTCATCAAGCATGGGCACCTGACCGGGGAATGCGCAGGCCAATGCATTGACTGAACCAACAAAGGCATTTCGGGTTGTTTCTCCACTAAACACGCGCTGCCAGAAAAAAGACGAAAAAGACAAGGCACCATCAGCACCATTATTGGCAATACCTGACTTTCCAGTTGATGCAATGACAATTCTTTTTGGTGTTGAGGTTTCAGTCAGACACCTGATAAAACTCCCTGCACAATCAGCATCATAAATAATGGTAAGGTATCCCTGGATATTTTGTTTGATCTGATCGAGCCATTGATCCATTTCATTCACTGAAATTCTCTCACTGTCATTGATTTGATAGGCTTCATTTTCACCATTGCCAATCATATATAACAATAAATCATCGGTATTACTATTTGTTGAAATAATTGTATTTTCGAGATTTTCTTTATTTGCAAAAATACTTGGCTTTAAATTTTCTTCAGATGCGCTCAAAAAAGTAATATCTTTGTCTGTATACCCCTGAAAAAGGAGTGCTTCATAAGCGAGCTTTGCATTGCGATCAATGGCATGACGTGTTGTATGATCATTGGCAGCCCCGGCAACAAGGATCGCTTTATCAGCAGTGGGCTGCATGACAGAAACTGTTGTCACAACAGGACTTGATGTATTTCCCACACGATCCATTGCATACACAGAAATCTGGTAAACACCTTCAGAATGAAAATCAGAATAAACAGCTTCATAATTCCCAGGACTATGATAGGATAATTCGATTGTTGGCAAATCTTTAATGGGATTAAAATAAGGATTGGGTCGATACTGTGGTGGTCTGATAATCGCCCATACCCTTGCAATACCATCAGGATCTTGAATCCCACTGGCATAGATTTTGGCCTCACTTTCATTGTTGATCTTCTGATCAGGAGAAACTGTATTGATAATGGGCGCCTCTCCTGATATATAAACACCATTACCAATATATAAATCTTTTACAAAAAGTCCATCATCAGTTTCATTTGCAATGCCATTGCCATTATCATCAAGCATGGCATCCTGATAACTGACAGGTTCTTTCATGGCATCAGAGGCTATCGTAAAAGATTCCAGAACACTGCTGCCATTAAAAATCTGAGTCCAGAAAAAAATAGAAAACGATATTGCGCCTTGAGAAACAAAATATGCGTTTTCATCAGGTTGTGAACTTGTGATCACAACCCGATCCAATCCATTGGGTGGAAGTAAATCATCGACAAAACTACCCGATTTACAGGCATCGTAAATAACAATCACACAGATTCCTGTTTCTTCTTGAATTTGATCTAACCATTCATCTAAAAGTTCGGCATCAAGAATGCTTTCATTATTTAAACGAAAAACACCATCTCCGCCATGATCAATCATATAAAGAATCAAACGATCTGCACCATTTGCCCAATACAGAATTGACTTTTGGAGATCATTAATTGTAGCAGGACCATCAATATCGTCCATCAAGCCATTATTGTTCAAATCAAGATTTTCATCTGATGATAAATACTGGATGGTATCATTGTTCAGTCCTTGATATACCAAGGCGCGATAGGCAAAATTCGCACACATCTGTGTCGATCCCCATAGATTGTTACCAGCATAGGGCCCTCCACCTGCTACAATGATTGCGCGCGACACAGGGGTGTTTTCATTTCGAAAGATTTGAATACGATTGTTTCGGGTATCTGCAACAATGACCAGCCCATTTTTTTGAATATCTATGGCTCTGGGACTATCCAATTCACCTGGACTATTCCCAGATTCTCCCCAGGCTGCAATAAATTCACCAGATGGTGAAAATTTTTGGATACGATCATTAAATGTGTCTGCCACATAGACATTTCCATCAGTATCCAGGCTTATTTCGCCAGGATAACGAAATTCGGCATGTTCAATTCCTTCCGTCCCCCACTGTGAGATATATTGACCTGTAGAATCAAACTTTTGAATGCGATTGTTATTTTGATCGACAACAAAAACATAACCTGTATCATCAACAGCAATACCTGAGGGCTCTGAAAACTCGCCATTGTCTTCACCACTGGCTCCCCATTCAAGAATGAATGCCCCTTGTGTGTTAAACTTCTGAATTCGGTCATTAAGCGTATCTGCCACATAAACAAATCCATCTTGATCCACAGCAAGGCCTTGAGGATTATTGAATTTTCCAGGCGTACTTCCTCTTTCTCCCCATGCGCCAATAAACCTGCCATCCAAAGAAAATTTCTGTATCCGATGATTTTCATCTGTCACAAAAACAGTATCCATATACACATCAATTCCCGCCGGATAATAGAATTGACCTGGACTACTTCCATAGTTTCCCCATTTGTGAAGGAGTTTTCCTGTTCGATCAAATTTTCGAATACAATGGGCAATATGGTCTGTGGCATAAATATTTTCATCATGATCCAGCGCGACACCATGAAATTCATAGAATTGATCTCCAGAACGACCCCAACGCGTAATAAACTTTCCATTGGTTGAAAACAATTGGATGCGATCATTTAGGGTATCAGTGACATACAAGGTATCATTAAAAATATGGATGCCACCAGGTTCTCGCAATTGGCCATCATCAACACCAAAAGATCCCCATGTTTTCAACCATTTTCCATCTTTATCAAATTTTTGTATCCGATGATTATTTTCATCAGTAACATACACATGGTTCTCATAGACAACAATACTATTGGGACCATCGAATTGGCCATTTTCTATTCCACTAGCGCCCCACTGGGTGATCGGTACCATTTGATCATGATTGATATCAAAGGATTGGATTCGATTATTGGCATAGTCACACACATACATTCTGTTGTCTGTATCGATTGAAAGGCCCAGTGGATAATTGAACTCACCAGGCATCATCCCCATTGACCCATAAGACTGAATAAAATGGCCCTCTTTTGAAAACTTTTGAATGCGATGATTGTTGTAATCAGAAACATAAATATGCCCCATCCGATCCATTGCGATGCCTGAAGGCCTATCCAACTGCCCGTGATCATTTCCAAAACCACCCCAGCTTAGAATAAATTGTCCTGAAGATGAGAACTTTTTGATATAATTATTATAAATATCAGTAATATAAATAAAGCCATCCTTATCAATCGCTATATCGTAAGGTGCTGAAAGTTGACTGGAATCGTCCAAACTGACAGTCCAACCAGTGATGAATTTACCTGACACAGTATATTTATGAATCGTTTGATTGGCCATATTGACAACATAAACATTTCCAGAAGCGTCCATTTCAATACCACAGGGAGAATGAAATGCCCATGGCTGTTGTAATACTGGCCAAAGACGTTCGAACTGATAGTTTTCGTTGGAAGATGCCAGGATGGATGAATGAACAAAAACAATTAAAATAACGATCATTATTTTTTCAACGCTTTTATTACCCATCTTCATTTCTTCCTTTGGAATTAAATACTTGATTCATCAAATATTTTTTTGAATATCTAAAATACAAAAAATTCCTTGCATTTACTTTTTTAAGTATTTCTTTGATAAGAACTGCCTTACGAATAATCCCC
>Ga0272440_1002110_pt1 | contig 15730 bp, 15 predicted proteins | sample SSMMMBAug17_FD_192440 | JGI IMG/M metagenome (GOLD analysis project Ga0272440, IMG submission 192440) | Marine sediment archaeal communities from Little Sippewissett salt marsh, Falmouth, MA, United States - SSM-MMB-Aug17 | ecosystem: Environmental > Aquatic > Marine > Wetlands > Sediment ... | reverse complement strand
CATAGGTTTGATACCGGTTTTTGTTCGAGGCGAACAGAAGGTTCGACCAACCAGACGAATAACAAAATATTTACTACGATCTACCCGAAAATTTATGATCGCTTACTAAGGAAAACTCGAAAAATAAGTTCCCCATTTACTTATGTGCCAGCCCGATGTAGGGGCGAACCTTATGTTCGCCCTCGAACGAATAACGCTTTCGTTCCTATGTACGATGGGCGAACATAAGGTTCGCCCCTACACGTTCTTCGCACATAAGTAAATGAGGAATTTATTTTTCGAGCATTCCTTATTCATCTTCTTCAGCGTAATCCAGGTTCAAAAATAGGAATTCAATATATTAAATGGGGAACTTATTTTCAGAGCATTCCTTAGGGGAAAATGTTGCCTCGAACAAAAACTGAAATCCAACCAATGTCCAAAAATAGGGGTGTGTGTCGGTTAGATAATACATTTAAGATATTGACGATCAATTATTTATTTGATACATAAGCTCTTATTCTACATGAAGGGTGTTCCAAAATAAATAAAATGGCAAAAAAGAATAACAAACCAAAAACAATATCCCAATTGTTTTCAGATATGGAACGAAAATCCATACTAAAACAATATCTTATTTTCATGGGAATAATTGAGATATGTATTTTTCTCTTCTGCTGGTTCTACCAAATGGGAACACAGGATTATGATCGCTTTGGTCCGGTTGATATTCCTTTTCCCTGGCGAATATATTTTTTATTGGCGTTTCTAACTCCAGTAGTTATCACATTTTTGGTGGGGATTTTTTTAGTTGCCTTTAACAAATACATGGCAGATCAGGACAGCAGAATTATTTCTGGAAACAAAGAAACAGAAATAGCGCGATCAAAATTTGAATCTGTGGTTCAAACATTATTAAACCTGCCTTTTTTATTTTCGCTTTTTCTAGTGGGTATTGGTGCAGGCATTATTTATCGTATTGATGATATTGTAAACTATCTTCAACGACTGGGGGAGCAATCGGTTCAATTCTTGCTTATTCTTATATGTACAACACTGGGCATTGGTACACTTTTTGGGTTGACATGGATGATCTTTACTTATAAATTAAAAAAGAAATCAATGGAATACGAATTTAAATCTCATATAATGGAAAAATTTGGTATTGCTGTGCTAGAAGATAATACCATGCTAACACGTTCAGGTCATTTAATTACACATGATAATTCGGCCTCCAATTCACTGGAGGATGTCAAACAATTAACTCAAGCTGTGGATTTGGATAAAAATTCGTGATATCATGTTCATAAAAACTGATGTCAACAATAATTTTTTTTAACGATGGGTTCTGGTTGAACCCAAACAATCAAGGAAAGGAATATCATGGACACACCGACCCCTGCCATTGATGTCGTATCTGCGACATATTTCAATGCAGTCAAACAAGTATTGGAGTCCAGTACAAAACAGAATATCAAATACTCGACAACAATACAAAGTATCCCTCGCGTGAGTTTACGTCCGGATATCGGATGTTTTGTACAATTCAATGGTGATTATAATGGATTGTGCGTCATCAACCTGACTGGTACAGCAGCTCTGTGTTTATATAGAGGTTATATGACTGCAATGGGGCTGCCTGAAGAAGAGCTGGCAAATGATCATAACACCAATGAAGTGCCTGACAGTATTGGCGAAATGACCAATCAGATCATGGGCCATACCATGCGGATGGTTGAAAATAAATACAATTTAACTTCTTTTTTTGGTCAGCCGAAAGCCCTGGCATTAAATAGTACAATTGTTCTGCATCCTGAAAATGATTTTAACGATAATCGACGGGTTGTTTTTATTATTAATGATATGCATCGATTCTATCTTGAGCTGGCCATGGAAAAAACAAATTTTATTTCACTTGCAAAGAAAAAATAAAAAACTATAGCGGGTTGATTCTCTTATATCCATCCTGCTTTTTTAGAATGTCGTGTCTGAAAAATCTATCATTTAAAAAATGCGGTTTTGAATATTCTTTCTTGTCATGACAATATCTGCATGTTATAGTTTTAATATTTTTAGTTTTGCCGAAATGGCATTTACTTTTATTTTAAATAATTTATTTTAAGGAGGATTAATTCAATGGCATATAATGCAGTTGAAATGAAAGATTGGCAGATTTCAGAAGAAGCTGAAAAAAACATGCCTACACCAGATGATTGGCGAGAAAAATTAGGTCTTGAAAAAGAAGAAGTGCTCGCTATGGGACGTCTGGCAAAGTTGGATTTTTTGAAGATCATCAATAGATTGGACAACAAACCCGATGGCAAATATATTGAGGTGACAGCGATTACACCAACACCACTGGGTGAGGGCAAAAGTACAACATCTGTTGGTTTGATGGAAGGTCTTGGAAAACGTGGTAAAAACGTTGGCGGCGCTTTGCGTCAGCCATCAGGCGGCCCAACAATGAATGTTAAAGGGACTGCTGCGGGTGGTGGTAATGCATTGCTCATTCCTATGACTGAGTTCTCATTGGGATTGACCGGCGATATTAACGATATCATGAATGCGCATAACCTTGCCATGGTCGCCATGACAGCAAGAATGCAGCATGAAAGAAATTACAATGATGAACAGCTGCAACGTTTGACCGGCATGCGACGTTTGAATATTGATCCTACCCGCGTTGAATTGGGATGGATCATTGATTTTTGTGCACAGGCCCTTCGCAATATCATTATTGGTATGGGAGGTCGTTATGATGGCTTTACCATGCAATCCAAATTTGGTATTGCTGTCAGTTCAGAATTGATGGCTATTCTGGCAATTATCAACGATTTGCCTGATTTGAGAAAGCGACTTGATGAAATCACTGTAGCCTTTGATAAGAGCGGTAAACCTGTTACAACTGGTGATCTCGAAGTTGGCGGTGCCATGACCGCTTTCATGAGAAATACCATCAACCCAACACTCATGTGTACTGCTGAATATCAACCTTGTATGGTTCATGCAGGCCCATTTGCTAATATTGCTGTGGGACAATCATCCATTATTGCAGACCGCATTGGTTTGAAAATGTTTGATTATCATGTTACTGAAAGTGGTTTTGCAGCAGACATTGGTTTTGAAAAATTCTGGAATGTGAAATGCCGAAATAGTGGTTTGAAACCGCATGTTTCTGTTCTCACAACAACCATTCGTGCCTTGAAAATGCATGGTGGCGGTCCCCGCGTTGTTCCTGGTATTAAAATGCCTGATGAATATACACAGGAAAATCTCGGCCTTGTTGAACAAGGACTGGAAAACATGGTCCATCACATTAATACCATTCGTAAAGCGGGAATTAATCCAGTGGTTTGTATTAATTGTTTTCATACAGATACTGATGCTGAAGTTGAATTGGTTCGTAAAGCTGCTGAAAAAGCGGGTGCACGTTGTGCAAAATCAACTCATTGGGCTGATGGCGGCGATGGCGCACTTGAATTGGCTGATGCTGTTATTGATGCTTGCAATGAAGAGAATGATTTTAAATTTTTGTATCCGCTGGAAACAAAACTTCGACAACGTGTTGAGCTAATTGCTAAAGAAGTTTATGGGGCAGATGGCGTTTCGTGGGATCCGGCTGCTGAAAAGAAAGCCAAAATGTTGGAAGACGATCCCAAATATGATGAATATACCACAATGATGGTTAAAACACATTTGAGTCTGTCACATGATCCAGCATTGAAAAACGTACCCAAAGACTGGACATTGCCCATTCGTGACATCTTGATTTATTCCGGCGCAAAATTTCTCTGCCCATGTGCAGGTGCGATCAGCTTGATGCCTGGAACTGGATCAAACCCAGCTTTTAGAAGAATTGATGTAGATACAGCAACCGGTAAGGTCTCTGGTCTGTTCTAAATCTTTTTTTCAAAAAAACACATTATAACGCCCGAAATTATTTTTGATTTCGGGCGTTTTTATTTTGTAATTGGGATTTTATCCAGGGGATGTGTTTTTCCATCAATACCGAACAAACAGAGGTACTTCCAACCACCTGACTATTGGGAAGCATCTTTACAAACCTGAGAAAAAATGGCGCGGTGTCCCCGCCTTGAAATGCGGTTGTGAATACAAGCATTGTTTTGTTGGGGCCCATGGCAATCCATTCTCTTCGCCCAAAAACATACTCCAGATCTCCGGCCTCTCGAATAAATGTTAGAATTTTGTCATTTTCCCAGTAATACTGATGTGTCAAATCAATGGAAAAAGAAAAAAATGAGAACCAGAGTGTCATTTGCCAGTCTATTGTCATTTGATCCTTATGGGGTGTAACAGATTTAACCTGATAAAAAATATCAGGATACGCAGAGACATCCATACTAATTTTTTTCACCATTTCAATAGGAGCCTTGACCACATCAATTGCACTGGTAAAAACAAAATCAAGCGATTCCTTTTCTCCAATACGAATCCATTGAACCGGATGAACGATCAGTACTTTCCCATGACTTAATAATCCATTGATTGTGTGTTTCGGAATATTGATGTTGGATATATATGGAATGTTGGGTGATGTTGATTTCGCATTGATTTTTGACTTTGAACTGATGCTTTTATTTTCCGCACGTCGTTTCACCGCCTCAAGCATTAATGCTGTTGTTCCAATAGGAACTGCCATTGCAAGGTCTGGCTGCGCTTTCATGAGTATACGCGACATAAAGCCAATGCTTTTATGATCAGACCATGATGTATTTATTACAAGGGTTTTATTCTCAGATATGGGGACAATCTCCCATCTTCCAAGACTGGCTTTCATTTTACCATCAATTAATGTCCAGGTAATGTCGCCATTGTCATTTAAGTTGTGTTTTAAATCAAAAGTGGCATGGATTGTAAAAACAGGCAATTCCACAAACACATTATAACGTGCAATGATGTATTCAGTTGATTTTTTTAATATTTCAGAATGGTCATTTTGGGGCATAAATGTGGAATAATTGGCATAGTCATTAATAACTTTTCTGACCTTATTCGCTGGGGCATTGATAACTGCGATGCTGCTTACAAATCGTGTGTCAAAAGTGTCTTTTTCTTTTGAGCCCCTGACTGCGAGCATTTCTTTTTTTTGCGGAAAGACAACAAATAATTGGCCATCACCAATAAAAGTTGACAGGTCTTTTAGGTGTGCAATTTCATGTTTGAGCACAGGTACTTTTGTTGTATTGCCAGAGCTGCTTGATGCCAGGCAGATAACAGTCAGTAATGACCAGAAAGCAATTTTATTTATTACCATTATTTATTTCCCAAAAAGGTGTGTTTGTTGAATCGGCCTTGCTTTTTAAGTGATTCACCCATTTTTTTTCAGCGCGCAAATTATATTTATGTGCGCTATTGATTGCACCATAAATATTGCCAGAATAAAAACCCATTCCGAAAAAAGAAATCAACGTACCCATACCAGGTCTTTGCTGGTCGAAATTTTCCCAGGCGGCCCATCCAATGATCCCATTTACAATAAACGCCAGAGTGGCATCACTATAGCGCTCACAATAGATTTGTCCCAATCCCGGTACAGTTGACAACATACCAGCAAGATATGGCCTCTTTTTTGGAAGATCTTTGGTCTCAATGGCATGTTTTATTGTATCTATTGGATATTTTGATGAATTTTGGATTGCATTTAAATGTGTCGTTGCAGAATCGTGTTGATTTTTCTTGATATCAATCCATGCCAGTCGATAATGAATATCATCTTGTGTATGTGTTTGTTTTATTTCTTGCAACAATGATTCCAGAACACTTTTTGCCATCAAATGATTTTTTCTTGCCTGGTAACACTCACTTAATGCAAATACCGCCTGAATACGCATTTTTTTTTCTGGTGTACGCTGGATAATTTTATGATATTGCTCAGTAGCAAAAACATACTGCTTTTGCTTTTGATACGCCATCCCCATTTGATAATGAGCTTCCAAATTACGTGTGTCATTTGGAAATAGAAATAAAAAACGTTGAAACTCTGTGATAGATGTTTTATATCGTTCTTGTTGGAATAAAGTGCTGGCAAATTCGAATTGCCGGTCGGCTGAATTTTTAGCAGCCAAACTATTTACAAAAAGTGTGTGGACAAACACAATAATAATCAGCGCAAATTTTTTTTTGTGCATTTTTTTACCCAATAATTGTTTTGTTATGTAAGGTTGGACCCGTGCAATAAAAATATCGCACAAATAACGAAATTCAATTTATTTGTTGACACAACCATATCAATCCTTATTGTTGGTAGTTTATAAACAATAAGTAAACAGGAGCGTCCAATGAGTCGATTTACCGATGTCGATCCAGATACAAAAAAAATGATTAATGAAATCATTTCTAAAGACTTTTCTCATTTAACGCAAGCAAAAATCAAAATGGTTTTTGATCAAAAAAAACGAAAGAGCGGAGGTCGCTATCAACTTGGAAAAATGCAAAAATCCAATGATTTAATTCGCTATCTCACTTCACATGAAGCTTTAGACCCCGAAGGTTTCGATTATTTAATGTTTATTGATGAAAATGTATTTGAAGTTTTGGAACAAATGGACAAAGTCCGGCTGATTCGTCACTTGCTTCAATATGCAGATATCGATTTTGAGGCTGAAAAGCCCTATAAGATCCGGAAAGAAGAGGTTATTACCTGGTATGATGAATTAGAATACAATAAGGATGACCCAAAATGGTTTGAACGACTTGAGGTCATTGCTGAAAGTATTTACAATCAGGATGAAGAAGCGGATTTAACCACAGAAATGTCACCGGATACACAATAAAGGATTCAATTTCATCAAGGATCAGAAGAGCTAGAGGCGAATCTTATGTTAGCCCTTATGCTTGCAAACGATTCATCTTCAAGGACGAACATAAGGATGGTTCGTCCCAACTACATAAAAGAGGAGAATATTCATGAAACGATTTATTTATATAATATTAATGCTCATAATATTTCCAATGAGCGTTTGGTCCAATTCATTAATAAAGAGTGAAGATATCAATAAAATGAAAAAAGCAGGTATTTCAAAAAATATTATTGATTATATTATTACCCATCAAACCTGTTCCATTGATGCAGCTACAGTAATAAAATACCATCAAGCTGGATTGAAAGAAAAAGAAATTATCCATCTCATCCAAACCGATGCCTATCGACCTGATCGCGAATCTACCATTGAAAAAGAATTGAAAATAATTGAAGGGCTCAAACTGGCGGGCTTTTCAGACCGTGCAATTCTTGAATATATGGATACGATTCGTTCGAGTGAATCGGTCGATCTAAATGGAAATCGTTTATATCATGTCCCCCCAAAGAAAAAATTCAAAAAAAATGATAAACATGTTTATCAACAACCATCTTACCCGCTAACTTTAGAACTCAATAAACAGTAATTGCCATGTATATTGATATTGTACCCAATAGAGGGTTACGCCCAACATTCTTATTACGAGAGTCTATTCGTGAAAATGGAAAAAACAAAAAAAGAACACTTGCCAATCTCAAAGATTGGCCAATGGAAAGAATAGATCTTGCAAGAAAGCTTTTTAAAGGTGAATTGGATAATAAAAAAATATTGGATCATGACAGTGGACATACACCGCGCAATCCCATTCCAACAGTCGATATTATCATTGAAATAATAACTGCTGGAAAATCAGGAATTGTATTGATTGAACGACGCAATCCCCCATTTGGATGGGCAATACCTGGTGGATTTGTAGATTATGGCGAATCACTTGAACAAGCTGCCATTAGGGAAGCACTTGAAGAAACATCATTAAACGTTCAATTGAAACATCAATTTCACGCATATTCAGACCCCAAGCGGGATCCGCGTCAACATACAATTACAACAGTCTATATTGCAACGGCTTCAGGAACGCCCAAAGCTGCTGATGATGCCATCAATTTGGATATTTTTCAGGAAAATAATTTGCCTGAACCGATTGTTTTTGATCATCAGTCAATTATTCAGGACTATTTTAAATATAAAAAATCGAACGCTAAACCCTGATAATCGAAAGCTTTTTTAGAAAAAGAATGTTCTTGTACATAATGTTTGTCCATTGAATTTTTCAAAATTTCATGATATTTAATTTCGTAAATTATCAATTTTTTACTCTGGATAATATAACATGAACCAATTGGAAACGTACAAAAAATCAAATACAATACAACCTTTATTTTCCAATGAAGCGCTTGAAAATTATGCTAAAATTTTATTGTGGGGTCTTGAAATCGCACGTCAAAATCGTTTCAAACCTGATGATGCGATACTGATACAGGGGCATCTGTCAGCTTTACCCCTTTTAAAAACCATTCATAAATTGATTCTTACTCGAAAACTAAACCCAATTGTCCGATTGACACCGCCATCGGATATGGAACGCGATTTTTATGAATGTGCAAATGAAAATCAATTATCCTTTGTTGCCCCGGGAGAAGAAACGCTCATGGCTGCCATGCAGGGATCAATTTATGTGAGAGCGCCTGAACAATTAACACACCTTCAAAACATTGATGTTGAAAAGCAAAACATCGTGACCCGATCACATAATTTTCTCAAAAAAATTATGCAACAAAGACAGCAGGAAAAAACATGCTCATGGACCCTTGGAACGTACCCAACCCCGGCACGTGCAAAACATGCAAACATGTCGTTACAAGCATACGCTGATAAAGTTAAATCGGCATGCCATTTAGACACGCCGGATCCGCTTTCAACCTGGAAAGATCTTTATGATCAGATTGTTGACACCAAAAAATGGTTGCTGTCTTTGAATATAAGGCACATTCACATAGAATCCAAGCAGATGGATTTGTGGATTTCTCTGGGTGAAAATCGAAAATGGCTGGGTCTTTCTGGAAGAAACATTCCCAGCTTTGAAATTTTTACATCCCCTGACTGGCGCACAGTAAATGGAACCTACTTTTCGGACCAACCCGCCTTTGTAAATGGCAATCTTATCAAGGATATCCGATTGACTTTTCACAATGGCTCTATTGTTGAGGCCACTGCAAATACAGGCAATGCATTTCTAAACAAACGATTGAAAACAGATCCTGGGGCGTCTCGTGTGGGCGAATTTTCTTTGACAGACAGGCGCTTCTCAAAAATTGATTGCTATATGGCGGATACCTTATTTGATGAAAACTATGGGGGGGCATCTGGAAATTGTCATATTGCTTTGGGAAGTTCATTTGATGCTGCTTATAATGGAAACAACCCTCTGGATATCAATAAAAAAAGAACATCCCTCGGATTTAATGATTCTGCCATTCATTGGGATATTATCAATACAGAACCTAAAATAGTCACTGCAACATTGTCATCTGGAAAAAACGTGGTTATTTATGAAAATGGAGTTTTTAACAGATGAAATCAAAAGCACTATTTATTATTCTATATTTTTGGACGGCTCTCCTTTATGCAGATGATTTGGGGAATCAGTATAATCTTGATCAATTATTAAAAAAAGCTGTTTATCAAGCAGACCAGATTAAATATAAATATGAAGAAATCAATCTGGCCAGAATTTACAGTGATATTGCACGAGCTGCGCTATTGCCACAATTAAATTCACAAGCAGTATATTCAAGATTCTGGAAAGAACTAGTGGAGCAGCCCAAATGGGTCGGGACATGGGCTGTCAGTATTTCCCAAAGTTTTACACTTAATGGAAAAGAATTTATTTACTATCGTATTAGTGAACTGAATCGAAAAAAAACCTTTTATGATCTCTATCGTTTAACAGAAACCTATCTTTTTGGAATTGTAGACGCCTATTACACTGTCTTAAAAACACAAAAATCAATTGAAATCACTAATGCCAACGTGCGGCGTTTAATACGACATCAACAGGCAGTGGCGGATCGACTCTCAGTCAATGAGGTTGCAAAAACCGCATTATATCGCGCCAAAGCGGAGTTATCTGATGCACAGACTGAAAATAAGCGCGCAATCAATGCCAATCGCATTGCAAGCGCGACACTTGCGCGAATGGTATGTATCCCCAACACTTTTGAACTTGCAGCGCCTGAATCAAAGTCTGTGACGAAGACTTCTCTGGAAAAATGGATCAAGCAGGGTCTGGAAAACAGGGCTGAATTGAAACAACTGGAAATTGCAAATCAGATGGCCGGAGATCGTATCAAAGTAGCCAAAGGTGCATATTGGCCTTCTGTTTCTATTGAAGGCCAATATTATGACAGCGAAGACAGTTCGCCTGAAGATCCTGATGATAATATATCTGGTACTGTTACATTGAATTATTCTTTTTTTGATGGTGGGATTCGGTCCGCTGAAGTCTCTGAAGCCAGAATCGAAAAGAAAAAGATGCGATATATCATTCAGGATACCACCCGAAATATTGCCCTTGAAATTGAGACCGCTTATCTGGAACAAAACACGCAACTCAGTTTGCTGGAATCATTAAAAGATCAATTGAACTATTCCAGAGAAAATTTTGAAGCTGTTACCAGTCAATTCAACTTTGGTATGGCTACCAGCGTTGATGTTATGGATGCCAACACGTTATTGTTGACTTCAGAACAAAAATTATCTGAAGTCCTGTACGACATTCAATTGGCACAAATTAAGCTGGATTATGTGTCTGGTGTGTTTTTGAGAGATTTTGCAGCACGTTCACACTTAAGCGTCGATAGTTTCCGACAATAAAAACAAGTCCATTGGTTGCATTTTTATGGGATGACACCCATCATCTGCTCTCTTTTGATTTTCCAGTTCGCATCCTCCTTTTCAAGGATTAAACGTTTCTTTGTTCGGTCTTTGTAATAATATCCTTTGGATTCAAAATCCTGAACAAACATAATTTCAGCTTCAGTTTCAGATAAAAGTTGAATATCAGCCTGTCCCACGATGGACACAAAAATGGATTTCCGCTTTAATCGTTCTTTGCGCTGCTTTTGCCACTGATAAAATGTCATATTGTCTTCTGGCTGAAAATTATTGGCATAATATCGAAAATATTCATCACTTTTCATAGATCGCCAGGCAGATAGCCATTGATCTAGCATCATCTGAATAGCCACAATCTCCGATTTTGCATCATTTTGTTCCTGTACATTCGAATCAAACGTTTCTTGTATGGGGACCTCTTCAACCTGAGGGCGCTTTTCAATAAAATGCGCTTCTGTTGCAGCCATTGCTTTTTCATCAGGCATAATTTTTTTCAAATCTTTTCGTTTAAGTTTGAAAGCAGTGTCAGGCTTAATATTCAAGCCTGCCAATTGAATATGATCTCGAACAGCTAAAATATTTAGACATCGTGAAATTCCTTGAGCACTTTGACGAGAATGCGCCGGCGCATACTTGATAATAAAACGATAACAGCCCAACGCCTTTTTTATGCGACCTGTTTTCTCAAAACAAAGACCAAGTGCATATATTTCGGGATGATATTTTTTAGTAAAGTTCTGATAGTGTAAAACCTGCTTATCCTGATATATCCTGTCAACAGCATCAGATATCCTGGCATCAATAAACAAAGACATTGTGTTTGAATTGTTTTTTGATAGTCGTGATGATACAATGTATTGAATTAATGCATGATATGCTCTGGCCTCAAAAAGAATTTTACTTTTGCTATCCATAAAATCAGGGGTTTTTATTGGCACCTCTTCTGGTAGTTTTGTTAATTGAAACACCTGATCAGAAAGTTTTGGAATCAAATAATTACCTGGAACTGAATCCTTTGAACCATCTTCAAACTGACAAAAAAACAGTTGATTGCTGATGATAAAACCTTCCCTGTGCATTGCTGTAATATAATAGTTGCGTGTTTGAATCCTGTTATTTTCGTTTTTTTTGTGTAATTGAAGCTGCACAATTAAATCAAATTGATGTCTGGGCGGTTGTGTTTTTTTTTCAGGATTGAATTGCCACCATGCTTGGGCTGAAAGCAAGGCATCGAATTCAGATTCGTTCGGAATCATATCTTTTTTGGGGATATACGATAGCCGAATATGGGGTACATCTCGAAAAGCCTCACAAATTCCCAATGAAAGCATATGGATATCGCCTGTTGATACTGAGATAATTCCCGCATTCATATTTGATGGCACTGTTTTACAGTCCAAAAGCAATAATCGGTGAATGCCTGAAAAAGGCGAATAATAATTTTTTGTGTTGGGTAATGGCCGAGTGGTTGTGCAACCATTGCATACAAGTCCGCTTACAATAAGACAAATAAACAAACGAATATAAAGATTTAAATGATTATTGTGCATCATGACTCCTTAATGACTGATCAGTAGTTTCTTTTATAAGTTCCAGTTCTTTATTACTGGTTTTTCTAAAATAGACCAGACGTTGAAAAGCGAGTTTGGCCATAAGATTTGTGGGATCCGCATTTATTGCTTTTTCATAATATGTGATGGCCTGATCAATAAATCCCAGACCTTCAAGGGCTGTACCATAATTTTTGTAATCCCCGGATAAATCTTTTCGGGCATTATCTATTTTAGACTCCTTTTCTTTTGCCATTTCAATACGTTTTTCACGAAAATCATCATCATGCGCATCATTTTTTAAAAGACTTTTTTCTAATTTCTGATACTTTTCAAGAATGGTATTCTTTTTTTTAATATACGCACGTTCTCTGTTCTTGATAGAAACTTCAATATGCGCAAGGGCTTCAGGAAATGCATTTGCTTCAATAAGATATCGTCCCCGAATATCACCATTATTGTGAATACTGATCAGTCGATTAAATGTCTTTGGATAAATATCTTCCATCAATTGTGTCACTGCCCGCTCAAATAGTTTTTGCGCCAATCGTCGATGCATACATATATTGTCCCAATGAGATTGATTGGGATGAAAATGATCCTGTGCAGTTAATTGATCTAACAAACGCACATAAGTTTCCTGCCCCTCATAATTGAGAAGTACAATGCTTAAGGTTGCAGACATTTGAATTGTGGATTGATTGATGATTGATTTTTCAATGTTACCATTGATGAATAACTGATGTTGATTATGATATTCCTTTTCTGTAATAACAGGGTTCTGCCATTGGTATCCATTTTTTTCAATTTGACTTGTAATGGTTTCACATTGGGCGTATGGACAGATAAGATGTATTTGATACCAGGGCACATGACTGAACGATCTTACGATATTTTCCTGAATCAGATGTTGATATAATTGTTTTAAGTCTGTAGACAGTCTACCTGAAAACTGAAGATCGGGTTGCTGTACCAGTATGGATTGAATGTCACGAAATTGAACCAATTTTGATGGCGGACGAATAAATTTTGCAACACGCAATTTACTGTTTGGACATCCACAGATAATGAACAAAAGTATCAATGTAACGAATATGCATTGGCGTTGTCTGCTGGACATGTATATTACTCCTTTCATTGTCATTTTTTAAATATGGCCCCGCCCTAAAGCATGCGCACAGGCTTTAATTAATTGTCTGGATTCTGTTAAATTGATAATTGCCTGATACCCTTTATAAATGTCTTGCAGCCTGATCGGGTCTGCTTCACTGGCCTCACTGGCCAATAAAAAACCATAATAATTGATAAGATCTGTTTCTAAATCACGAAGGTGGCTCCGATTCCATTGTGAATATTGTTTCTGAATATCAGAGATAGAATGAGTTGTATAATTCATCGCTGGAAGGATTGATTTCAATCGTTTTTTTGCATTTGAATAATCATATTGAATTAATAATTTTTTTGCGCGAAAATCCATATCTGGCAATAGATAAGCATTGATTGACTTTCGTGGAATAGAAATGACTTTATCCAACTGCATGACAATCTGCTTGCTTAATTGGTTTTCGAAAGACTTTGAACCTTGGGATTCAAAGGTTTTCTTTGCAAGGGATTTGATCATAAAGGCATGCTTTATTTCAAAAAACTGTGGATCGTACAGGCTGACATATGTAAACAACACTTCAGATTGTTCACAAATATTATCAATTTCATGCATATCCATGATGCCCGCATTCCTTGCTTGTTGCATGGGAGCGTTTACATAATGATTCAAATTTAAAATATATGTCGGACTTTTTCTTGACGCATCCAAATGATCTGTCACGCGAAAATATCCAATTTGTTTCAATCGTTGTTTCACTGCTGTCAGTAATTCTCGTGATTTTTCGTATTGCTCACTGTCCTCACTGACAATAACTAAAAAAGCATCTGAATGAATGGATTTTAATGGATATGGCCTGTCATACTTCAATGTGACATTTGCCTTGATCAGTGGGATGGAAGATTTATAACTCATGGTACATCCCGAAGTAATTAAGAATAAAATCAGAATAATATTGCGGTACATTTAAATTTTCCTTTTACAATTAATCTTGAATAGGGTTTTATTCTAATAACATAGCAAGGAATATGCCATATGTTCGCCCGCCGGACAAAAACCGGTATCAAACCTATGAGCAAAAACAATGTACGGGCGAACCTTATGTTCGCCCGCCGGACAAAAACCTTTATCAAACCTATGTTCGACAATGAATTTGAAACGATTGCCTCGGACATAGGTTCACAAACGATTGTTGTTCGGAGGGCGAACATAAGGTTCGCCCCTACATTGTTCTTTTCTTTGGGTACAAAATCGCTTGACATTTTAGAATCAATAATTTAGACGATACGTAATACAGGGTACAAAATGGAAATCGCTATAAATGATTCGAGTGTAACCAAAGTTGCCGGTTGAACCGAAACCAAACCTATGAGAAAAACCAATAAGGCAACCCACATCTATTCAAAATGGGGAACGTGTTTTTCGAGTATTCATATGTTACCCGATATCCAAAAAGGTGTTGTAATCATGAAAGAATTTTTTCGATATTTGGGAGTAAATAGGGGACGTCTATGATTTTATGCTTTTATCGGCTGAAGGTTGAAATTTTCAAAGAAAAGCATAAAATCATAGACGTCCCCATTTATCCACATTTATCCATTTATCCCCCAAGCCTTGCAAAATGCACAAAAAAAATTACTTTCAATGCACAGGTATTGGCATCCCATTTATTGGGCGCCATTTTTGTTGATTGGGAGTTGGATTTAAAAATAAGGATATGTTTTGGGAAGTTTTGAGGTGAGTTTTGGGGGACGCATGTTTTCTAAAAAATCCGAAACGTTCTCCGATTATCTTCGGTCTGTAATCGTCAAAAGATTTTCAATGGTTTGCGTTGTTTCATCTATTCGATATGATCGGCATTTTGTCTTCCATTTTAAGCAATCGAAAAAATATACGGCTTCTTCGGATACCAGAGCAAAGATTGGTGTCCAATTAAGTTTTTCTGACCAGTATTGCATTAATTGGAGGTCATTTATTTTTAGATAAAAAGGAAATGCCCCCATTTTGACCTGTACGCCATATTCAATGGAATTGAATATGGCCAGAAGATCAAAAGCGCCTCTGCTGGCTCTTGATTGATAAATAAGTTCAAAGCCTGCCTGTGCCATTAATTGCGCAACCTTTTTTTCAGCTTCATTTCCTAAAACCAATGTGGGCAAGACTGGCTTGAGGTCTGATTTGTTTTCTATCCATAATTTCAAGCACCTGTCCTGAATCTGATATATACCATTTTCAACAGTAACAAAATCACTGACGCGATTGATCCATGATTTAAGTGTTCCAGTTCCAACGCCCATCCGCTTTGCCAGTGATGAAAGGGTTGATGGAAATCTTGCGATTGTAATTAATGTTTGTTCAAGACTGGACGATCGCCCAACAACGCG
>Ga0272440_1002109_pt1 | contig 15732 bp, 9 predicted proteins | sample SSMMMBAug17_FD_192440 | JGI IMG/M metagenome (GOLD analysis project Ga0272440, IMG submission 192440) | Marine sediment archaeal communities from Little Sippewissett salt marsh, Falmouth, MA, United States - SSM-MMB-Aug17 | ecosystem: Environmental > Aquatic > Marine > Wetlands > Sediment ... | reverse complement strand
GCGAACCTTATGTTCGCCCTCGAACTAATAACGCTTTCGTTCCTATGTACGATGGGCGAACACAAGGTTCGCCCCTACATCGGGCTGGCACATAAGTAAATGGGGAATTTATTTTTCGAGCATTCCTTAATTCTTTTTTATATACGCATATCGTTTAATTGTTCACGTTCAGGCGTGTCATTGTATAAAAACGAAATAAATTCTTTTAACATTTTGTCCCCCATTCATTGCTCACGCCAAAGGGCACCTTCGGGCACATTGTCCCAGCTTTCATTTTTTAAATGATATAAGTTTGTTATATCAATCTTCAATATAGAGTTGGGACAATATTGTCACAAAAATTTAAGTCAAATATTCCCTCAATCTTCATTTTTATCAATTATATCAATCATATCAAATAGTTAAGCCAACTATGTCATATGGCATAACGTTTGCTTTATACGTAACTATGCAAAAGGGCGCATTCCCAGGCAATCGTTTCTAATTCATTCTCGAACATATTTTTGATACCGGTTTTTGTCCGGAGGGCGAACATAAGGTTCGCCCCTACATTGGTTTTGCTCATAGGTTTGATACCGATTTTTGTTCGAGGCGAACATAAGGTCGACAATAAATATATAAATATTCATATATTTATATATAATTGTGCATTAATGGGCATATTATTGCAAAAATGTCGCGATGCAGTCAGATGATGCGTTTTTTTAACACAACAATAACATTAAAAAAAGAAAGGGAGTAGCCATGTCAAGACGAAACCAGTGGAAACAGATGAAAGACAACATGTTTGGACAGGCCTCACAGGCAAAAACTGTCCAGCAGCGAGAAAGTATACCGGAAAAAGCATGTAGTCTATGCCGATTTTTCTCAGAAAACGCGTATGCGTCTGATGGCCGAGGCTCTTGTAAAACATTAAAAATGGGGTCTGATATTAATGCTGATCCGCCAGTTATCATAATTGAAGGAGACACAGGATTGGTTACATTTTTCAATACTGATGGCAAAAACTGTCCACACTTTAAACGTTTGGCGATGATCGATAAAAATGGTACCGAATGCGCGGACCCTGAATTTAGAAGAGCACAGCGGCAATTTAGCCAGGTGAATTAAACATCAATTTTAATAATATTATCAAGGAGGCATAAAATGACAGTATGTAAGGATTGTAAATCATTTTTTCCATATGATGATAATCCGCAGAAAGGGGATTGTGTCAGAAAAGTAACTGATGCCAAACAGACATACTTTACTGCAAAACCCACAGATGCGGTGCATGATGCAACCCAATGTAAATTCGTGCAAAAAAAATAACCATTAATTGTAAAGGAGATATGTCATGAGTGAACCACAGAAAAAAACAGTGGATATTGAAGAGTTAGTCGATCGCCAGGAATGGTGGTGGGTTGCTGAAAAAATGCGATCCAAACGACTGGACTACTTAAGAAAAGCGGTTTGGAAAAAAGGTGCGCTGGGTGGCAATTATGCACCTGGAATAAAAGTAGATATGGAATACCCTGTGCTTTTCACAGATATGTGGCGGTTCTGGAAATTCGATCCCCCTATTTTGCGACGTGCCAAAGCAATTGCCCATGTTTTAGATAATATGTCCATTTTTATTACAGATAAAGCCCAACTGGTGGGCTATATGGGAAGCGCACCGCACACAATTTTATGGCGTGTTGATGGTGCCAGCATTGTTAACGAAGAATTATACAATGAGCCTGGAATTCATGCAGATCCTGAATCTGAAAGTCTGGAAAAAGTTGCTGAAATCAACGCATATTGGGCCGGACAGACCGCTGTAGATAAAGTAGCCAGAGTTCTTGATCCTGAGGATGCGGTCAAATTTTTAAGCGGTGCCATTGGTTGGGGTGCCCCAACATCTGCTTATGGTTATTCTGGTAAAGATTATGAATACTATATGACTGGCAAACGTGCTTTTGAAGCAATTATTGAAGAAATTGACAAAAATATTGAAGATGCTGAAGCCAAAACGATTGGCGTTCCAAGTCCTGATATTATCCCTTATTATGATAAAATTCAAAACTGGGAAGCCATGAAATTGATTTTAGAAGCATGTATTCGATATGCAAATCGCTATGCGCGTCTTGCCCGAATTGTTGCACAACATTTTGAAACAGATGAAGATCGTAAAGTCGATCTTGAAAAAATTGCGCAAACCTGTGAACAGGTTCCTGCAAGACCGCCTAGAAGCCTTCATGAATCATTACAATACGATCTTTTCATTCAAATTATCGCCAGACTTGAAGCCCATGAAGGTGCATGGCCCGCAAGACCAGATTATTACCATGGTCCCTATTATGACAAAGATGTCAATATTGAAAAAAATATTACCCGAGAAGAATCCCTGGATTTAATTGGCGAATTTATGATTCGTGCATATGAAGTGGGCGGATTTGCCCCAAGATGGGCACGCGAAGGACTTCAAGGGATAACCGGAACATGGGTCTGGACGTTGGGCGGTGTCAAGCCAGATGGCTCTGATGCCTGCAACGATATGACCATCGCCATGCTTCAGGCTGCCAGATTGGTTCGTGTGGCAAATCCGACATTTGGGTTCCGATGGCATCCGCGCGTTTCAGATGAAGTTATGCGTGAAATTTTTGAATGTATTCGCCAGGGATTGGGATATCCCAGTATGCGAAACGATCCAATTCTTATTGCCAATTCCATGCACTGGCATGGACATCCCATTGAAGAAGCCCGATTATGGCTTCATCAGGCCTGCATGTCCCCATGTCCGCCCACCAAAAATGGGTTTCAACCCATGCGAATGGCTTCAGCAACTGCCAATTGCGCAAAAATTATCGAATATACACTTCACAATGGATATGATTATGTAGTGAATATGCAGATGGGCCCAAAATCTGGCGACCCAACAACATTCAAAGATTTTGAGGATTTTTTCGGCGCATGGGTGCAACAGATGGAATGGTTGTTTTCTACATTAGTTCGTACAGTTAATCTGGCCCGATGCAAAGATCCTGAATTTTTTGGGAGGCCATTTTTATCAGGAATTTCAGAAAGAGCTGTTGAATCTGGACTGGATGCGGTAAGTCCCGAAGGAGATCGCGGCAATTGTTGGATTACTGCTTTTACCTGGGTTGAAAATATTGACAGCCTGGCAGCAATCAAAAAACTGATCTATGATGATAAAAAATACTCAATGGCGCAATTAATTGATGCCCTCAGAAACAATTGGGATGGCCAGGAGCGCATGCGTTTGGATTTTGTTCGAAATGCCCCCAAGTGGGGAAATGATGACGATTATGTTGATGACATTATGCTGCGATGTCTTCGTGAAGCAGCACGTTTTTCAAAAGTCATCAAGTGCCCATCAGGCAATAACTGGCCTATTCTTCCAGAAAATGTCAGTGCCAATATTCATTATGCCAATATTGTTGGCGCATTGCCAAATGGCAGACGTTTGGGTGATGCCCTATATGATGGTGGTATTTCGCCGGGTCCAGGGTTGGATAAAAAAGGTCCCACTGCTGTCTTGAAATCATCTGCTAAAATTGATCATATCACTGATGGACGCGCCTTTTTACTGAACCAACGATTATCACCCACTCAAGCAGCAGGTGAAAATGGATATCAACTATGGAAAGCCTATATTAAAACATGGGCTGATCTTGGGATTGATCATGTGCAATTCAATATGGTTTCTGATAAAACATTACGTGCTGCACAGAAAGAGCCGGAGGACTATTCTGAGGTTATCGTTCGCGTAGCAGGTTATAGCGCTCATTTTGTTGATATCAGTCGTAAAACCCAAGACAATATTATTCAGCGGACCGTGCAAGGGGTCTAAAAAGGAGGATATCATGAAATGTATTAATTGTCAGTATGAAGATGAACCAAAAAATTTCAGGTATTTATACAATGCTCGAATTGATGCATCAATCAGCATGCGTCAGTGCCCCAAATGCTTGTCTACCATTGCAGTTGACGAACTGAAAGGCGAAGTTCAGCAGGTCGTAGGTCCGGGAGAAGCTCCCTGGGGAAAATCTGCGGGTGTTGAATCATTGGCTGATGATTATCTGAAAGCAGCTTAACTGACTGCTTAGGAATTCTCTGAAAATAACTTTCCTATTATTGATATTGTTCGTTTTGAGGTAATTGTACTCTAGAGACGTAGCATGCTACGTCTCTACACGAACTTATTGTTTTGGACGATCAATAAAAATGAGTATGTTACTTTCCGAGAATGAATTAGAAACACCACAATTTTCAGAGCCACGTGCTTTAGGAATGCTCGAAAAATAAATTCCTCATTTACTTATGTGCCAAGAACGTGTAAGGGCGAACCTTATGTTCGCCCATCGTACATAGGAACGAAAGCGTTATTAGTTCGAGGGCGAACATAAGGTTCGCCCCTACATCGGGCTGGCACATAAGTAAATGGGGAACTTATTTTTCAAGCATTCCTTACAATAAAGGAGAACTTCTATGAACGTACAATGGGATATCTGTCAAATCATAGAAAAAAGAGCAAGCATGCATCCGGAAAAAACAGCGATTTTTTTTGAAGATGAAGCCATTTCATATCAAGATTTACTTGATGGTATCAACCAATGGGGGCACATGCTCCTGAAAAAAGGGATTCAAAAGGGCGATCGTGTTTGTGTATTGATGCTAAACTGTATTGAATTTCTTGAAATTTACTTTGCCTGTGCGAGAATCGGAGCGATTTTTGTACCACTCAATTGGCGATTGGTTGGGCCAGAATTGGAATATCAATTAATTGATTGTGGTGCAAGATTGCTTGTTTTTCACGATTCATTTCTGCTGAATTTGGACGCGATTCGGACAAATCTGAAAGTTGAATCAGATAAATATATCTTCAGTGCCAGTGGAAGTCCGACATTTCCAGGATTTGAGCCCCCCAAATGTCCGGACTGGGCAACTGACTATAAAAAGATAGTGCGAAATCAGTCTAAAATGCCGGTGGTTCCACCAGTACCTGTCGAAATTGATGATCCTTTGGCAATTGTGTATACATCTGGCGTAACAGGAAATCCCAAAGGTGCTGTTTTGTCCCACTGCCAGACCTATTTTAAAAACTTTCAGGTGGGCATTTACACCAATGCAACATCTGATGATGTCCTTGTAGCACAAATGCCATTGTTTCATTCCGGGGGATTGTTTATTGTGGCTACCCCGGCTTTAAATTCCGGTATGACAATCATCATGCGCCGAGGCTTTGATGCCAACGAATTTGCGCAGGATATTGAACGATATAAAGCCACCATTGTTTTTGCACTTACCACCATGTGGCGGATGATTTTGGAAACTGGCAAGTTAGATGAAATTGATGTAAGTTCGGTTCGTTGTGTGGTTGGAGGGGGTGAGCGAACACCTGCCAGCCTTTTTGATGCATTATCCCAGCGTGGATTGTATATGCAGCAAGGATTTGGTCAGACAGAAAATTCGGCCATGATGTTGATGCCCAAAGCGGATATCAAACGCAAACAAGGCGCTATTGGTAAGCCTGGCTTTTTCACTGAAATCTGGATCGAAGGACCAGATGGGAAGCCGCTTCGACCGGGTGAAGTGGGTGAAATCGTTGCCAGGGGTCCAACAGTTATGAGCAAATACTGGAATCTTCCAGATGCGACTGCCAAAGCACTTGTCAATGGCAAACTTTACACCGGTGATCTGGGATACATGGATGAAGAAGGATTCTTTTACATTGTAGATAGACAAAAAGATATGTATCGAAGCGGTGGAGAGAATGTTTATCCTGCTGAAATTGAAAAGGTGTTGTCGAATCATCCTTCAATTTCGAATGCTGCCATTATCGGTGTTCCTGATGATCAATGGGGTGAAACTGGAATGGCTTTTATTGTGCCTGCACCCAATTGTACCATTGATAAAGAAGAAGTATTGGCTTACTTGAAGGGTAAAATTGCAAAATATAAATATCCAAAACATATTCGGTTTACTGAAAAGCTGCCTATGACAGCGACAATGAAGGTAAAAAAATCCGCATTGAAAAAAGACTATGGAATGCTCTAAAAATAAGTTCCCCATTTACTTATGTGCCAGACCGATGTAGGGGCGAACCTTATGTTCGCCCTCGAACTAATAACGCTTTCGTTCCTATGTACGATGGGCGAACATAAGGTTCGCCCCTACATCGGTCTGGCACATAAGTAGATGGGGAATTTATTTTTAGAGCATTCATAACAAAACCAATAAAAAAACTTGACTTTTCATGAAAGTTTATCTACAAAGCGCCTTTTCAACTTAACGCTGGAAAAGCCAGCAAACAAACCTGTTATAAAGAAAAAATCAATGAAACATAACATTCAAAAATTAAGAAATATTGGCATCAGTGCCCACATTGATGCTGGAAAAACGACGTTAACTGAACGTATATTGTTTTATACAAAACGCATTCACACCATTCATGACGTCAAAGGAAAAGATGGCGTTGGCGCAACAATGGATTTTATGGAGCTTGAAAAAGAGCGCGGTATTACCATTACTTCAGCGGCAACTTATTGTAAATGGAATCAATATGAGATTAATATCATAGATACACCCGGCCATGTGGACTTTACCATTGAAGTCGAACGCGCACTTCGTGTTTTGGATGGCGGCATTCTGGTATTATGTGCTGTGGGTGGCGTACAATCCCAATCAATTACTGTTGATCAACAAATGTCTCGTTACCATGTCCCCTGCATTGCATTTATCAATAAATGCGACCGCAATGGTGCCAATCCATTGCGTGTTAAAGATCAATTGAATCATAAACTGGGACATAATGCAGTCATGCTTCAATTACCCATTGGACTGGAGGGAAATTTCAAAGGGGTCGTTGATCTGGTTTCCATGAAAGCCATCTATTTTGAAGGAGACAATGGGGAAAACCAACAGATCAAAGAGATTCCAGATGATATGATACCCACTGCATTGGAGTATCGAGAAACGCTTATTGATGAAGCGGCCATGTTTTCTGATGATCTCACTGAAGCGGCGCTTGAAGATCAGGTAACAGAAGATTTACTTATTCAGGGTATACGCAATGGCATGTTATCCAAAAAGATAACTCCGGTACTTTTGGGCTCTGCTTATAAAAATATCGGTGTGCAGTCATTATTGGACGCTGTCACACAGTTATTGCCCGATCCATCAGAAATTCAAAATCATGCCATTGATTATGATAACAATGATCAGGAAATTCTTCTGGAATGTTCACCAGAAAAACCAATGGTTGCTCTGGCTTTTAAGCTGGAAGATGGTCCTTATGGTCAATTGACTTATATTCGCGTTTATCAAGGGGAACTGAATAAAAGTGATGTTATCTACAATTCGCGAACAGGTAAAAAAGTCAAGGTAGGTCGTGTCATTCGTATGCATGCAGATCAAATGGAAGATATTTCTAAAATATCAACCGGCTCAATTGGCGCACTTTTTGGGATTGATTGTGCATCGGGTGATACATTTACATCAGAAAGAATTCAGTTGTCAATGCTATCCATGTTCGTACCAGATCCAGTGATTTCTTTGTCGATAAAGGCAAAGGACAATAAATCAGAAATACAGGTGTCCAAAGCATTAACACGTTTTACTAAAGAAGATCCTACCTTCAAGGTCACAAGCAATACTGAAACCAATGAAACCCTCATTTCTGGAATGGGAGAGCTTCATCTTGAAGTCTATGTCGAGCGAATTCGTCGCGAGTACAATGCTGATGTTATAGTTGGAAAACCATTGGTTGCATATAGAGAAACCATTACAAAACGCGCAGATTTTAATTATACCCATAAGAAACAAACCGGAGGTGCAGGTCAATTTGGGCGTGTTGCGGGATTTATGGAACCAATTGACGATCCTTTCTTGTTTACCAACAAGATTGTAGGGGGGTCGATTCCCACACAATATATTTCATCATGTGAAAAAGGCTTTAAAGATTGTATGGACAAGAGCCCGGTATATGAATTTCCCATAACTGGAGTCCATGTGATAATCAACGATGGCGCTTCACATTCGGTAGATTCTTCTGAAATGGCTTTCAGGGCAGCATCTATCGGCGCATTTATTGAAGGATACAAGCGTGCAAAACCCACTATTTTGGAACCTGTTATGAAAGTTGTGGTAGAAACCCCCCCAGAATTTCAAGGCGCAGTTATGAGTTCATTAAATCAGCGACGTGGCATGATTGTCGGCTCTCAGGATCAGGGGACGTATTGTTCCATTGAATCCCGCGTCCCCCTTGCAGAAATGTTTGGATATTCTACAGTGTTACGCTCATCAACCCAGGGAAAGGCTCAATTTACAATGGAATTAGATAGTTATCGACCGGTTCCTACATCCATTTCAGAACAATTAAAAAAGGATCTGGAACTTTCCAAAAAGAAGTCCAAGGAGTAATAATATGAATGATAGTAACACCAATACATTGCAAAAAATTCTTAACACAGTTGTTGAGAATAAAAAGGACAATGGTGGTTTTGGTGCGGTAATCGCACGTGCAGGTGTTGGCAAAACAGCCCTGCTCGTTCAAATTGCATTATACAGCTTATTTGAGAAAAAAAGTGTACTCCATGTAAGCCTTAAAGAACCCATTAACAAAGTGTGCCTCTGGTATGATGAAGTTTCTACCCGAATTGAGCGCGTATTAAAAAAATCGAATGTAGATTCTGATATCTGGGATACGATTTTAATGCATCGCATGATTATGACCTTTGGAGAAAATCAATTCAATACCAATACATTTCGTGAACGTCTGTTTGATTTAACTGAACAGGATATATTTTACCCGCAATTAATTATTGTTGATGGCCTGATGGTTGATAAGGAAAATATATCCATGTTTGAAGAATTGAAAAAACTTGCTGAAGAACTGTCTGTATTCATGTGGTTTTCCATTCGATCACATCGTCATGAAGTATCTCAAATCAGTCATTTCCCCCCCTCTTTAATTCCTGTGACAGATCTGTTTGATGTCACATTACAAGTTATCCCAAAAGCAGACAAGATTGATATTGAATTAAGATCACAAATCCGAACCGAATTAACTCCGGAGTTAATTCTGGATCCGGAGACCATGTTAATTCAAGCTGTTAATTAAAATGATAAAAAAGGAGATACGATGATACAAAAATCCTGGAATGCGAAACGCCGAGATGAATATATTCAACAAGCGCGTACAAAGGCATTCGATATGGTCATCATAGGCGGAGGGATAACAGGGGCAGGTATTGCAAGAGAAGCTGCCTTAAGAAATCTTTCATTTTGTCTTTTGGAAAAAAAGGACTTTGCATTTGGAACATCATCACGTTCATCAAAGTTGTTCCATGGTGGAATGAGATATCTTTCCAGCTATGAGTTCGGATTGGTCAGAGAATCAACCACCGAGCGAAATTGGTTAATGCACCATCTTCCAAATCTCGTGCGCCCCCTTGGTTTTCTATATTGTTCTTATGAAAAAGGAAAAGATCATCCTTTGGAAATTATTGCTGCTATTAAACTCTATGACGCCCTTTCAAACATCATGACCACTCATAAAAACTACAGAGCTTCCAGGATATTTACCCCCTCATTTGTTGAAGAATTTGAGCCTGCAATCACTCAGTTTGATCCGGATTTAGGGCATATGAGAATGGCAGGCTTTTATTATGATACCAACTGTGATGATTCACGTGTGACCCTCGAAATTATTAAAGACAGCCTTGAAAAATCAAACTTTGAATCCATTGCAACCAACTATACAAAAGTAATTGATTATATAAAAAATCCCCAAGGAAAAGTTCATGGTGTTGTGGTTAAAGATGAATTGGGAGAACAAACCTTTGAAGTCAAGGGAAAGGTGGTTGTCGCTGCTGGTGGAATTTGGACAGATACGTTGCTAAATAACAGTAGTGCGGATAAACAAAAAATCTATCCAACAAAAGGCGTTCATGTGGTTGTTCCCAATGAAAGAATTGGCAACAGAAATGCATTTGGCATTCGTTCTTTTGATGATGGCCGATTTTTCTTTGTCCTCAGAAGAGGAAAAGTGTCTGTAATTGGAACCACAGACACAGCATATTATCCGGAATCCAAAGATCTCGATTCCCCCTGGTGTAAACAAGAAGATTGTGACTATCTCTTTAGAACTGTAAACAGGCTTTTCCCCCATGCAAAACTGACTTATAAAGATGTTATTGGTACATACGCCGGTATCAGACCTTTAATAAAATCTGATGATGCAAAAAGTGAATCTGATGTTTCTAGATCGCATGAAATTATTGAATCTGACGATGGTATCGTTGCAATGGCGGGTGGAAAATCCACAACACATCGATTAATGGCTGAAGAACTTTTGTTTTATCTTGTAAATAAAGGATATCTTCCAAGCTTTACAAATAAGAAATATCATCAAAAAGGTTTTTCAATGCAACCATTTGATGTGGGTATTACCCGAAATATGTTTGATCAACTGCTAAAAGATAACGATTTAGATGACATTTCCTGGCCAGATCAACTAACATATCTGCATCAACAATTTGGACGACAGGGAATTAATATCCTTCAAAAAATAAAAGAGCATCCAGAAACCGGTACCCCACTCTTGCAGGGATATCCTCATTGTAAAGCAGAAATAGAATATATCCTGGAATATGAAAATGCACCTTCTATCATGGACATATTGTGCCGAAGAACAGAAGCCCAATGGATGATCTGGCACTATATGCAAGACGAACTTGCAGAAAAAGTCGCACAAATTGCATCCGATTTTTATGGATGGTCAGAAGAGAAAAAACAGTCAGAAATTAATGAATATAAGGCGTATATTAAAAACACAATCTGGTTTTAAGGGCTAAAAATCATTCCTAATCTTTACCCAGGGCGTTGCCCTGGGCAATAATATGACATTATAAGGGTTGAACCCGCCCTTTATTAAACATTTGTAACAATTTTTTAACATCTTCCACAATATAGAAATCATCTTTTAATAAATCTGAAGAATAAGACTTTAACGCTTTCTTTTCAGTATAACGCAAAAATGTAAAACCTTCAGGAGTACCATTGTAACGCCCCTCTGGCATCAAGTCAATCCATGCATCCGGTCCAAAATAATAACGATACAAAAATGTCTTTCCAATAAAAGAATCCCAAAACTGTAAACGTCCACCAGCGCCGGCTGCGACAAGGTACTTACCATTGGTTGCGTACTGTATTGAATAAACACCGCCAAGATGACCTTTCATGATTTTATAGCATTGTCCGGTTTTGACATTCCATATACGAACGGTCTGGTCATAACTGGCACTGGCGACAAATTTTCCATCTGGAGAAAACATTACCGATACAATAGAATGGTTGTGTCCCTTCAGAGAATGAATGGTCTTGCCTTTTTGAAGATTCCAGATTCGTACTGTTTTGTCATAACTGCCGCTGGCCAGAAAATGACCATCAGGAGAAAAATCAACAGAAATGACTGCATTTGAATGTCCTTTCAGTTTTCTAATTTTTCTGCCAAATTGGACATTCCATAAACGTATGGTCCTGTCATGACTGGCAGTTGCCACCATTGAGCCATTGGGTGAAAATTTAACCGAGTTGACCGCTTTAGAATGTCCTTTGAGAACTTTAAAACAATTACCTTTATTGGCATCCCAAATACGAACTGTCTGATCCTGGCTCCCACTTGCAATAAAATTATTATCTGATGAAAAGTCCACTGAAGTGACATTATCAGAATGCCCATAAAGTACGTGAACCGGAGTGCATTCCTGTGTATCCCATACATGAACTGTTTGATCGTGACTGCCGCTGACCAAAAGCTTGCTGTTATGAGAATAACAAATGGAATTCACCTGATTTTCATGGCCAATGAGCAATCGGGGGGCGCCATCAAGAAGGCTCCACAAGCATATGCTATGATCCTTGTTCGTATTTGCAATAAAGTCTCCATCAGGTGAGAATACTGCACATTCAATATGATTTCGGAATTTTTCAAATACATGTATTGGTTTTGTCTGCTCAGTATCCCAAAAACAAACACTTTGATCAACACTGGCGCTGGCAAGGTATCTGGAATTGGCCAAAAATATTACATCATAAACAGAATCGCTGTGCCCTTTGAATATATTTACAGGATGTCCTGTTTGAATATCCCACAGGCGAACAGAGTGATCATAGCTGCTGCTGGCAATCATTTTGCCATCCGGAGAAAATTTTACAGATGTCACTGTGCTGGAATGTCCATGAAAGACGCGAATCGGATCACGTTTTTGGGTGTTCCATAATCGAAGTGTATTGTCATCACTGGCACTGACAATACTTATGCCATCGGGTGAAAAAGCCACTGAACTGACATGGCGTTGATGCCCTTCAAATGTGCGAATGAGTTCACCGGTCTGAATTTCCCATAATCGAACTGTTTTATCAAAACTGCCACTCGCAATAAATCTGCCTTCAGACGAAAATGATAGAGATAGAATGGTGCTGGTATGCCCTTTAAAAGCCTTCATAACATGTCCATCCTGAACACTCCAAATGCGAATGGTTTGATCTTCACCGCAACTTGCGACAGTTTTATTATCAGGAGAAAACCTAACATCATTCACTGCACCTTGATGACCTTCAAGAATACGCACAGATTCACCAATATCAAGATCCCATATTTGTATGATCTGATCATCACTTCCGCTTACAAGATATTTGCCATCTGAAGAAATATCTATGGCATTCACTGAAAGAGAATGTCCATCAAGGATAAAAAGCACATGTTTATCTTTAGCCGAGTAAACCATAATATTTCCGCCGCTGTCACTGCTGGCAATAATATGACGTTTCTCATTATAACTTACAGCGCACACAGTATAATTGTGACCAGATTGCACATATGGAACCAAATCAGTTTTTTTAGGCTGATATTCCATAGGGGCTTCTTCCTCTGATTTCTGAAATTCAGGCGAAACAGGCGCTATGGACTCTGAATGCATATCATCGGAAGGTTCTAATTCTGGTGTTTCAGATGATTGCTCCTGTTTTTCATCCGGCAAATCATCTAATTCTTCAGTGTCATCAATGGATAAGTCAATGGAATCGTCATCATCATCATCAATTTCAAGAGATTCTGCAATTTCATCCACTTCGTCGGATTCATCTATGGGTTGTTCAATTTGTTTCTCAGCAGCATCCTGATCAAGAACAGCGCCTTCCAATATGGCCTGATCCATATTGGCCCCTTGCAATATCGTATTGACTAAATTTGCACGGGTCAGGTCTGCCTTATGCAAATTGGCCTGCTGCATGTTTGCAGCTTCAAGGTCGATTTCTTGTAAATTTGCCTCAGCCAATTGAGCCTTTTCGGGAATGCAATTGGCTGTTTCCAGTTGCATTTTTATAACATCAGTAATTTCTAATTCCATTTTACACGTATGACGTGCAAACCAATATAAAATCTGAAGTGCATTTTCCGATATATATTTTTTGTATTTTTTGGATAGTATGGCTTGAAGTTCAGAGGTTACACACCGGGTCTCCTTATCAAGCAACCAGAGAAAATATATTGTTTTGGTATTAAACCGATTTGTTTTTAAGAGTTTTCCAATGGCTTTCTTTGTTTTAAATGCAGCATAAATACGTTTTGCCAAAAAATATTCCATAAGCGATGGATACAAAAAAGAAAAATTGCCTTGATCGTCTCGTTTAATAAATGATGCTGCCAACAATTCACGCATGATGATGCGCAGATTTTTTTCAGACCATTTTCTTGCTTGAGCAAGCGGTTTTAGAAAAATTGGCATTTTTTTGTAATGAAGTTCATGATTTGGGCTGTTCCACATTTCCCATGCCAGGCGAAGCATGATATCTCTTTTATTGGTGTTATCTAAAAACCATCTTTTTGATTTTAAATGTGCGAGCCACATTTGGGTAATTTTACTATAAATTGTAATTTCTTGATTGGGACTTAAATCATTACAGGGTTGAATGGTTTTCAGAATAAAATTTAACACAAATGGACTGCGCGCCATTTCCGATAAATGATAAATTTGATTGATATGTTTTAAACACGCATTTTGTTTCTCAGGTACGATCGTTTTCAGGTATCTGGCAATTTGATCCTGGTTTAAGTCTTGGAGGTATACAATATCACACAATTTTGTGCTGTCTTCATTATTTTTGTCAGCATCACCCACCAAAGCATTTTCAAAATCCATATAAGTCTGGCTGGATTCATACAGCAGCTCCTGTTCAGTCCGATCTTTAAAATAATGGGTGCGGCAGGTCAGAACGATTTTTCCGCCCTTTTCAGTTGATTTTTGAATGTTCTCATATGTCTGCAAAGGCACTTTCCAGGGGGTACGATCAGATAATGCATCCAAACCATCAAGAAATAAAATAATGCGCCCCATGTGAAATAACTGATAAAAGCGGTCCAGATCAAAATTTTTAAATCCATAGTTTGAAAAATGTTTTGTAATCATCGCATCAAACGTTTTTGCATGTCCAGTTTCTGCCAATGAAATCAGTACAGGCAAAGGGCATATGACAGGATCATTCAAGAATCCGAGTACCATCTGATGGCATATAAATTCCAGAAATGTCGTTTTACCTGATCCAACATTTCCAAAAATAAGTATTATAGACTGATCGTTATGAAACCACCTGGATAAATATGCAACGCCCGGATATGATTGTAATGATTGATCATATATATTTGGCGGGATAAAGCCATCAATGCCATTCCAGTTTTTGTTGACCTTATTCTTGTAGCTTGCCATTTGTTCTTGAAAATAGTCCTGCAATGGAAAAAGCTCATACACCAAATCACTAAAAGACAGGCAGGAAATGTTCTGATTTTCAAGAATGATTAGGGCTTCAGGATCAAAACCTTTGGAAGCGACAACAATCAGTCCTTGATTTTGATCTCTATTTTTTAATTTGATCAAATGTCCACAATCATCAAGATTAATTTCTTTATCACGACATTCAACCTGATACCGATTGATAATCCCACAATGTTTGTGATCAATGATCAATGCATTTGAAGTGCTTTCATTCTCAGTAATATTGTAGCCAGCAATATGATACAATTTTTGAACTTCGGTTTTAAAATAATTCAATTCTGGTTCAGCATGTTTTTGTTCTGATGATTGAAAGAGTTTTGGAGAAAATTCATTCGAAAAAATTTGCTTATTCAATCCAGGGCTTGAAAATTCTTTAGCCAAAATATACATGGCCAATTCATTTAATGTAAGGCCCTGTCTTTCAGCTTCATTGGCAATAATTTGTTTTAAGGCACCTGGAACGCGAATCGTCATGTCATTGGGTGCTTCCATCAAAAATCTCCTGATATGAGAAAGGTTGAATTGTAAGCGGGTCATTCATGCCTCAAATGATCCCAACGTTGTAAGTCAAATTGTGAATCTGTTTATATATTCGATTTATTTATTAAAATCAATGAAAAAAAATATCAATATTTTCAATCAGGAAAAAATGGAATGAAAAAAAATGAAGTTTTTATAAGGATTGGGAATGCTCGGAAAATAACATGCTCATTTTTTTAATGATCGTACAAAAAAAAAGATGAGTGTAACCAAAATAGCCGGTGAATAAAATTTGCTCATCATTTTTTTGAACCAGGATTACACTGAAGAAGATGAATAAGATGATTAAAAGAGTGTTTATTTCATCTTAGGAATGCTCGAAAAATAAATTCCTCATTTACTTATGTGCCAAGAACGTGTAGGGGCGAACCTT
>Ga0272440_1002108_pt1 | contig 15733 bp, 22 predicted proteins | sample SSMMMBAug17_FD_192440 | JGI IMG/M metagenome (GOLD analysis project Ga0272440, IMG submission 192440) | Marine sediment archaeal communities from Little Sippewissett salt marsh, Falmouth, MA, United States - SSM-MMB-Aug17 | ecosystem: Environmental > Aquatic > Marine > Wetlands > Sediment ... | reverse complement strand
GGTGTTAATATTAATAATGTAACACTGGATACGATGGTGCTTCAACATTTAGTCGATAATAGACCTCACATATGCAGTCAGGACTTTCAAATTTTTGTTCGGTATGGTGATTGTTATAAGAACATGGTTGATCAAGCTAAACTTGAGGAAACCGATATCAATCTTGTAGCTCAATATAATGTAATGGATGTACGTTATCTCATTAAGTGGGCTGAGGATTTGAAGAAAGAGGCTTCAAGGTTTAAGGGTCTCATGAAAGCCTATCAACTTTTTCATGATATGATTCCTATATTCTGTGAGATGACCAGTAATGGTATGAAGATAGATGTAGATGGACTTGATAAGCTTGAAAAGGATACTAAAGATAAGATTGACGAGTATGAGGTTATTCTTAATGAATCTAAGTTTGTGACCGAGTATGAAACCAAGTATAAAACTAAGTATGAGAATAAACCTAACGACAACAGATATCTCTTCTTTGATATAATGGGATTGACTCCTTCTAGTTTAACTGACTCAGCCCACAAGAAGAAAGATAATGATTCAAATTATAAGATAGATTTTTTAGATTACAAAGTTGATAAAGAAACATTGAATGAATCTTTGAATGGTATTAAAAAGAATTCTGATGAGTATAAATTTGTTGATGCTTATTTGAATCTTCAGAAGTATAAGAAACTTTATTCGACATACATTAAAGGTATCAAAAAATGTATCATTAATGGTTTTATTCATCCTTCATTTTTACTGCATACAACAAGTAGTCTTAGAGGTAGCAGTGCTGGTCCTAACTTTCAGAACATACCAGCTCATGATAGTATTACTTCATCCGTTAGAACAACGATGAAACCTACAAATGATTATATCATGCAGATTGACTATGGAGCAAATGAGGTTAAGTATATTGCGGCTTTGTCTGGTGATGAGAATCTTATTCGTGAATGTAATGAGGGTATTGATTTCCACAAGTACTTCGTAGCGAAAATTCTGAATAAGGATATAAAGGATATAACTAAAGAAGAAAGATTTAAGGGTAAGAATGGATTTGTATTTCCTACCTTCTATGGAAGTAATGCACGTGTTATTGCCAAGAAACAGAGGTGGCCTGAGAATTCAGTCAAAAGAGTAGAGGGGGAATTCTGGAGACATTACAAACAGGTAAGAGATCATAATGAGGAAATGGAGTTAGCTTATAAACGTGATATGTATCTCACCTCTCCATTAGGATTCTATTTTGTATGGGGTGTTTCAGGGCCTTTACGTAAAGAGAATATTTATAACACTAGAGTTCAGGCTACAGCATTTCATCGGTTGCTTAAAGCTATTAAAGATATTCATAATGAATATAATAACTCAGATGAATTCAATGGCTTTAAGAGTAAGATGATAGGTCAGATTCATGATTGCTTGGTATGGGATATCAAAGAAGAGGAAATAGTACCTATTGCTAAGATGTGTTACAAGCATATGACAAGCCTTGACGTTTTTGGTGATTGGGATGCGGCTGTAAGTAAAGAGGTGGAATTTGAGCTTAATGATGATTTTACTGAAGGTGAAGAATATAGTTTTTCAGAAATAATTGAAAAATTTTCATAATTTTATCATTATTTTTGAACTAGCTGACTAATATAATAATAGAACAAGTAAATTAATAAAGGAGAACTTATGAACAGAGAAGAAGTATTACGAGGTCAGAGAGAACGCAGAGATTCAGAGTATGACAATCGACGTAGAGGCAATTATTTTATGTTGACTGATGATGAACTTAGTGAGTTTAATATCAAGCGTTATATTGCCGATTCGGGTGACGAGGGAAGAGAGAAGCAACACGAAATTGATATCATTGCACCTTCACCAGATGATGGTCAGTCTTATGGTCTTCCGCTTTATATTCACTATAATGTTGGTGGAAATCATTCAATTCTTTGTCCTGATTTCATGAAGAGAGAGTTGAAGGAACTTGGTATCCCCATCCCTGAAGGTTGGGAAGCTCCTTGTCCAGTTTGTCAGAAGGGTGATCAACTGAGACTCAAGGCAATGTCCATGAAGGATAAAGGCCATGACCCTGATGAAGTGGATGTTATGTGGAAGATGGCTTTGAGTTATCGACCTTATTCTGGTAGCTATAAAAAGCCTGAGCCTAAACAGTATCTGATGTGGATAAGGAATGCGGCTGATGTTAAGGATGAGGAAGAGAATCTTTATGTCTTTGTTTGTCCTAAGTCTGTTTACAACTTTGGTATCCTTGAACAGTGCATGACACCCAGAGGTGAATTCATTGATCTTGCTGACCCTGATGATGGTTACATCTTCACCTTTAAGCGTAAGGGTAAAGGGATGCAGGATACTACTTACTTCGGTTACAACAAGATTCATCGTGATTATAAATTGGAAGATGAATGGTGTGTTACCCCTCGCTTCAAAGATGTCCTTAATTTTTATACCATTGATGAAATTAAAGCAATGTTAGAAGGTGGGCAGGACATTGTTGAAGAGGGTGAAGAAGAGGATGTAGATGAAAAGATTGAGAAAGCTCTTGAGGGTTCTTCAAGAAGGCGTAAAACATCTGAGTCTAAAGAAGATGATAAGGATATTGAGGAACAGAAGAGTAGGGTTAGACGAAGAAGGGTAGCTGAAGAGCCTGCAGATATTGTAGATGATGATGACGATATCCCTTTTTAAGTTCTAACTATATCTACTATAGAAAGGTGTTAATAACAAAATGAATACAATAGATGAAGTTAATGAGATTATTAATAAAGCGGAAGATGATAGAAAGTTCTTAGAAGAAAAGTTGATGATACATTCTAGTAAACTGGCTGTCAATGCTCAAGAGCAGTGTAAGTTATCCCACTCCGCAGGTATATTGAAATCTAATGTAAGTGGACTAGTTAAAAATATCAAACTTAATATTGAAGAGCTGGAAGCTCATACTACTAAATCTGCTATGTCTGACCCCGATGCTTTTGGTCTCGTCAAAGCTACCGTAGATGCTGTGAAATCTGCGGTAGCTTGTTCCCCCGACATAGTAAGTTGGAAGCGTTGCATGTTAAAAGCTGAGACTGAGTTAGAGAAGTGTAATTCTCTTTATAATTCTTACCAGCACAGGAAGTCAATGATACAGGAAGAGGTTAAACTTTATCTCTCTAATTATTGGGATGAGCTGGCTGTGGAAGAGATGGATGAGCAAGTTTTAGATGTTAAGAAACAGATGCTTAAACGTAAAAAGAATTAAGGATTTTTATGAAAACAAAGATTAAAGTAGAAAGAGATACTGATAGTTTTGATGGATGCTACATTTCAACTGGCTCAACCTTGTTAGATTGTGCTGTTTCAGGTGTATATCCTAATGGTGGAATAGGACGTGGTAAGATTACGCAGGTGTATGGTAGTTTTTCCACGATGAAAACCATCCTTGCAAAAGAGGTGTTAGGTAGTACACAGAGATTAGGTGGTACTGCCTTATTTGTTGATGCTGAGTATACTTTTGATTTTGATCGTGCGCATTTATTTGGACTCGATATAGGTAAATGGAGTGAGATAGAAACAAGGGAACAGGCCTTGGAGATTGAATCAAAAGCTAATAATGCTTCTAAAGGTGGAAGGGCCAAGCGTAAAGAGTCTATTAAAGAAATTCTGGCGCTAGACCCTAAGTTTGCTTTACTTCATACAAGCACGGTTGAGAACTTTTTTGAAGAGGTTTTAGCTTCTATTTGTGAATCTGATCTTCCTAAACCTGTATGTGTAGTGGTGGATTCGATGACAGCTTTACCTTCTTGTACAGATATTGATACTTTTATTGATGACCCATCCTATAAGATGGCAAGAGCTAAGAATATGGGATTAGGTTTTAAGAAGTACTTAAGTGAGATGAATGAGAAGGATATAACTTTATTCATCATTGATCAGACAAGAGATAAGATTAATGCAGGGCATGGAAAGAAGCACACTACTTCAGGTGGGAATGCTTTAGGATTCTACGCATCTACTAGACTGTTTCTGAAACACACTGGAACTATCTCTAATGATTTTGATTATGAAATGGGTATCTCAGTTAAAGCTGATGTGGAAAAGAATAAAATATATGCACCACACAATAAAGTTCCCATAAAAGTTTTGTGGGATATAGGAATAGATGATATTACTTCTAACATTGAATGGTTGTTAGAGCAGACACCCATACTTAAAGCCGTTAAGGATAAAGGTAAAGATGATATAGAGTTACCTAAACTTGTATTAAAAGGTTCATGGTATAGTTGGGGTGATACTAAATTAGGTCAAGGTATCAATTCAGCCATTCAGTATATCGAGGAAAATAAATTATGGAAGGAACTTGAGACTGAGGTTAAACGTGTATGGGATATCCTTCATAGTATGCCTATTAGAACCAATAGACATAATTTAGGGGGTTGATATGGATCAATCTGATCCCAAGCCTGATCTTTTTTATAAGTTCAAAAAACTTCCATATGATATGCCTTATACTATTGTAATGGGAACAAACATGCTTCCTTTTGTGAAAGTAGAAAGATCACCTATAGTAACCGAGTGGCATTATTTGAATCCTACTGGTGAGTTTAATCTATTGGTTATGGATAAGGATTACTTTAAGGTTGAGATTAAGGGTGAAGGTTCAAGTTTTGATATCAATTTAGGAGAGCTTTAATGGAGTTATTTTTAGGAATAGACTTGAGTCCAGCTCATGGATCAGTTGTCGCTATAGATAAGAATGGTGATATAGTAGACTGGCTCTCTTGGGGCAAGATAAAGAAATTGTGTAATCTGTCTGATAAAATATTATGCAGTCCTACTCGTGCATCTATTGATGATAAGGATTGTTATCGTGTACGTAGAAATAGTAATGTGTATGATATGTTTAATATTTTCTTGGATCGTTTCAAAGATGGATATGAAGTGTTTGCTAACATTGAGCATTATTCTATGCAATCAATGAGTTCAGCTATAACTGTTTGTGCTGAGGTAGGTGGTATCATACGTAATCTGTTATTTGTTCGTGATGTACCTTTTATAGAAACCCCACCTACCACACTTAAATTATATGCTACTGGAAAAGGGAATGCAAAGAAGAGTGATATGGTTAATGCTTTCTTTGATTTTTATGAAGGTAGGTCTTTAGATATAAATAATGATGATATAAATGAGTTAATATCTATTAACAAAAAAAAGAATGACATGGATGGGATGTTGACTGATATAGTTGATGCTACTTTTCTCAGTAGAATGATAAAAGATTTATATATGATTAAGCATGATGAAATTAAGTTGGATTCACTACCCACTCAAGCTGAACGTGTTTTCACAAAAACTTCTAAGAAGTATGCTAAAAGTTATATAAAACGTCCATTCATTTCGTAATAATTAAACGAGGGATGTTATGATTAAGTCAATCCATCTTAAAAATTATGGCCCGTATAGAGATGAGACCTTAGAACTTTCACCAACCTTTACAGCTATTATAGGGGCATCCGATGAAGGTAAATCTATGATAGTACGTTCTATTGAGTGGGTACGTACTAATAGACCTTTAGGTGACAAGTTTATTCGGCGAGGTGCAAGTGATTCAGAGGTGACTATTACTACTGACACTGATACTGTTAAAAGATTCAAGGGCAAGAATGGAAATGGTTACCAGTACAATAATGAGGAACCTGATACTTCTATTCAGTCTGATGTTCCTGATCGAGTTTTTGATATCCTTAAGATGAGTGATTTGAATGTACAGAAACAGTTTGATAATCACTTTCTTGTTTTCGATACTTCTGGTAAAGTAGGAAAGAAGTTAAATGATATAATACATTTGGAGGATTCAACAGAAGTAGGGGATAAGATACGGTCACAGATACGTTCAATGAATAGTGAATTGAAAGCTCATGAGATAAATAAAAAGGATAAAGAAGCCGAGCTTAAAAGGTATGAAGGATTTGATAAGATAACATCTTTGGTTGGGAAGCTTGAAGAAGCCGATAGCCAGAGAGAGGAAGTATTGAATTCACTTGATCAAATAGAGGTCTATATAGAAAAACTCAAAACAATAGAAGAGGCAAAAGATTGCTTAGATTTTGATAATGCACTATCCATTATTGATGAATTAGAAGAAGTATTAAATGATATTAAGGAAATTGAAAGTCATATAACTAAGATTGAAAATTATATCTCTTCTATAGAGGATTTTAAGGATGCTTACGATGGAAGTAAGGCTAAGAAGCTTATAGATGAACTGATTACATTGCATACTTCAATTGATAAATGTAAGAATGACATAGATTCTATTGAGAGTTATATCGAAGAGATAGAAAGGGCAAATAAAGGGATTAAAAGCATAATTAAAGAGATAAAAACACTACGTAAAGACTATAATAAAGGTATAGAGAGTATTGAAACTTGCCCCACTTGTGGTCAGGATATAGATACTGAACATAGATTAATTGTCTTGGAGAATTTATAATGAAGTTTCTTTTAATGGGTGATACTCATTTAAGAATAACACCACCTGTAGCAAGAAAGGAGAAAGACTTTTCAAGTGTGTGCTTGAATAAGTTTAAGTCTGCTGTTAAATTAGCAGTAGACGAAGAAGCGGAACTTGTACAGGTAGGTGACTTGTTTGATTCTTCAAGACCTTCTTATTATATAGTAGGTGAGTTGTATAAGATACTTACTAAGTACAACAAAAAGCTCTACACTATATTTGGTAATCATGACCAGCTTTATCACTCTTCAAAAAATAACAAGAGTTCAGCTCAAAAGATGCTTACCGATTGTGGTTGTATCCATATCCTAAATGAAGACCCAGTAGTGTTAGGGGAATATGAGTTATATGGACAGAGTTGGGGGGAGGAAGTGCCAGTACCTAATGACAATGATAAAAAGAAGATACTTGTCTCTCATCAGTTGGTAGGTATTGATAAGATTTTTGACACACAAAAACTTTTACATCCTACAGAGTTTATAAAAGAACATAAAGGATTTGATATACATGCGGTAGGTCATTATCATTTCCAGTTCATCTATGGGGATTCACCTGTTGTTATTAATCCGGGTTGTTTGTTAAGGTTACGGAACATTGAAAAGGAACGTAAACGTAAACCTGAAGTAGTTATTTATGATGAAGGTGATATAGAGATAGTAGAGCTTCCCCATGACCCTGAGCCATTTGTAGAGAAGATTAGTGAAGTGAAAAAGGATAGTAAGATCAATGAGCTTATAAACGAGCTTAAGTTAGATAATAAAACAGGCATAAACTTCAATGATTCACTTGATATTATTTACAGTAGAAATAAAACATCACAAAAAGTTAAAAAGATAATATCGACTTATATGGGAGAAGTGAATGAAACCCCTAAATAAGTATTATCAGATATTTAATGCTTCAACGGATAAGATCCAAAAAGCAATGGAACCTCTTGATACCGATATCTACCACAACAAACTAGCCAGAATAGAGCTTAACAAATTTACTTCCATTGTAGAGATTTATGATGATATTGTGAATAAATGGCTAGAGATGGTTGGACAAAGATTGGCAATAGTTATTGAACGCTTATCAATCTTGAAAGCTAAACCTAAGTTCTTGCAATGGTTTTATAAATCTGAGATTAAAAAGTTAGAAGACCAGTATGAGAGATACTGTAAGTTAGGCGGTTATAGTTACCCTAAAAAAGCTGTTAGAGTTATATTGGATGTATTGAAAGATATAGTCAAATCATCAGGTGCTGAAGTAGGTTTAACTAATATAGAGTTAGTTGAGGAAGAATGCACACATGATAAACGTACTTACTTAATTGAAGGATGGAACTATCATGTACCAGTTTGGAAACACAATATAAGTATAGAGGATAATTATGGACAATAAAATTTCAGAACATATTGATATGATCACACGTGTATTTTTAAGATGTATTGAGTTTGGGCTTGTGATGTTAGGTTTAACTTTATGTGGCCAAACTAAGTTGACTCATTGCTTTTTTGCGATGTGGTTTTTGGTTTGTTTTCTTGTATATGGCTCTCTTAATTTTTTATATGTATTCATGGTTAAACGGGACATTAACAAGTTGTTACGTAACTTAGATGATACTTTATTAACACAATTAGGAGAGGAACCAGAAGATGAATAGTTTAAGTGATCTTAAGGATAAGAAGGCAGAGATAGAGCAGCGTGAGAAAGAAGAACAGCAACGAAAAGGAAAGCAAGAAGCTATGATGGAAGAGATTAAAAGGAATACTGGTGCTTCAACTTTAGATGAACTTCAAAAACTTCTTGATGATAATAAAGAAAAATTCAAGACATTGAATGAGCTGTGTTCTAAAATAGAAGCTAAACTGGAGAGTGTTTTAGATGAAACAGAAACTTCTTGAAAGATATAATAAGAAGCTCTACACCAAAGAGTTGATTGAAAATGATATTGAAAATTCTACTAATTCCATAAAAAAGATTGTAGAAGATATCAATGTATATAAGGAAGCTGAGGAAGTAATCAATGCAGCTATCCTAATCACTCAAGAAGGAACCAAAGAGTTTATAGAGTCAATCGTAACAAAGGCTATACAAATAGTTTATGATGACTCTTATTCTTTTGTAATGGAGTTTAATATAAAAAGAAACCAGACTGAAATAACTTTATTAGTACAACAGGAAGATCAATTATATGAATTAAATCAGTTAGGTGGAGGTGTTAGTGATGTAGTTTCTTTAGCTTTAAGGCTTGCTTTTTATGCTCTTACCGATTATAATAAGAGTAATGTGTTTGTGTTAGACGAAGTAGGAAGGAACTTAGGCCAGAAGAGGATTAAGTTTGGAGAGATGATGAAGGAACTCTCTGAGTGCTTAGGATTACAGTTGATTGTAGTTACCCATAGTGGAGACATAGCAGGACAGGCCGATAGAATTTATGAGATAGAACATAAGAATGGCTTGTCAAAAATAAACCCATTACAATAAGGAGAAATCATGAAAGAGGTTAAGGTAAGGAGTTACACATATAACGATGGGATAAGAAGTTGTAAACGTACCAAAAAGGTAGAAGAAGAAATTGAGTATCTGTATTGTATGTCTTGTGGTAACACCTTGATTGATGACATAAATTTTCAGTCTGATAAGTGTGTGGAGTGTGGCGGGGTATTGTTTAAGGGTTCTTTTGCCATTCAAACTGATACTGAAGTGTTTCAGGATGTAAGGAGCTAATCATGCTATGCAATAAAGAATTTTTCTTATCAGACATGGAGCATCAAGATTATGATATTGATTATCTGATTAATGGGTTATCTAATATATGTAGGTGGAATGGTCAGACTGTTATATTTTATTCTGTATTAGACCATTTGCTGTATTGTATTGATATCTTTAATTATGTTTTTGAGTCAAAAATGGATGAAAAGTTTGGCAAAAAACTTGAAGTTATATCTTTGGAACGACTAGATAAAGAGGCTCCTACACATTATATAGAGGGCATGGTGGATGTTATGACCCATGATCTTCAGGAAGCTTATTGTGGGGACATGATATCCTCATTGAAGTGCCAAGAAGGTATGGAGAAGTATAGAGAAATTGAGAACCAGATAATGAAGGGTATAAGAAACAAATTTGGAATTACACATGAGTATAAGGAAGACTTGATAAGCAATGTTGATAAGATGGCTTTGATAGGTGAAGCTAAGTTATTGTTGCCTTATAATATGTATGCCCATATCAAAGAAACTTATAGTGAGTTAGAAGAACCACCTATCCCGCCTACGATTAGGGATAGTATGGAAAGTCGTATTGTGTATAAGAAGTGTTTCTATAATTTTATAGGTGATTACCATTATGAAAAACAAAAAGGATAAATCTAAAGCTGAGAAGATGAAGGCACTTCCACCTAACAATCCTGTTAGAAAGAATTATGAAGCAGTAGCCCCTGAAATCAAACGTGCTATTGAGGTAATGAAACAGCAAGGATTTTATTGTGATGAATTAGAGGACTGTGGAACCCATCGACAGGTGTTGTTTATTTATCATTATGTAGTTAATCTTATTAATGGCAAGAAGAGTGCTACTGATGCCGCAAGAAAAGCTGGATATAAATCACCAGCCTTAGCAGGGGCAAGGCTGATGCACCATCCTAATGTTGCATCGGCAATCACTACATTGCTCACCCAGAATGACTTCTTCACACATGATATCATTACAGACTTGAATAATATGCGTAAAACAGACTTAGCTGATTACGAAGAGGTATTAGATGGTTCAAAAACATTAGCTCAATTACGTGAGGAAGGTGTGGATACATCTCTTATTGATTCGCTGGAAACAGGCACTGATAGGAATGGTAATCCTTATACAAAGATAAGGAAAACAAAACGCATTGAAGCCACTAACGCAATGCTAAAAGCTCTACTTCAATTGAGAAATGTCAAACAAGAGACAAATGAGAAAGAACAGCAGACTAATATAATTGTGGTAAGCAATGTTCCTTCACATAGGGATAGGGCTTTAGAGTATAAAGACCCTAATGAGAATGATGAGAATGATAACAAGGAAGATGAAGCCTATATTGATGTAGAGTTTGAGGAAGGCGGTAAAGATGGAGAAGAAGATGAAACAAGATAATAATGTAATGGTAAGTTTACCCTTCATAGGTGAGATAGGGCATCTTTGTTTTTCATGGGGGCCAGTGGTTAATAGAGCATTAAAAGAAAACAATATAGAAAAGTGTATTGTTTATGGTGCTAACGGTATGAGTAAGATGTTCCCCTTTGCTGATGATTATAGAGTAGTAGAGTTACCAAAAGGGATAGCTGAAACTATTACGTTCAGAGACCCTTCACCTGAGATACAGAGCCAGACCACTGAAATGATAAATAACATCCAGAGTGAAGTTATTGAAGAGTTTGGTAACTGCCTCATATTCTGGATACCTTCAATGCTTGAGATGAATCATTCACCTTTATACCTTAATGAAGGATTACCTTATCAATTGGGTGATAGAGATTTAAAATCATCGACTCTTAAAATGGATGAACCTTTTACCAATACTGAATATGATAAAGGTGATATAGTATTCTGTATACGGGATAGAGAACTTTCTTCATATCGTAATTACCCTTTTCATAGATGGAAGGAAATATTTGAAGCCTGTGGAGACATGGATAGAAACTGTACCATTGTAGGTAAGATCAATAATGAAACGGAATGGAAAGATGTATGCAAAGATTTACCGAAAAATATTGAAGATAGAACTAATCAAACGTCGATAGATGATTGTATAGATATATTCTCAAAGGCAGGATTAGCAGTAGGTGGTAGTAGTGGTACATTACATATAGCCTCAAGATGTGGATGTAATCATCTTGTATGGGGCAAAGAAAGTTTAAGAGATCGTTATGAGATACTTAATAACTTTAATGCTGATATGAGTTTTATAGGTGAGAATGGTTGGTTTCCACCAGTTACGACAGTAGTTGATGAAATTAATATGATGATAGATAAAGGAGAAGTGTAATGGATTACGCAATTAGCATAGCAACTAGAGGCCGTACTCATATTGTTAAAGCTACTGTTGAAGCTTATTTGAAGCAATCACGTAAACCAAGTCATATTTTGTTGGTGGATAATAATACTGAGTCTGATATAACTGAATTCCTTAATAGTGAAGTAGGTACTTTGGAAGGTGTGGAAGTTATTAAAGCTACTTCAGATAGACTTACTGATGCTGAAGGAACTAACACTGCTTTTAATCATCTTAAAGATTCTTTTGAAGCGATAATGAAAGCAGATGATGATCTGGTTCCAAGACCTTCTTTCATGAGTAAACTTGTAAAGTGTATGGAAGATGATAAAGATGTGAGAGCCGTTGGAGGAATGTATCCAACACTAGGTTCAACAGCTTCTTGTTTTATGACACCCGAAGGGATAGCTATACCTGATAACAACCCAAGGCATCTTCAGTTCTTTCATTGGATAGGTGATAATCAGTTGATCAAGACTCACCATCTTTATAGTTCTTTTCTTTATAAAACTGATAGTGCAAAGATGATAGGCGGTTATCCTAATATGTATAACCTTATGAGGCATGAGACTGATTTTACTTTGAGGCTTAATACAATGGGAACACTTCTTATTAATACTGAAGCTTTAGCTTGGCATTATAAGTGCGAGGGAGGAAGTAGAACATTGACAGAGGAAGAGCAGCAGATTAAAATTAAACAGGATTTAGCAACATTCAATAAAAGAATGTTAGAGGCAGGTATTAACCCTGTATATTAATGTAAGGAGATTTATATGATTTTTAAGACTAAAAAGAATTGGAAGTATTTAACTTATGATTCAGATGGTTTTGTGCTTCATTCAACCAAACCCACCTATAACTCTATTGATTCAATGTGGAAAACAAGACATGAGTACTGCCTTGGTTGGGTAACTTGTTTCCTTACTCCAAGGCCTAGTGAAAATACCAGTAAGAATTTATGGGTATGGGAAAAGAAGTGGGTAAGGATTAAAGGAGATACTAATGAGCGTTAAGGAAACTATTTTTATTGTTATCTTGTTTTTTATTGCAGGGTTTTTGTATGGATTGAGGTATACTGAATACTCGAATACACAATATGTTGAGAAACCTTTAATAATCAAAGAACCCATACCTGTCAAAGCCCCTACTATAGAATTTATAAAGGAGCATGAAACTGTTATGAAGAGTTTAATTACAGAGAATCTATTATTCTATGCTATATCTGAGGTAGAGAGTAATCATGATGATATGGCTGTAGGCGATGGTGGTGCTTCTAGAGGACGTTATCAGATAGGTAAAGCTTATTGGCAAGATGCGTGTGAGTTCGGTGGATTCAATTATGATTACGATAAGAATGTAAAGAACCCTCTTATCTGTAAACTTATCATGAAAACTTATTGGAAACGATATGGGGCTGTTACACCTGAAGAGAAATGCAGGATGCACAATGGTGGGCCGGATGGTCACACACAAGATTGTACATTAAATTATTGGTCTAAGATAAAGAAAGTTCTTAGTAAAGAAATGAAGGAAGGCTAATATGAAAGTTGCTCTTGCCGTGTGTATGGAGAATCCCTGTCCCCCAGTAGGTTATGGAGGGGCTGAGAGGGTAGCAGATACAATGTGCCGTTCTCTTAAAGAATTAGGACATGAGGTTCATCTCTATTGTGGTGAAGGGTCTACATGTAAATATGCTGATAAGTTAATAATGTTTCCTAATACAATGAAATCAGAGATGGAATTAAATAGCAAACTTGCTGAGGATACTTATGACTGTATTATAGATTACACAGCTCATCATCTTGTAAGTGAAGCCTTTGATAATGTATGGAGTCTTATGGGTGGTGATCCTTTTAAGCGTTATAGACATGATGAGGTAAAGAACAGGGTTTACCCATCAAGAGAGTTCGCTGATTTTAATGGCCAATACAATCACCCCATCCTTCCTCATGCTCTTTATCCTTTAGTTGATGATGTACCTTTTTATCCTAATGCTAAAGATCATTTCGTATACATAGGTGGTATTCATCCTATGAAAGGAACGGCATTGGCTATTGAGGTTTGCTTAAAAGCTGGGGTTAAATTAGATATATATGGAAGTATCAAAGACCAGAAATACTATATCATGTTACAAGATTTGTTGGCTAATGAGAATATAGATTATAAAGGTGAGTTAAAGGTCAAAGGTAGAGATGAGGCTTTTGGTGAGGCCAAGGCCTTCCTTCATTTTCCTTTAGTCTGTGATGCTGATCCGGGAACAGCAAGAGAGGCAATGAGTTATGGTACACCTGTTATAGCTACACCAATGGGGGGTGTCCATAGTACGGTCATTCCATATAAAACTGGTTTATTTATTGGTAATTGCAAAAAAGGTCGTAAGATTTTCACCGAAAACGACTATAATGATATTGTAGACAATGCTTGTTTTATTCTCAAAGAGGTAGATAAGTTATCACGTAGTGTTGTGAGAGAGACTATTAAAGAAGCAAGAGATCATGAAACATATAAATTTAACCTTAATGCTTTGTGTGAACGGATAAAAAAAGGTGAGTCATGGTAAATCTAAATAAAATATACTCAATAGAGTTTGATCCATCTAGTGGATGTACAAGACGTTGTTGGTTTTGTGATCCGGGGATTCCACCTGAGAGACGAAGCAATGTAGTGAATATGCCACTCGATATTTTCACCAAACAAATTGACCAGATAAAAGCTCTTATACCTGACTACAAACATAACATTATTTTTTGTGGGCAGGGCGAGCCTCTTCTCAATCCTGATTTAGTTCATATGGTTAAATATGCTAGAGAGAGTTTACCTAAATGTAGAGTTGTTGTTTATACTAATGGTGATATATTGGATGAAGAGTTATTAATTCAACTCTATGATAATATGGATTTGATGATATATGATAACTATTGCAATATTGAGGGGAAACGTATAAAGAATATAGCAGTCAAAGTTGATAAAGAAAAGAAGATTCTCTGTGTTGATCATGTTAATTCCTCATATAGGTATTACTCAAGAGCAGGAAATATTTATAAGTTAAACTCTTCTAACATGATTACAGCACCTTGCATCAAGCCTTTACATAATATTTTCATGGCGGCTGAAGGTTACTGGTTGATATGTTGTAATGATTATAAACAGGCTTGGAAGTTAGCTTATGATTTTAATGAATTGATTGAGGCCTTTGATGAAAACATTGAATTGAAAAAATTAATAAATGAATCACGCAGTGGGTTTTTGCCTTGTCATTATTGTGAAATGAGACCAAGATCATGTAATCCAAGTTTTAAGCATTGTTTTATTTTAGATTGTGATTTCAGTTAGGAGAGATTCGCATGAAATGGGATAATTATTTTCTTGATTTGTGTGATGCTGTTGCTACTAAATCGAAAGACCCAAGAAGAAAAATAGGATGTGTTATAGTTGGTTCTGATCATGAGATTAGGTCAACAGGTTACAATGGTTTTCCTTCTTCCGTAAGGGAAACTGAATTACGTTACAAAAATGATAAGTATATGTATACAGTTCATGCTGAGGTTAATGCCATCTATAATGCTGCTAAGTGTGGAACTTCAACAAACAATTGTACCATCTACATTAATAGACCGCCTTGCAATGAATGTGCAAAGGCTATCATACAATCTGGCATCAAAAAAGTAGTAGTTAGACCTATGCCTGATAACGCTAAAGAAAGATGGAAGAGATTAAATAATGCAGGTTATATTATGATGAATGAAGTAGGTATAAGTTATATTGTAAAGGATAGGGTGAGTGAATGTCAATAGCAAATGAAAAAGAACCTGATCCAGTCAAAGGTCATGGTGATATGTGGCATGCGGCTATAGTGTCTACAGGTATTTTGTATGGTGATATTGATGTTATCCAAGATATGAAGGATAGACGTGAATTTGGTATTCAAAAGTATGGTGTACCTCTTCAATGTCATAATGGACGTGATGGATTAGTGGATGCTTATCAAGAAGCTCTGGATATGATAGTATATTTAACTCAGGTTAGTCATGAGAATTTTACTGATGAATATTATAATGATTGTATAAATACAATTAGGAAATCAGTAACTGAGGCTGCCGTACAACTTAAAATACTGATCAATGAAAGGAATTAAAATGAACACAATAAGAGTGTCCACAAAACTTAGCAATGATAAAGAACTTGATATTAAATATCCTGTTCTTTTGAAGGATAAAGATGACAACACTGTC
>Ga0272440_1002107_pt1 | contig 15733 bp, 7 predicted proteins | sample SSMMMBAug17_FD_192440 | JGI IMG/M metagenome (GOLD analysis project Ga0272440, IMG submission 192440) | Marine sediment archaeal communities from Little Sippewissett salt marsh, Falmouth, MA, United States - SSM-MMB-Aug17 | ecosystem: Environmental > Aquatic > Marine > Wetlands > Sediment ... | reverse complement strand
TTTTTGCCTGAGGCATGGCTTCAGGGCTGTGGTTAAGGCTTGTATTCAGAAAATACATAGTGGGTGCACCGACGATGACATCATCACCAGAAACAGGATCTACTCCATTACCAATAAGTTCAAGATGGACGCATCCAACAGATGGGGGAAGCAATTTTCAAAAAAAAAAGAAAGAACTATTTTGTCTCCCATCCATTGGATGCGCCCATCTAGTATCCCGTCCCAGACTTGATGACCAGTTTTCAGGCAATTTGGGAACTTTCATTAACAAGTAATTATATTCGCTAATAGAATCTTTTAGACAATTTAATATTGTTTATAATATGATATACTGAAATAGATATTATAAATTAAGTTATGATATTGAGTCTATTTTTTAATAATTTTATTCTTGTTTAAATATATTTAACTTGTTAATATATATGCTTATATTAATTAAACCTAATTTAATAAAAAGATTCAATACTGAATAATTATTCAAACAAATAGATTGCCAAACAACATATCATCAAGTCTGGGACGGGATACTAGTAATATCTGACCCTCCCTCGACGATAAATTAATAACCCATCGCAATAAACAACTGAAAAAAGAAATAAATATACAGGTAATAAGGTAATAAGGTAATAATGTCATATTTGCAACTGAAAATGTATAACAATATGAATTTGTTCATCACTCATTGTCAATACTCCTTTCTATAGAATATTGACAAAATAATTTTGAATTTCTTACACTTGAATCTCCAAATTTGACAGATTTAACACAAAACTAACATTTGTGCTACAACTTCCCCCTTCCATTGAGTACGCCCGTACTAGTAGCCTGTCTCATTAATTACTGTTCTCATAATGGAAAACTGAAATGACCTGAAATATTGTTAAATATCACCTAAAAATATTATTATTATAAAACCAAATCATAATTAACCCGTTGAAAATATATCAAAATTTAAATTAATTACTAAATTTTATATAAAAAAATAGGTGAATTACTAAATAAAATAAAGCACTGACTGACTAAATTAGGACCTTACATGGTTCCATTAAAAATGAAAAAAAATACTACTCATATATATTTAACGGGTTTAATTATTTATTACAAACAATTAAGTTTATATTGGTAGTACTTAAAATAGTCAATTATTTCAAATAGCCACTATGATGACAGAAATTAATGAGACAAGCTACTAGATAGTACTCGGCGGTAACGCTGTTGGAGTTCTTGATTTAACAACTGTTCGCGCTGTATTTGTTTGAGTTGTGCATCTTTGAGGGCTTTTCGTGCGGCAAGGCGTTGTTGCTCCAAAAAGTGACGTTGTTCATCACGCTGTTTTTCAATTTCCAGAGTTTGCGCATTTAAGCTTTTGAGACGCTTAACATCTGATTGTTTTAAGCCAGATATCTGTGACTCCAATTCCTTAATACGCGCCTGTTGCTGAGCAAGTATTGACATCATCGACTTATTTTTCATGAGTGCCGCAACCTGACGCCCAAGCACAGTTGTAATACATAATTGACTAAGACAGAACAATCAGTATCGTAAAATCAAAAAAGCCCCTATGTCGGGGCTTTTTTGATTCAAGTTTGCGATCATGATTCTAAAATAAATACACTACTTTGTTTTCGTAATGAAATATTTTTGAAACCTATCTGAAATCAGTTGAAAGTAATCAACTAAATTCATATGATCAATTGTTGAAATAAAACAACCGCTACTATCCTCATTCTTAGGTTCTATATCTTTTGTAGGGGTTCCAGCACTATAAATAGAAAACGTTTTAATTTTCAAAGAAACCATCGATTCGCTCACACCAAGAATATATCCAGGATTTACAGTGGATAATTGTTCTCCATTTAACAAGCCATCAATATAGGTAGAATGATATATAACGTATTTTTCATTCACAAAATCATTATAACTGATTGAGGGATCAATTAAAAAAGACAGAATTATTCCATCATCGGATAATGATACGTTCTTGTCTTCAATATTTAAATCTATTAACACATCAACTGATCCTGAAGTATACTGCGTATTTTGGTTTTCCCACTCAGTAAAAGAAAAGGTTACTGAAGGACTTGTCGTTTGCAACACACCAATAGGTATTTCTAACTTGCAGGTCTTATCTTCATTTACATAAAATGAAACACCACCATATGAATCTACAATAATTTCATTATCCTTTCGCATTAGTGGTTGCATATCTACGTTTACATTTGTCAGTGGCAATGCATCTGAAAAACATTCTTTGGCATAATATCCAGGCATTGAGGCAACAAGCGTTATCATAACAGGAACGGAATAATGTCTACAGCTAATGTGAAAGGTGCCATCAGAATTGATAAAGATATTCCTTGGTTCAGAAGATGGCTCAACCAAAAAGGCCTGAACATTTATATTGTTTGGAATACTCTTTCCTTCAATAGTTACTTGGCCACTGATATAATCTGTTTCTACAACTGATAGTTTGAATGTTTCTGAAGAAGTCATATTATCTGAATCAGTTACAGAAATTTTAATATCAGTTTCTCCAGTGAGATTATCTGAAGGCGTTATTGTTGCAGTACAATTATTATCATTGCACTCAATATCAATCATATGATTTGGAACAAGCACAGTATTTGTAGAACTTTGAAAAGTAATCAAGTCAGAATCATGAGTTTGTATATCCGAAATATGAAAAGGAACGTTTATACTTTTATTCTTTAATGTGGTTTGATCAGGAATATCGCTTATTGATGGTGGCGTATTTTCTTTAATCTCAACTATAAAACTTTCCTGAGAAGAATTACTCGCTGAATCCGTAACAGTGATCGTTATAGTAACGAATCCTGCTTTATCTTTATCAGGGGTAATTGAGATCCATCTGTTTTCTCCATTACCACCAATAACAATCTGACGATTAGATATAATATCTGTTTTATCAGATTTTGAAGATAGGTTGAGTTGATCAGCAGGTGTCATATTATCTTTAATTCTAAAATCGATAGGGCCGACTTCCTGGTTTTGATATATAGACACATCATTAATTGATGATATTTCTGGGGGAGTCGTATCTTCTGGATATACATCATTGTGGATCGTTATTTCAAATCCATAATCGCTATTTTCTTGAAATCCTGGCATATCAAAGAATTCGCCACTATCAAGAATAAAAGATGCTGGTGTAATATCTGTCAGTTCTTCTTTTCCATTCCAATATTTAAAGCTGATTGAATTATTTTCAATAAATCCTTCAATTTCGCTATCCTTTGGATTATCGTCTTTACTGGTTGTTATAACCAGAAAAGACTCCTTACTCAGCTTACCAGTAATTTTTCCGGCACCCACACAGTTTTCTCCATCAAAAATAGCCAGTTCATCACCTGCTTTTTCCTCTATTCCACTGATGTCAGTTAACCAAAAATTCATAGGGTTGTAAGGTTTCCCTTTCCAGACAGGAGTAAAGTGAACAGTCTGTGTTTGTGTCCTATGTTTATTTAAACTCGTGTCAGTTATTTCATTATTCGAACGAAGTGTTCTTTGATTTTTACTTGATTTATTGATTTCAATACAGCAATCACCATTTACTTTGACCATATAGCCTTTTCCAGGAGTTAAATTTCCGATATTATTCACCCATTGACCAAAGAACTTTAAAAGCGTATTTCCATCTTCACTTATTACTTTTATGAGTTTATTGGAATCAATCAGATGTTTTAGAACAAGCATTGCATTTTGAGGTGTTTTACTTGGAAAACTGATGATATTCCAACCTTCAGTAAGGCAAATTTGGTGTGGCAACTGAACATGAGTGCCCTTTATGGTAAAATCCATTGATTCTTTCAGTTTTACTTTATATCCTTTTAAGCTATTAAAATTTCCAATGTTATTTTGCCATGAACCAAAAAAACGAATAAAAGTATTACCAGATTCATCCAAAATTTTAATTAATGAGTTTTGGTTAATCATCGGTTGAAATAATTCAATCATATCTGGTTTTTCCGGAATAATATAAGATGACATGATATTCCATCCACTGCTCAGATGAATTTTATGCACAGATGAGCTGCTAAGGCGAACAGCATAGTCAGCGTTTCCTTCAAACTTAGGTGATGGATTCACCAACTCACCATTCGCAGAATTTAGAAAAACAGAAGTAATATCATCCGATACAATTTCTATTTTTTGATCTGCATCCCAAATTTTAAATTGAATCGTGTGACCCTCAGTAAACCCAGTTCCACTTCCATCATCCTGACAAGATTTGATAACTAGTGGACTTTTCTGACTAATGTCAGATGTGACTTTCGCACTACCCACACACATATTGTTATCAAATATGCCAATTTCGTCACAAGCAGACAAGCTCGTGTCATTTACTAAAGCATTTATAACAAATAAGTTTAATGGATTATATGGATTTCCCTGACAGGCAGGTTTGAATCTTGGTGGATCTAAGGTACAATCTACACCATCACCATCACCATCACCATCACCATCACCATCTCCATCTCCATCTCCATCTCCATCTCCATCTCCTCCACAATCTCCATTTAAGTTAGCATTCATCACATTGTTGACAGTATCTATATTTTTATCAGAATCAACAAATGTAATTTGGTTAAAAGAGATTGTATTGCACGAATTAACATCAAGCACTTTAAACCTTAATAGTGCTAAAATGCCACTTCCTTCTGGAGCCTCATTTGGATCATCACCTGAAAGTGCATTCGCAATATTTATGGAACCAGGGCCAGTAAGTACTGCTTGAAAACCAATGGTTACGCCCTTATTCTCTTTCAAAATGTTTATGATTCCTGCCATTTCATTGCCTTCATAACCACCAAGATATTCTAAGCGATTTGAATCAAATGATATGTTGACATCATAAGTATCTAAATTCTGAACATTCTGAGCGATAACACCAATATAGATTTCATCATTTATATTGGCACTTGCTTCTTGCTCAATATCTTTTGTCGATATTTTATCATCGTAGTCTCGAGTTGAAATATCGAGATCTAATGCACAACCTGAAGATGCATTTGGTCCAGCCCATGAGATTTCTGCTTTGTAATGGATTATTATAATTGATAATAAAACCAAAAAAGCAATTGTGAAAAAATTGTTGTCTTTGTTAAGAATAGCCATAATTCCTCCTTTTTTTTGTTTGTTGGGTTTTTGATAATTGGTTTCTTTGTTTAAAATAACCATAGTCCTTCCTTTCTTTTTACTGTTTAAAATACAGTTAATGATTTAATTATTCCCCCATGGAATAATCATCCTTTGTGAAATAATACAAAAATGATTCTTTTTTCTCATATTCAAAATTAAAAAAGTTAAATATGAGAAAGTGCTTCTAAACTGACAATATTATTTTAAAGTGTGAGGTGTTCTCCGGTATTAAATATTCCATAATATAATTGTTGAATTACACGATTGTTCTCTGTTGGACGTGTAGAGATATAGCATGCTACGCCTCTTACGTTTGTAAAATAGCCAATATCCTAAATTTGATGCATTTATTTCAGGAAATCACCTTAAATATTTTTTGTATTTATATTTCAGTGCACTTGAAACATACTACATACGAGCTTTTTCTTTTCTCATATGTCCTAAAAAAATATTATTTTTGAAATTCATATGAGAAATCATCATCTTTATTTGTAGTTATTATTTAAAGTTGATTGAAAGGCATTCAACTTTAAATAATTTTCAATAAGGAGGTGATTTATATGAGCGTTTATACAATATGATCAAGGCCTGTTTCTTACTTTAAAGAAGATAGATGCAGGTCAGTAATTGGAAGTATAAGGATTTGGAATAGATATATTTCAAAGTAAACAAACAAATTTTAGGAGGTTATATGATGATATTTCATAAAACACAAATGTGCCTGAATAATGATAAAAAGGCACGAAAAAATGAATTATTGAGTTTACGCTTTTGTTTAAGTTTTTTGTTATTTATGATGCTTACGATGAGCATAGTATTTACTACACATACATCTGTATTTGCAGAGGTTGTGTTTAGTGAAGATTTTGAGAATGGGTGGAATGATTGGTTTACGGATTATGGTGTATGGGAAGTTGGCGAATGTGAAGGACGTAATGGACAAAATTGTGCAGCAACATCGTTGAAAGGTAACTATCCCAAATATACTGATAGTCGATTAATCAGTCCAAAATTTCAGTTGCCTGAAATTTCAGATAAAGAAGAGATAAAATTAGCATTTTGGCAGTATTTTCATTATTCTGGAGATGATTATGGAGAAGTACATATTAGAGTATTTATGGATAATGTATGGGGAGGTTGGAAATCTATTGCGAGAGTTACAAGCACTTTTTCTGCAACTTGGGCATTAAGACATGTTGATTTGTCAAATTATATGGGAAAGCTGGTGCAAGTAGCCTTTTACCACAGAGATAATAACGATTCTTATCAAAATGCTGGACTTTATATTGATGAATTAACTATCCAAAAACAAGAAAAGATCGTTTGTAACACATTTGTAGAAGGTTTCGAAAAGGGATGGGAAAACTGGTCTACTGATCATGGTGTATGGCAGATTGAAAAATCTGAAAGTTCATATAGCGGTAATTATTGTGCTGGTACAATTATTAATGGAAACTATCCCAAATATACTGACAGTCGTTTAATAAGCCCTATATTACAGTTACCTGTAATAAATGTGAGTGATGAAATCATTCTATCTTTTTGGCAGTGGTTTATTTATAGTGGTGATGATTTTGGTGAAATACATGTCAACGTTTTTGAAAATGATACCTGGAGTGGTTGGAAAAATGTAGCGAGAGTTACCAGTACAAATTCTAATGGCTGGACACCAACTCGTGTTGATTTAACTAAATATATGGATAAACAAATTCGACTGGCTTTTTATCACAGGGATAATAATGATTCCTATCAAAATCGAGGCTGGTTAATTGATGATTTAAAGCTTATACTTCCAAACCAATGCCTTCTTTCTGTTTCTGAAAATACTTTCAACTTCGATTCAAATCAGTCAACTGCCCAAATCAAAGTAACAACAACAAACGATTGCCAATGGACAGCAAAAAGTCATGCATCATGGATAACCATTACATCAGAAAAAACAGGTACTGGAAATGCAAACATTTCTTTTGCTGTTGCTAAAAATGCAGATTCAAGTGCAAGACAAGGATCAATATCTGTCAGTGGGAATATCATCACAATACATCAGGATGGCATATCTTGTAGCTATACTTTATCTCACAATTCATTCAATCTGGAATCTTCAGGTGTTGAATTAAGTGTTGATATAAAGACGTCATCTGCCTGTAAATGGAATGTATCCACAACAAATGAATGGATTTCTATCATATCTGAAAACAGTGGAACAGGTGATGGAACCATAAAATTTTCTGTAGCACAGAATACTGAAGAATCATCTCGAAATGGCGTCATACAAATTGCTGATAAGTCAATATCTGTTTCTCAAAAAGGACAGGATTGTGATTATGAGCTTTCTTATGACAATAAAAAAGTGGATGAAGCAGGTGGTCAGTTCAATGTAAATGTTATTTCACAAGATAATTGTTCATGGGAGTCATCATCAGATGTTGATTGGATTTCCATTGTGTCTGGAAGCAATGGTTCTGGAAATGGAAACGTTGAATACACTGTTGAGGCAAACACTGAAACTGTTTCTCGAACAGGTAAATTATGGGTTGCAGGTAATGAATTGGCAATCATTCAAGAAGGAAAAGATTGCAAATATATTCTCTCAGAATCAATCAATTATGTTGAAACAAAAGGAGGCAATTATAGTTTTGATATCAATACATCCGCTGGTTGCACCTGGGACGTTTCAAGTTCAGTCAGTTGGATAAATATCACATCCGGTCAGACAGGAACAGGAAATGGTCTTGTTAAATACATGGTTTCTGAAAATTCAGGTACTGAAACGCGGACGGGATATATTAACATTGAAGATCTTCAATATATGGTGGTTCAATCATGTTGTAATACAGGCTTGACAGGAATTGATGTTGATATGGTTATATCCACAACTGACATTGAAACATCTGTTTGTGTGTCAGATGGCGGAACTTTTTGGGTTGCTCTGAAGGCTCATGATGTTTCTAATCTGGACACCTATCAGTTAAAATTGAACTATGATTCAAAACGACTGGCATTTGTTCGAGGTTTGGAAGACGATGAAAGTAAAGATATTATAAACATTCTTAAAACAAATGAAGGCACGACACTTGGCTTTTCTGCTGTTGAAAGCGACACAGGTGTTATACATATTGCGAATTCTCTTGTGAGTTCAAATTGTGAAAAAGCACCTGATGGATCAGGCGTTCTTGCACTCATTCAATTTGATTTGATTGAATTTAATCAAAATGAACCCACCAATCTTTTTTTAAGCGATGTTTCATTTAATGATTGTCATGGATATGTACAAGATATTGATCATCTTAAGAGTGGACAAATCCTGTCTTGTGCTGCTGGTGCTGCATTAGATACTGACATTACCACCTATTTTTATGATGATACCATTACCACAACAGCCATTGAACCTTCTAAAAATGTGTTGCTCAATGAAAAAATACTCATTGCAGTTGTGGCACAAGGTACAAGTAATTTAGATACTTATGAAGTCAATGTATCCTTTGATAGCAATCGGTTAAGATTCATTAAAGGGTATGAAGACTATATAGTAGGTATACACAATATTCAGAACATTCTTAAAAAATATGGTGGAACAACACTTGGTTTCACGGCAACCGAAAGGTCTCCAGGCAATATTAATATGGCCAATACATTGGTTGGAAAAGATAAGGACAAGGCGCCAAGTGGTTCTGGAATAATGGGAGTGCTCGAGTTTGAAGTTTTGGATAAAAACTCCATAGAACCAATTGTAATCATAATTGAAACAGCAACGTATGTAAATAGTATTCGGGAACAAGAGCATGTCTCAAATCTGTTGCATGCCGAACTGATACCCAACTCTTGCTTAGAATGGGATTATAATTGTGATGGCATTGTGAATTTTCTTGACCTTGGTTTATTTGCAGATCACTGGTTGTTTACTTGCGATTACCCAGAATGGAGTTTTAAGTATGATAGTAACCAAGATTGTAAAGTAAACTTTCTTGATTTAGGTGAATTTGCAGATCATTGGCTTGAAGAAAAGGCTTGCGAATGCACATGCAGTGACCTGTAAATTTATATGAAAACAATCATAAAAGATTATTAATAGGAGGTAATGAATGTATATCAAACAATATATCATCATTTTAATTTGTTTTGTTTTTGTAATGCAAATTCCAATATCTATGGTAAATGCGGAGCAAAAACTGTCTATAGGCTGTCGTATTGATCTAGACTATACAACCCAATCATACGAATCAAGTTTTTCATCAATGGATATAGAGTCACAAGTCCTTTATAACAAAGGTGACATGATATATGTTACTGTTGTGGCTCAAGGCGTGAAGAAACTGGATACCTATCAATTTGAAATTCAGTATAATCCTGAAAAACTGGAATTTATTGATGGGTATGAAGATTCTCAATTACAGGGTGTGCAAAATCTGTTAAAGGCTAAAGGTGGATCAACCATTGGTTTCCAGGCCATGGAAAAAGAAAGCGGCCTAATCAATGTTGCCAATGCCATGATTGGTAACGATAGCGAAAAAGCGGCAGATGGATCAGGATGTATTGGCATGTTAAAATTTCAGGTGCTTTCTGATCAATCAACAGAGCTTTACTTGTCCAATGTTCATTTTGTTGATGCTTCCCAAAAAGAGGTTGTTATCACAAACTTAACTGGTGGACACATTAATTAAACCTTCGTAACTTCCCTTCCCGGATAATCAAATGATTGTTCGGGAAGGGATCTACAATTTCCCTCCAGAGACTTTCAATCGATGTTCATTTTTTTGCAGCAAGGGTTCTTTTCAGAAAAAAAATACCATGACTATTGAAGTTAGTTCACTATTTTTCTGTTGGACATTTAGAGGAGTAGCATGCTACGTCTCTACGATTTTACAGAAACCTATATTGAAATGTTGTTAAATATTTTTCCGGAAATCGTCTAACTAAGCAGCCGCTAAGCTTTTAATAATAAAAACATAACAATTATAAGATTTTTATTGAAATAGATCATCATTTATTATAATTAATAAATAATAACTATCTAACCTTGATACTGGATTTTTGTTTTTAGGATGATTGACATTAGGCCTATGATTAAAACATTAACAGGGAAGAACAAATATTGAAAAATCATTTACAAATATAATGAGGAATATTGAATTATGAATCAAAACAATAATCAACATATCGTAAATGAAATTATACAAAAAGTTATGGAAGCCATCATTAACGAGAGAGGTTTAAATGTAAAAACCTGTCATTCTATTATTAATGAATATATCGATCAGAAAAAAATTGCTTTTACAGATAAAAATGATCGAGAAAGGTTCATTAAAAAAATCAAGGACGATGCAATTGTTAGAGCATGTACCGAACTTGAAGAATGTGAACCGATTATAAAGCAATATGCCAATCTTATTTATAAAGTCATTCAAAATATTTTAATAAAAAATAATAAACCCGCAGCAAAAAATGATGTTGAGGATTATCAGCACGATATATATTTTCAATTGCTGAATAAAAACAAAGAAAAATTAAGAAAATTTAATTCAAATATAGCATCATTGACCACATGGATTGTGATAATTACCAGAAGAACAATGATCAATAAATTAAAAAGAAAAGATCCCATTAATCCAACAACAGTTCCACTTGATGAAATTTTTGAAGCATCTCCGATTTCTGAACAAAAAGTTGTGGAAATATTATTGATTATTGGAAAAATTTCAAACTATTTAACACATAGCGAAAAAATCGTTCTTAAAGGGATGATCCTGGGAAAAAGTTCAAAAGAAATTGCAGAAGAATTAAATATTACTCCTGGAGCAGTAGATAACATAAGGTCAAAAGTAAAGAAAAAATTTAAAATAATACTATTTATTATTAGCATCTGTGATGAAATAGAATCATTTAAAAGGCTTAATCAAGATGTAAAACATAAAATCATAGAGCAAACGATATATCACATAGAATCAACAAATGACCCAACCATAAAAAAAATTTTAGATTCTTTAGATATGAATTTATCTGCACACGACATCATCAATCAAACGAATGATAGATTAAAAGATATTAAAAAGAAACTTTCAAATCTAATAAAAGTTATCATTGATAATACATGATTAATTTTTGAAAAGTCATATGAGAAAATGAAATTATTAGTTGTATAATCTTATAAAGATCCAATTCATATTTTTTTTACAAAATACATCATCATAATATAATAAATGGAGAACAATATGAAAACATCATGCATTGATCCAAATGATATCAGTCTATACTTTGAAGGCAATATGTCTGATGAAGAAAAAGGTGACATAGAAAATCATCTTGTCCAGTGCAGATCATGCCTTGAAGAATTTATGGACTTAAATGAAATATTTAATGATCCGGATATCATGGAATGGGCAAATGAGCCTGTTTCTGATGCTGAAGTCGCAAGAATTCAAGAAGGAATTCAAAATAAACGACCAATCAAGCAAGCAAAACTAAAACTTCAAAAATTTGTAAACACAGGGAAAGAGAAGTTGTCAGATATGATTGGTCAAATGGTTCCTCAGCCACAGCCAGAACTTTCTCCTGCTCATGCTGTTCGAAGTAATGATGAAAGGCCTACGAATGTAAGATTAGATCAGAGTCTAACTATTGAAGGTATTATAATTAAAATTGTTTCACAACTTGATGAAGGAGTTCACATTGAATTAGAAATCAAGAATGATAAAACTATCAATGGCAGATTCATTATGAGTCAAGTAATGGATGACCCAGACTCTCTTGATTATAACAGTTCAAGTGCGTCCACAGAAAATAATAGAGCGACATTTAATTATGTATTTGAACCTGGGCACTATCGCTTAGTTTTTAAAGAAATTCCCAATGATGAAATAAAAGAATACTATTTTTATATCACCCCTGATAAAGGATTAAAGAAAGATGAAAACCATCACTCTGGAAGCAAGCCTTCAAAATAACAGGAAAATCGAAATCTGCATCAAAGATCCTTCAAAACCTGCAAATCGATATGAACCAGTCTTAGTTGAAATGAATGCAATTGATTATCAATGCAAGGAACTGATTCAAATTTTGAATCACAAGTCTAAAGATAGGAATAGTGCTGAAGAGTCAAAAAAAAAAGTTCAGCGTGCTGGAAAAATTTTATGTGATGCCTTATTTTCAGAAAATATAAAACAAACACTGCGAAATACAGATGCAGAATACCTGATCATAGACATTGACGATGGCCTTGTACAAATCCCATGGGAACTTATTTACCTTGATCAGAATTTTTTATGTGAACGATTTATTCCAGGAAGAACTGTTAAAGTTAAGAATCAAGTCAAAGATAATCATAGGAATCATAAAACACCACTCAATATGTGGGTCATTGCAAATCCTCAAAAAAATCTTACCGGTGCCGCTCAAGAGGCTGAAAAGATAGAAGAAATTATTGATTTTCATAATTATTCAGTAGAACCTACCATAAAACTTGAACGACATGCTGTTAAGAAATCAGATATCATTAAAAAGTCTCTAAAAGAATATGATATTATCCATTTCGCAGGGCATGCGGACTATAACGAAAAAAATCCTTCAGAAAGCTGCTGGAAATTGTTTGATGATAATTTTACTGCCAAAGATATTGGTGATATCGATGATGACACTTACATGCCATTATTAATATTTTCAAATGCCTGTCAATCTGCCAGGTCTGAATCCTGGAGAAACGATGAAACAAATAAAACAAGCTTTTTTGATATGGCCCATTCATTTATTTCTTCTGGTGTCAGGCATTATATTGGCACATTTTGGAATATTCCAGATATGAAAGGAAAAGACTTTGCACACTATTTTTATCAATCTCTTTTAGATGGAAAAACAATTGGCAAATCAATCAAACTTGCAAGAACGAAAATGAATCAAAGCACTCAATCAGATATATCTTGGGCAAGCTATTTACTATATGGAGATCCGACAACAACATATTTTAGGGGTAATAATAATGATAAAGAACCACCTAATGTGCCTCCAGAAATTTCTCCTTCTCCAATAGGCCCCCGATTGAATAAACCCAAACACTTTTGGGGGGGCTTCTTATTGATCCTTATCTGTCTTTTCGGAATCTTTTATTATAACAACACTGATAACAATCCTATCGATAAGGACTTATTGGCAATGTATCTTGAGGCTGAAGATAAAGAACAAAAAGATATTGAACGATTAATTAAACAAATAAATGATAATGTATCAAATAATAAGTCGAATAACAACGAAGGTTTTCATCAAGCCAACCCCATTAATAACAATAACTTAGATCATACAACAGATAATTGGACATCCAGGCAAACAACTCTGTCCATTATGACAGGAGATTCTTTTAAAAGCTTTGTATACAACGATGGCATTGATGAGTTTGTTGCGTCTGCCATGGAAAGTGCTATTCAGAAATATCCAGGTATTACCCTAATTGATCGACGCGAAATCCATGATTTACTAAAGGAGTTAAATATTTCATCGGGTCCACTCGTTAAGTCCAAGAAACGAATTGAACCTGATTTTTTTCCCGCAAACTATCTACTAAATCTCAGTGTGCGATTGAAAAATGATCAACTCATTGTATCAAGTCGATTAAGAAACACACAGAATAGCCAATTTGATGTTAGTTTTGACACGCTTTTAGATCATCAAAAAAATATTTTTGATCAAAAAGACAAATTTGAAGAACTTGTCTTAAAACTTATGAAAAAGTTTCCTGTAAGAGGGAAGATCTCCCAAATATCTGACAAAGGAATTCATTTAAACATTGGATATGCGGAAGGCGTTAGAAAAAATCAACGCTATGAAATTATTGAAGTCAATTCGATTTTGTCTGTTGTGAGTACTGAAAATCATACAAGTATTGGAATAATCAATGATGACAAAACGCAACTTCAAACCGGATTGAAAGTAATTCTTTTAAATGAACATAGGAAAGATATATAATGCGAACCAATTATTTATACTATATTTGTGTTACTATGATTATCTGTCTGTATTTTACAGCCTGCACAGCCCCTTATCGCGAAAGAATCAAAGATGGCAAAGTGTATTGCACAACAAAAGGATTGTTTAAAGGCCGATGGTTCAATTATTATGAGCGCGCACTTTCTTGTATGGAAGGCGAATTTTATAATGATGCCTTGATCGATCTAAGTGAGGCCATGAAAGTCAGGGAACAGGATAAAAGAATGTCCAGAACTTATGGTATGCGTTTTATCGATTACTTTCCTCATAGAGAAAAAGGATTGATTTACTATTTACTAGAAAAATATGAAATGGCTAAAGAAGAATTAAATCTTTCCCTTGAACAGGAACCTTCTGCGAAAGCATATTATTATAAAGATCAGATACTCAAACACTTGATGAAAAATGAAAAAGTATCTATTCCAATCATTGAGCTATCGAGCTTACGTCATGAAACATGGACAAAAGATGACCCCATTATTATTTCAGGATCTGTAAAAGACAGGCAATATGTGTCAAAACTGATGATTGCGGGGCAAAATTATTTATTAACATCATCAAAGCAACACGTTTCTTTTAACAAAAAATTGTATCTTAACCAGGGTACAAATGAACTTGAAATCATCGCAAAAAATCTCTTGGGCGGAAAATCTTCAAAAACAATCACCATTCATGTTGATCGTTCCGGTCCGATAATGGCAATCAAAAAATTTGATTCAAACACAGGATTGCAAGGCTCTATTTATGATAACTCAAAAACAGTTTCTCTGTTTTTGAATACATTTCAAATTCCAATCAAACCTGATACAAAACTTGATTTTATTATACCTCCACATACAGTCGAACAAAAAGCTCTTTCCAACACAATTACACTTATTGCAAAAGACAGTCTGGGAAATGAGACAACCCTTAAAATATTGAAATCCAGCAATCATCCATTATATGCATGTTCCAGATTCAAAGATTATTATACGGATATCACCGCAACATTTCCTCAAAATAAAAAACAGCCTTTTAGCATTCAAATCAAAGGTATCAAAGATAATGATATTGCTTATGTGGATATCTTACCTTTGCATGTGAGAATTCAAAATAGTCATCGTATTGAAAACGTTCAAATCAATGATCGCCCATTTGAAATTCCACCTGGAAAACAAATATCGATGAATACATCAGTCAGGCTTTTCAAAGAAGTTAACAATATTAAAGTATTTGCCAAAGACGAAAAAGGGAATACAAGAACTGAGCAATTATTCATCATAAAGAAAAAACCTTCAGTTTTTAAGATGAGCAATCGTTATAGCATAGTCATTCAAAGCTTTTCAGGATTATATCATCAAAACCAGGGTAACTTTTTTTCAAAGCTTTTTAAACCCAGGTATAAATTGCCTGAGATTACACAGACTTTTCAGGATTTATTGGTAAAAAGTATTCAGGAAAAAAAACGATTTCAGATTTTTTTAAGAGAGAAAAATCCAAAAATAGCAAATGCCTCACTTTTTGGCTCAATAAGAAATACAAAAGAAGGCATTGAAATATCTTCGCGCTTAATTGATATTGCCACGACAAAGTTAATGACTGTTCAAGATGTCAAAGGGATTAT